>Ga0187893_10002323_pt1 | contig 42156 bp, 39 predicted proteins | sample MA1701074metaG_FD_139574 | JGI IMG/M metagenome (GOLD analysis project Ga0187893, IMG submission 139574) | White microbial mat communities from a basaltic lava cave in the Kipuka Kanohina Cave System on the Island of Hawaii, USA - MA170107-4 metaG ... | reverse complement strand
CCAGGGTGCTCGGCTCGGGGAAGGCCTGGAGGGTGAAGTCGATGGAGCCGTCGAAGGTGAAGACGCCGGCTACCGCCCGTTAAGTTCAATCGGCCAATGGCCCGACCTGTCAATCTGCACACAACATTCAGACCGCGACGATTCTTCGCTCCGAAGGAGCGGCGGAGCGCCGTGGGCGCGAGGTCGCCGCCGTCGCCCCTGCCGAGGCGATCGGCAAGCGGATTCACACCGAGCCGCGCGCGCGAAGATACGGGTTCGGCGCATGGATCGTTGTATTTCACGGCGAATGCAAGCGACGACGCGGTGATGACACCGGCGAGACGCCGGCACCACCCAGTTCAGACACCGGCGAGACGCCGATGCCACCCGGTTCAGACACCGGCGCAGCCCAGTTCGCCCGCATGACAAAGCTCAAGGAACTGGGGCTTCCGGTTCAGGGTCCGTTTTAGCTGAGTTGTGTCAACACCGCGGTAAAAGTCGGGGTGGTCCCCGTTCCCCGACGCGTCGCACAGCCATAGCATAAGGCCCGAGGCCCGGATCGGGCAGTCGCGGCTCGGCGACAATTGTGGCAGCGTTGCCCCTCACGTATCCGACAGGGCTTGCGCCCAGCCGGCGAGCAGGAGCCGTCCGCCGCAGTACAACAGTAGGCAAACGAATGCCGCGCGAATGATGGCGACGGGCCACTGGTGGACGCGCAAGGCGGTGAGGTAAGAGGCGAGGATCGCCGGCGGGCCGAGGCACAGGGCCAGCAGGCATGACTGCCGAACGTTGAAGCCGTGATGCGCCAGCATGGCGTTTTTCACGACCGCGCCGATGACGCTGGACCAGAGGATGGTGGAAGCGGAGTTGGCGATGGCACGTCGTAAGGGGATGCGCAAACCAATCTGCTGAGCGGGCACGGCGATGAGTCCACCGCCGACGCCCAAGAGCCCGCCGAGCAGCCCAGCCGGCAGCCCGACGAGGCCGATGATGGCCGCTTTCGAGAGTCGTGAGGCCTCGTCCTCACTCATGTCGGGCAGGTGGTTCTTCGCCGTGAGCCTGACGAGGTTGTGTAACACGGCGTAGCCAAGGAACAGGGCCAGGCAGACTTGGAGGTATCCCTGCCCGCTGCCGCGAAAGACGGCAAGCTCGCTGATGAGGACGCCCGCGACGGAGCCGAGCGTGGCGCTGGGTATCGTCAGCCTGGTGACGGGACGGAGGGTGGCCTTGGCCTGGAGATGCCGGATCACGGCCGGGGCGACGACGAAGAAGTTCACAATCATCGCCGCCGCCTGATAGAGATGTTGGCGGTCGGCCCCGAAGAGCATCACCATGCCGGGGATCATGACGATCGAGCCGCCGATGCCCAGCAGGCCGCCGCTGGCGCCGGCCAGCAGTCCCAACAGGGCGAGCCAAAGATAATCGGTTGGTGCCACGTACTAGGGTCGCCTCGGCGCCGCACCGGAGAGGACGGACGGCATGCCGCCGCCGCGGCGCCGGATCGACAGTACTCCGCCGGGTGTTTAAGATCAAACCGCTTCGTCGCGGGAATTCACCTTGGCGATCATTATCGAGAATTGGCCCGAGCTCGCCCTGGCGTGTGTGCTCATCGCCATTAGCGGGCTTGTTTCCGCAAGCGAAACGGCCCTCTTTGCCCTCACGCGCCAAGAGCTGGCCTCCCTGCGGCAATCGCGGACCGTGGCGGCACAAGCCGTGGTCTTATTGCGCGGCGATCCACGGGCGCTCCTATCAACCGTTCTGCTGCTGAACACTGGGGTGAACATCCTGCTCTACTCCATCCTCGGCGTGCTGACAGTGAAGCAGGCTGACGGCTCGGCGGCGGTGGCCTCGGTGCTGGGCGTGGCTGCATTTGTCGTCACGGTCTTCCTCGCGGAGGTCTTCCCGAAGCAGCTCGCCCTGGTCATGAGCATGCGATTGTCCCTGATCGTCGCCCTTCCGCTGCGCCTGGTCCAGGCGGCGACGGCGATTCCCCGGCTGGCGATGGAGACCGTATTCGTCGAGCCGCTTACCCGCGTCCTGAGCGGGACGCACGGCCGTGGGGCTCAAGTCAGTCCCCAGGAACTTCAGGATATGGTCAATGTCTGCCAAGCCGAGGGGCTGATCGACGATCGCGAGAATGCCCTGTTGCACCAGGTCATGGGCCTGGCAGAGACGCGCGTCAGCGCTCTGATGGTGCCCCGCGTGGATTTTGCGGCGTTCAAATTGGCAGGCGATAGGCAACAACTCGTCGATCTGATCAGGTCCAGGCGATTGCACCGAATCCCCGTTTACGAGGAGAGCATCGATCACGTCAAGGGCGTCATCCTGGCCAAGGAATTCCTACTGAATCCTGAAAAGCCCCTCGACGACCTTATTCGTCCGGTGCACTACATCCCCGAACAGGCGCGCGTCGAGGCGCTTCTGCTCCACTTTCGCGCGACCGGCTCCCAGTGGGCCTTGGTCGTCGATGAATACGGCGGGCTGGCGGGCGTCATCGCCCTCGAAGACGTGGTGGAGGCCGTCGTCGGCGACCTTCGCGCCCCCGACGAGGTGTCCGTCGAACCGAAGCTGCAACGGCTCGGAGACGCCAGCTTCCTGATCGACGCGGGGCTGGACGTCGACGATTTCCGCCGCGCCTTCCGGTTGGCGGAAGAGCACACCCGGATCGACACGGTCGGCGGGCTCATCTTGGAAAACCTGGGGAGACTCCCGGTCGTCGGTGACGAGGTGATGATCGGCGAAGTCAAGCTTAGCGTGGTCGCGGTCAAGAAACGGCGCATTTTGCAGGCGAAGGTGGAGTTGAAATCGCCGCCCGCCGCGAACCCGACGTTGTCGGTTCTCCTGGGCACGTCGCCGGGCTCTCGCCACCGCAGGCGACCTGCAAGCAATGGCGCGGGCTGATGATTCATTCAGCGGACTACGAGACAATTCTGTGGTTGTGCTTCTGTGCCGTCTGCGTAGCGCTTTCGGCGGTCTTCAGCGGCGCGGAGACCGGAATGTACACCATCAGCCGGCTTCGCTTGCTGGTGGCCGTGCATCGAAAGCAGCGCGACGCCGTGTTGCTTCAGAAGCTGCTGGCGGACCAGCCTGGGCTATTGAGCACAACCCTGCTGGGAACGAACTTGGCGAACTATTTGGCGCCGCTATGCCTGACGGCGATTTTTCTTCAGGCCGCGGAGCCTGGGGTGAATGAGCACGTCCAGGAGGCGAAGGCGGAGTTGTACACGACCTTGATCCTCACGCCGATCGTGTTCATCTTCGCCGAACTGGTCCCGAAGAACGTCTATGCGCGCCACGCGGATCGATTCCTCCCTCGGGTTGCCCGGTTTCTCGCGATCAGCCGACTGTTCTTTCGCCTGACCGGCATCATCCAGTTGCAGAGAGTGATGTCCAACTATATGTTTCGCCGGCTTCCGCATCGGGCCGGCGCCGGAACGATGCTGGGGTCGCGCTTCGAGATGTTTCAGTTGCTCCGCGAAGGCGCGGCCGATGGGGCCCTGAGCCGCACACAGGTGCTAATGCTGGAGCGCGTACACAAGCTTCAGACGGTCCAGGTCGCTCAAACGATGGTCCCCCTCGCCCAAGTGGAGATGCTGCCCGCCGGCGCGACTCGGGAGGATGTCGAGCCGACAATCCGAGGCACGCGCCACTCGCGATTGCCGGTGTTCGATGGTGACCGACAATCGGTGGTGGGCATCGTCCATGTCCTGGACATCCTGACTTCCCCTAACGATTCGCCGATCGAGGAGCGCGCACGGCCATCGGTCAACATCGGAGTGCGAACAACCGTGCTCGACGCCCTCACGCGGCTCCAGGGGGAGCGTCGGCGGGTCGGGACGATCGTGGACGCGGCCGGCCGATGCGTCGGCATCGTGACCGTCAAAGACCTCGTCGAGGAGATCGTCGGGGAATTGGCGGCCTGGTGAGCCAGACCCCTGATCGCATGGGCAGTCGCACTCGTTCGGTGATCGCCCTCGTTCTCAGCACTGAAAAGCGGCTCTTCAGAGCGTTCGCCATTCTATGTGCGAGGCCCCTTCGAATCGCCGGCTAACCCCTCGGGGCAAGTTCTGCGACCGACCGATGATTCAAGCAGCGCTCTCCGCGCGCCCGCGCTTTGGCGCGAGGCCGGCGGTGCCGCGCGCCGGTTCACGGAGGTCCCCAGATGTCCCGCCTGCAATTCGGGCTGCTGCTGTTCGGCTGCTCTTTCCTGCTTACCTGTCAGGCAAGTCCTCCGCAGGGTAGCGTGCAAACCCTCGCCGGTACTGACTTGGGCGGCGGCGTGCCCCCCATCCAGGCCACGGAGGGATTTCGCGCCACCGCCGAAGAGTGGTCGAGGTCGGCAATCACCGAGACCGGCAGGATCGATGCGGCAACTGCCCGGCTGGCGGTCTATCCGGTGCTGGCGGTGGATGAGCCGACGGAAGCGCGGCTCGATCCTGCTTTGTTGGGTGAGTCCCGGTGGCTTCTCGATCTGATGCACACCTGCGGCCTGGCGACCCGAAAGGCCGACGAGGCCATCGAGATTCGGTCTGCCGGCTCAGCGTCGCTTCAGGGATTGGTTCGCCGGGCCATCCCCATGATCCAGACCGCCATGGATTGCGCTCGTGCAAATGTGCTGGCCAGGCGGCGTGTGGGCCACCGGGCTGTCCAGAGCACGCTTCAGTGCGCTGTCGCCGGCCGGACTCTTACTAGCGAGGCCACGGGTCGTTCAGAGCAGTGGCTCGATCCGGCCCAAGGTCCGCTGATGGCGACGGACGCAGCCTTGGACGTGGCGGTCTTCGGGCGCGGATTGCTGTGCGTCGAATTCGAGGACGGGCCGAATCCTGAGCGGGCCTACACCCGCGATGGCAGATTGGAACGGCGCGAGGACGGACTCTTGGGACTGCGCACCCGGCCCGGCGCGGTGGTCATCCCGAAAGTCTCGATTCCTGCCGACGTGACTGAGGTCGTGATTCAGCCCGGTGGTGACATTTTGATCCGTAGGCCGAATCGCGACGGGTTGGTCGATTCCGGCCGGCTTGGCCTCGCATGGTTCAAACATCCGGAATTGTTGGTTCAGTCTGATGACGGCCTATTGCGACCCGCGGAGGGTACGGGGCGGGTCATCGAAGGCTATCCGATGGAGCAGGACTTCGGAGAAGTCCTGCAAGGACGTCTGGAGCTGAGCAACGTTGTCGCGGGCGACGCTTGGACCGAGTTGTGCCGCCTAGAGGACGCCCGCCAGGTGTTGCTCGCGGTGCTTGCCGAGGTCAACGCGGCCGCTGTCACTACGGTGACACATCGGGGAGCAAGAGGCGACAGCGTCTTCGGGCGTGCCCGAGGAGACGGCGGGGAGATCATCTCCATTCCCCTTTCGCCGCCTCGCGATTGGGCCGCCGAGCCGACCCTGGTGCAGTTCCTCCGACGCAAGGGGTTGGACTTCCGAGTCGAGTCCGAATGCGTGCAGCTTTGGCGACGGCCTTCGGCGGCTGAGGCCGTGATCCAATACCTCCAGTTTCTGCGCACCAGCCTGAACGCGTTGTCGGAGAACATCGCCCATGCGTCGGGCCCGACTGCCGGGGTCGATGACTCGCCGGCCGAACCCTATCGCCGCAAGTACGTGAGAATGGACGAGAACGGTAAGCCGGTCATCCTTGAAGACCCGTACATGTGGGCGCCGGCGGAAACGACTGACGGTTATTCCCAATCAGCGGAGGTAGTGGCCAACGGTCCGACGAACGAGGCCACCGTCGAGCTTGAAGTGGAGATGGCCGATGTCGAAGCCCTGACCGCCGAACGCCGCTCAATCCTCGATGCGTTGAGCGAAATGGGAGCGGCCGCCGTTCCGGGCTTGACTGGGCAAATGCGTCAGTCCAATGTCGCCTCCGCGAAGGATGCGGCGTTTGTCCTGGGCCGCATCGGCGCACCGGCGACGGCCTCAGTTCCGGCGCTGGTCGAGGCGTTGGCCGCCGGTGACTGGGAACTCCGAAAGGCCGCGGCTGCGGCGCTTGGCCGCATTGCCCCGCAGAGCGAGCCGGTTAGCGACGCCGTCGTGGACATGTGGGTGGCTGCCCTCCACAGCGAGGCCGCGGCCGAGCGCCGCTTCGCGGCGATCTGCCTCGGGAGAAAAGGGCCTGCCGCTGCCCGTGCCGTTCCTGTGTTGATTTCGCTGCTCAAGGACCCGACGTGCGCCGCCGCCACGGCCCTTGGGCAGATCGGCGATGCCGCTGCCGTTCCGGCGCTCATCGAGGCAGTCGCCGACGGCCACCCGCGCCTGCGGGCCCAGGCGATACACGCGCTGGGCCGATTGGGGCCCGCGGCTGGTTCGGCGATGCCCGTGCTGCGCATCGCTCTGGGATCACCCGACAATCAGGTCCGCGCGCTGGCCGCCTCGGCGATCGGGCTCATCGGCGTTCGAGCGACTGAGGCCATTGAGGCACTCGCAAGATGCGTCGAGGATGACGATCCATTGGTTCGCCAATCGGTGATGGAGGCCCTGGCCCGTCTGGGAGTGGAGGATGGCTCGGCCCGCGGCGCCCTGACCGCCGCCATGGGCAAGGGGCGGGAAGCCGATGAGGCGTGGGCGGCGGCATCGCTTTCGGCCGTCGAGGAGCATCGAGAAGCCGCGACGCAGCGCCTCTCCGACCTGCTCTCGTCAGAGGAGGCCTCGGTGCGCTTTGCCGTGTGCAAGGCCCTTTGCGTCCTGGGTCGCTACGCGCGGTTTGCGTCACCCCTGCTGCTGGAGTTATGTCATGATCAAGACGACATGGTAGCCGGCGCGGCGATCGAGGCGCTGGGCGCTTCCGGATCGACCTCGCCGCACGCCACTGCGGCCTTGGCCCTCTCGCTTCAGCATCAGAGTCCGTTGATCCGCCAGAGGGCCGCCTGTGCATTGGGGAAAATTGGACAGGCCGCGTCATCTGCGGCGCCCGCCCTTTGCGCCGAGTTGAGCGATCGGGATGACCAGGTGGTTCTGGCCGCGGTCGAGGCCCTGGGCCGGATCGGCGCCGGCGCGGCGGAGGCCGTGCCGATGTTGCAGTCATTAGCCGGCCATGAGAATCCCGCGATTCGGGAGGCGGTCTGTCAGGCCTTGTTGCGCGTCACCGGATCCGACGCCCTGACCAGCGTGGATGGGCCTCGCGAAGGCGCGGCGGCGATCGTCTCACAAGGGCCGCTGCCGTAAGGCAATTCCCCACTCATGGGATGATGCTCGGAAACCGGGGCCCTCGTCAGCGGATCGTGGATTCACCGGCGATGGCCTTGGCTCCTTCGTAGTAGGCGAGGACCTTTTTCATCTCCTCTCGCCATTCCTCGGAGGCCATGCCCAGGGCCCGTCGCTGGGTGGCGATCGCGGCGTCGATCATTCCGAGTTGACACTGGACTTCAGCCAGGGCCGCCAACGTTTCGGCGTCACGGCCGTCGGTGATCTCGCTGGCCCGCGTGGCGCAGCGGATGAGCAGGCCTGGATTGCGCTCGCCGAGGTTCTTTTGCAGCTCGAAGGCCACCAGGTCCCTTAGACCCTGGGCCGAGTCGCGCATGGCAGCCTCGATCTGGGCATCCCACTGCGAGACCCGGTCGGTCATGTCGAACTCAATCAGCATCTGGCGCTTGATGAGAAAGGGTTGAAGTTCCTGCGGCTTCAAGGAAATCATCTCATCGAGTGTTTTGAAGACGGCGTCCTTGTCCCCGGTGGTGTAGGCCACCTTGAGGTCCGACATCAGGGTCTCGTACTTTTCCGCGGCGGCGGCGGCTTTCTTCGCCGTCTCCACGTCGTACTTGCCCGCCAGGGTTTGGGCGATGGCATCATCGAAGGCCGACAGGTCGGCGAGCGGGTTGCCGACCCACACGACCTTTCCGGTGCGGTCGACCAGGATCGCGTGGGGTATGGTCTCCACGTCCTTCGCCCAGCCCGTCGTGGTGGTCATTTCTTCGTCGCAGGCCACGAAGTAGGGCATGACGAGCTTTTTTTCCTTCTCGTGCTTGTCCATGAACCGGGCGATCTTCTCGGGTTCCTCATTGCTGACCCCGATGATGACGAGCCCGTCCTTTTCGTGGTTCTTGTGGAGTTCTGCCAGATGGGGAATGCTCTTAAGACAGGGGCCGCACCACGTGGCCCAGAATTCAACCAAGAAGACATGCCGGGAGGCGTCCTTGTCGCCGGGCAGAACCGGAGGCTGGCGGTTCATCCACTTGGACACCTTGACGGCGGGGGCCGTGTCGCCGATCTGCACGCCTGCCCGAACCGGCATGACCAACGGGCCTAAGACTGTTAGCCCCGCGAGTAGAACCATCTTGTTCATCTAAAAGTCCTTAATAGGGTTTGAGCGACTGCCTGCGTCCTCGCGCCTCGGCCGGCCGGTTTGAGCGAAAAGCCGCGCTGATATGTTATCCTTGCGGACATGAATCTGCCAGCCGGCCGGTCGCTTGCGGTCTTCGAGGACGCCCTGCACGTCGATCGCCCCCACCCCTGCCCCTACCTGCCGGGCAGGATCGCCACGCATGAATACTTCAGCGCCGAACGCCTCGATCCGGACGCCTACCGCCGCCTGATGGACCTGCGGTTTCGCCGCAGCGGGCAGGTAATCTACCGGCCGGCCTGCCAGGGTTGCCGGGAGTGCGTTCCGATCCGCGTTCCGGTGGCCGGCTTTCGGCCGAGCCGCTCGCAGCGCCGCATTATTCGCCGGAACGCGGACCTCGCCATCGCCATCGGGCCGCCCTCGCCCGACGCGGAGAAGTGGCGCATCTTCCGGGAGTATCTGCATTACCAACATGACGACGCCAAACAATCGAGCCGGGAGGAGTTCGAGGCCTTTCTCTATCGCTCGCCCACCGAGACGCTGGAGATGACCTACCGTCACGGCGAGCGGCTGGTGGCCGCGGGCATCGTCGATCTCTGCCCGCAGGCGATGTCCTCTGTCTATTTCTATTTCGATCCGGCGGAGTCCCGTCGGAGCCTGGGAACTTTCGGCGGCCTGACGGAGATCGAGGAGTGCCGCCGTCGCGGCCTGGAACACTGGTACATCGGCTACTACGTGCGGGATTGCCGCGGGATGAACTACAAGGCGGCGTTCCGTCCCTACGAGCTGCTCGGTGCGGATGGGCGCTGGGAGCCGGCGTAGGCAGTGTGTAGGTCGGGCAACGACCCGGGGGACTGCCTAATGGTTCGACGAATGCCGCGGATCGACAAAAAAGCCCACGGGATTGTGATCCGTGGTTATTGCCGCGCGGGGCGATACAGACTATTACCGTTGGGTTTTGCGAGCACGTCGAGTGACGCGAGATCCTGGAAAAACGCGACGAGGCAATCCAAAGCGGATTGCCTCGTGCGAGAGCTATTGAGTTTTCCATCCGCGGTCGAGCCGACTACTGGGATGGGTCCCAGTCGCTCGGCCATGGCGGGGTGAAACCTTAGAGCGGCTTCTTAAGGTGCGGAACGTCTGGAATCGCGCCAGTGCGATAGTCGTTCGCATGATTGAAAGCCGCGACGCCGATGATCGAGCCGTTGATTCGGCTGGGATAGTCATCGAAGTCCGGGTGGATGCCACCATACCAGCGCGAAATGGATGCCTGGTCCGCCGCGTCGTAGTAGGTCGCGAACGGCAGGTGAATGTCCTCGCTGGGGCCGAGCTCAAACGTCAAATAACCGTTTTGAGGGAAGAAATACTCATAGTAGCCTCCGGGCATGAACTCCGAGCCGGTCAGGGCGGTCATGACTTCCGCGCCTGTGCGGCTGTAGCAGCTATGGCCGGAGGTATAGCCCGCGAACGGAGGCGTCACGAAGGTCGGCAACTGGTAGGGAACCCAGGTGGCCCCGAGAATCCAGCCTACGCCGCCGATCTCGGTGTCAGGATCGTCGGGGTTGCCCTGCCAGGCATAGACGGCGATGAAGCCCACGAAGGGGGCCAAGTGCTCATGTCGCTCGCCGGGGGCGCTGCTGGCCGGGGTGATGACCTCGATGAACCCCGGATCGAGCGTGATGCCGTCCGGATGGAAGCTGGGTTGAAGCGGATCCGAGGACTGGCCTCGATCGGCCATGAGCCTGATCGCCGAAATGGGACGGATACCGTCGTAGTAGCCCTTGATTCCCCAGGTCGCGATGGCCGCGTCATGCTCCGAGCCGCCGAGGGCGAAGTACATGAAGACGTCCCACGCCAAGGGATCAAGAATCGGGCCGACGCCGCCCACTTGGCGGACAAAACCCGGTGAGTCAGTCACGTCGTTGGCCAGGGTATTCCAGTGGCCCGGTGGGGTCTCAGAGTGCGGTCCGTCCGCCCAGAACTCCGCGAAAATGCGAGTGAAGTCGCCGCGCTTGACGACGTTCGGGGCGTAAGGCAGGCCGGTGACCGGGTTCAGAGGATGGCCGGTGCCATCGTCAGTGCCGAGCGTGTTGTACCCGTAGGCGCCAGGACCGATGTCCTGCATCACTCCATCGGTGGGGTCCAACGCTGCGCTATATCGAATCAACTCGGCGAACCCGTTCTTGTATTCCGCGTCGCCGACGCCGCCCAAAATAGGCGGGGGCCCCGGATCGTGATAGACGAACTCGGGGCCTTCATCGGCGTCGGTCAAGGCGAAAGGCTTCACGTGGCCCCAATGCGGGCAGACGAAGGCGGGATAAGGGCCGAGGACGATGCCGGATTGATCGATAAAAAAGTCGATGGCCAATGGCTGCCAGCGGTTGACGTCGATGATGTCCGGGTTTCCAGGCAAACCAACCACGAGTGGCGGATTGACCGGGGCATAAGCGGGCAAGGCCGCGTAGTTGCCGGCCTGATTTGAACCGTCGGTCATGCCGAAGGCGAGGTAGGTGGCGGCGATTCGGTTGCCGAGCGCGGCGGCCGATGAGCCGACCGTGGTGGTGATGTTGATGTCGTAACCGAGAGACGCCATGAGGGCGTCAAAGTTTGCCTGGGAGGCGACATGCCCCGGCGAGGTCGCGAAACGGTTGGAGAGGATTCGATAGGCTGCGTAGCTAATGGCCTTCTCCCGAGCAAACTGCGGAGTGGGGGCGAAGGCTCGCTCGTGATGCAGGTAGGTGTCGGCCACGGTGTCGTAGGCCGCCCAGGCGTCCCACATGGCCGCGGACACGTGGAACAAGTTGCGCGCGTGCACCGGGGGGCGAGCCGTGTCAATCCGGATCGCGTCCAGCAGGGCGTCATTCCACTGCCGGGCGACCGAGTGGACCGGGCCAGCCCCCGCGTTCGCGGGAACCGCAACGAGAAGCAGGCAAACACCCAAGATGAGACAGAGTAACGCCGTCGGATGGACTCCCCCTAGGAGTCTGCGCCCTTTCAATGTCATGGTTTTTTTCTCCTTTCCAAATCCTGTGAACAAAGTGACGTTCGGCAAGAACAGGGTACCAGATTCGCCCTCCGAATTCAAATGTCGATTCCGCAGGCAGCCCTTGCACCAGCGCGGCTTAGGCATGGGAGGGTTCCCCCCGTGCGAGGCCAATAGGCGGAATCTGAGCCGCAGTTGAAACCCCCGATCGTCCGTGGCGACCCTATCCCTCGGCCCGTCAGGTTTGGAGGCCCTTATGCTTGCGTAGGGGCATGGGTTGCCTGCCGAATTGAAACTTCCCATAACTACGCCAAATCATGCCGATTATCATCGGGATCGGGAGAATAATAGGAGATCGCATGTCGGTATTCGATGATCGAAAGCCCTTGCTCGAACACATGGAATTCAAGCATGGCGTTCGGCGGGGTCGGCTCGCGGCGGCGATGGATATCCTGAGCGACGCCCAAGTGACCATCGGGACCCATGCCGCCTTCTGCAAGCGGCCGAGCGACCGGACGCGCCCCACGCGAGACATCGAGGACGCGATGCGCATGCTGGACCACGTCAAGGAATTGATTGCCGATGGCTTGGCTTATGAAGGGCCCGCGACATGATCGCCCGCGGCAAGCGGCTCTCCGGTCTGACCCTTCCGGATTGTCCGGGCGAGATTTCGTCGATCGTGCCGGCCCTTGGAGCGATGCTCCGGTGCTACGGAGGCCGCGTCGATGTCGCCGAGTTAGCTTGCGTGACCGGTACGGCCTTTCTGCTCAGTTATTCGGCAAAGGCTGAGCGATGGGGCTATTGGAACGTCTGCGGGGCCCAGGCGTTTTTGGAATCCGCGGCACGACTTTACGGGCTTGAGCTGCGGGACCTGCATCCCGCGGAGGCCGCTCCGCTGCCGTTCTCGCCGCCGGAGTTCGAGGCCCATTGGCGCGACAGCTACCGTCCTTTTGTTGACTCGTCTCTGTCGCGTGATGAGCCGGTCCTGGTTTGGATGGGGTGGCCCGCGCCGTACGAGAGCCAATGGGGAGTCTTGGCAGGACGGGACGCGGCGACAGGCCGTTACGTCGGTCGAACCGCGGGCTGCGGCCAGGAACTGACGTTGAAGTTCGCTCCGGCCCAGGTTTATTCCGTCGTCGGGAACGAGCGAAGGCGCCCCAGCCCGGCCGAACTTGCGGAGGCGACGCTTGCGGCGGCCGCCGCGGTCCTGGGGAATAGGCTCCCGACGGGGATGGAGGCGCTAAGCGGGCCTGGGGCCTTGGAGCGGCTGCGAGATTTGAAGGAAGGTACAGGATTCGCCGGCGTTCGACTGGACGCGATCCGGTTCGGATGTTGTAGGGCCATGAGCGTCGGTCGACAGGCTGCCGTCGACTTCCTTTCAGGGCACGATGAGCCGATGGAGCCGCGGATTGGGAGGGCGGTTGAGTCTCTCCGCCGGATTTTGCGCCGACAGATCGAGTTGATCGGATCGCTCGATGATCCGGGGGATTTATCCGCGCGGGCGAATGCGTCGTTCTTCGAGAGACTGATCGGACTGGAGAGTGAGGCGGCGGAGGCGACCCGCTCCGCGGCCGGAGGCGGTTGAGGCATCTCGCGCGGCGGGCCCGGCCTCATTCTTCGATGATGCGTCGGCGGCGGGTGCGGATGTCGCAGGAAGGCGCCGCCACGTTGCCGATCCAACGGTCCCAGGCGCCGTGGTCGGCGATGTCGATCCCCTCGGCCTTGGCCCGTCGTTGGAGGTAGTTCTGCAATTCGATGAGGAAGTCCGTGTCCATGAGCTGCGGATGCTCGCCGAGGTGCTGGTGAAGGACGCGGTAGATCAGCTTGAGCTCCTCGCCGTCGAGGGCGGCAACCACCGCGTCGGTTCTCTCTTCAAAAGTCATGGGCCACCGGCGGAGATTCCGCAACCGTGCATTCCCGATCCCAGTCGGAGATAGTATCGACTAAAGCGGTTTCCGGATCAATGTATGATCCCGCAACGTGGATGATTTGCACCCACTCCCTCACGGTCGCGGCTCAGATCAACTGGCCGCGACTGCCACCCGAAGACGGTCGATTCGTAGACCGCTCGCTCGCGCTGGTGGTTCAGATCGAACCGGTCGCGGCTAGGATCGACCCGGTCGGGCGGCGCGGACCAACTCCTCAGACTTGCCGCCCGTCGGGGCGGCCGCCGGCAAAAAGCCGTTGATCATGGGGGCGAATTTCTTGAGGGCGTTGTTCAAGTTCGGCAGTCCGCTGACGTAGACTCGTAGGGTCAGTTGGTTCGGAGCCTGGCCGAGCCCCGCCCAGGCGACGGTTTCCGAGCAGAGTTCCGCGGCCATGTTGGCCTGCATGTTCGAGGCCATCTCGTCGCAGGCGCCCGCGGCCACCTTCGCCAGCCGTCCGAAATGACCGGCGACCATGAGGCTGCTGTCGGGGGGCATTCGTTCGACCACCTTGGCCATGACCGCGTCGCCGAGGATGGATTCCTTCTTGTCGTGGGCGCGGATCGCAGCCTTCAAGGCGCTTCGGGTCAGGGCGATCGCCATGCAATCATCGAGCTGCGCCAGATAGACCTTACCCACTTCGGGGATGGTGTAGGCCGTGGCCTCCACCCCCCCGAGGCTCAGGGGCTTCGGCGCCGCCGGCTTGTCGCTGTGCATCATGCCGGGCATGGAGAGGAACTGGTCCCAGAGGGCCCGAGATTTTGCCGGGTTGTTGACCGCCATGAGGATGCCGGCGTTGGGCATTTTGCCGTTGGTGAACTCACCCGGGATGACAAAGCCGCAGATTTCCCTGATGTTGCCGAAGAACTCGCGAAAGATGTCAAAACCGGTGACAGTCGAATCGGCCATCTGCCCCTTGGCGGCGTCTGCGGCGAGGCTGGTCATCGCGGGATTCAGGCCGATCCCGAAGAAGGCCGCCGCATCGGCCGGAACGTTGGCCAGGCATTGCCGGGTCATCGGCGGCATCCGCATGAGGTTGTAGGCGATGCAGCGGTGATCGTCGGCCAGCCGGACGGCGAATTGCAAGCCGAGAATCCCGTCGTTGATCCCCAAGGAAAGGCTCGCCCATCGAAGGCTGTCGAAGTCCACCAATCCGTCGATCATCCGCATTTCATGATTGTCGTCCGCGTTCTGCCCGGCGGTGATGCGCTTCACCAGCCCCTGGAGGTCGCAGTAGGCGAAGAGGGTGGCGCCTTTTTTCTGGGCGGCGATTTCGGCGAGGTCGGCACGGGCCCCCAACGAGTCCGTGCCGGAGCCGAGTAGCCGATCGACGGCCCCCTCGACCAATTCCCGGCCCGTCCCGACGATGAAGAGCCCTTCAGTCAGGACGCCGGTGATGCGGCCCACCTCGGGCAGGTTTGCGCCGAAGGTGGCCAGGTCGCGAATCTTTTCGGCGGTGGGAGCGAACTGGAAGGCGGTTTCCAGCAGCCCCTTGAGCACCAGTGCGTCGCCATGATGGATGACAAGCAGTCCCGAGGGCGGTCCGCCGCTCTGCACATCGAAGTCTGTCAGGGCAAGGGCCGCGCCGCCGAAGGCGCCCAGGTGCTCGAAGATCGCCGGACTGATCTTGATCTCGCCCGGGATGTGGGCTATCGCCCGGGAATCCTGGCTCGGCCTGGCGGCCAGCACCTGCTGCATGTCCTTGGCGGTGAGACCGAGCATCCCGGCGAGCTTCTCTACGAGCTGGCCCGGCCGATTGAGTTCGACGTAGGCCACTGCGTCGGCTGGCATCAGCTTGGAGAAGTCCTCCGCGGCCAGATGGTCGCGGCAGCGCTCCGCGCCGGTCCGGGCGATTCGCTTCACCTCCTCGGATACCGGCCTGGCAACGACGTTTCGATACAGCTCGCTCGCCGCGGCGTATTCTTTGGCCTCGCGCTCGAGGAAGTATGCCTTGTAGAGGTCGGGCTCGGCGCTGGATTGTCCCCTGACGGCGGTCGGGTTGGCCAAGGCCGCGATGACGAACGACATTGCCCAGGCGATGTTCCGGGATCGACTCATGAGCGTTTCTCCGCAGGGACAGACGTGAAGACTCCAGACCCTCCCGGTCGGCGACGCAGAGGCGGCGCTTCCCGATCGTGGCCACTATCTCATGTTAACGAGAAGCCGAATGATATTTTGCACCCGGCGGGCACTTTGTGACCGCGAGGCGTTTTGAAGGTCGGCTTCGATGTCGGGTCCGCTGGGTGGGAGGCGATCGCCAGGCGGGGGTTTTGCCGCGGATTTGAAGCCTCGCTGACGCGATCATAACCCGATTGTCCTGCTGGAATTGTGGAATTGGCGTTAGGATGGCGGCATGAACTTTTCGACAACGGTGACAGGCGAGGTCGGTCGGAAGCCCGCGCCCATCGCGGCGCGTCCATCGCCGCTTGCTCCTCTCGCCGCCGCGACGTTCATCCTCCTGGCCGTTGTTCACGTCATCCTGAACCGGCTCGCCTGGTCTGGAGTACCCCTTCAGACCGATTCCGGCATCTGGGCCTACATGGGCTGGCGGATGCTGGATGGCGCGGTTCTGTATCGCGACCTGTGGGACAACAAGCCGCCGGGGCTCTTCCTGGTTTTCGAGTTTGTGCAGTGGCTCTTCGGGTCGGGACGAGACGGCTCGCTGCTCTGGATGGATGCCGTCGTCACGGTCATCGTCGGCGCCATTTCGTACGCGACGGCGCGACGATTTGCCTCGCCGGTGGCCGCCGCGGGCGCGATGGCGATGCTTAGCGTCGTCCTGTGCCATCGGGTGCTGGCGGATTGGGGGGACAACGCGGAGAAATTCACGGCCGTCTTCGAGATTGCCGGCTGCCTGGTCGCCGTCAGGATATTGCAGCGGGGGCATGGCCTGCGATGGTGGCTTTTTGTCGGAATCTGCGGTGGCGCGGCGGCGACGTTCAAGCAGACCGGCGTCGTTATGCTTATCGCGGCGACTCTGACCCACGCGGTGCAGATCGCATGGAGAAGACAGTCGCTCCGGCACGGGGCCGCGGCGGTCGGCATCATGTTGTTCGGCGCCTTCGTCGTTTGGGCGCCGCTCGTGGCTTGGATGCACCAGGCCGGCAGCCTCGACGGCTTCTGGCGTCAGGCGGTGATGTACGATTTCAATCGTGCATCCGCATTGCAAGGCGAGCAGGGGCGGCTCCTGGCGGCTGAGCACTGGGCTTCCGTCATCCGGCAGCTTTTGCTCGGCTTCATCCTCTTCGCGCCGGCGTTCCTCGGCGCTGTTCAAGTCGCGTTGCGCTTCCTCCCACGAGGTAATCCGAACGAAAGAGAAAGCGTTTCGGCGACGCACCATCCTTCGCAAGGCCCGGCGCTCATGTTGGTGGTTCTATATGCCGCATTGGCCGGGGCGATCTTCGTGGCAGCCCCATCCGGATATGGCCACTATCTGCTCCAAGCCGCCCCGCCGGCGGCGGTGTTGGCGGCATGGTCATTGAGCGGCGCAGGCGCCATCGGTCCGAAACGCCGGTTTCCGCTGGCCGCGTGCTGCCTGCTCGCGTTGGGGCTCCGGCCGCTGGGAGATCATCTGCGATTCACGCTGGACCCAGGCTGCGCGGCGCGCGAGGCATACCGCGCCATCGCGCGCCGCACGGCGGGGCTGGTCGAGGCGGCTCGCGAGCACAGCAGGCCGGAGCAGGAAGTAATGATCTGGCCGACGGATCATGCCGTCAGCTACTACGCGCAAAGGGTGACGCCGCTGGAGGTCGGCCACTCCATCGACATCTTTCGCGGGCGGATCCAACTCCTCGATCCGCCGCTGCCGGAGCTATTGGCCCACGTGCGACAGAATCCGCCGGCGCTCATTGTCGACTGGAGCGATCTTGCTTGGATGCGCGAGCCTGGGACCGATGAGCCGGATGCGCTGTTTCCGGCGGTGCGCGAAGCATGGTCGCTGGTTGATCCGCCCGACGACGTTCACGCGATTGCCGATGCCCGACGGCTTGCTCCGTTCAAACGCTGGGTGCGGGAAAACTATGGCGGACAGGTCCGGATCGGCGACGTGTGCACGCTGTATTTTCATGGCCGGTCCTGGCGGGAGTGGGAGGACTACCTCCGGCCCGGCGAATGAGCCAGGGATTTTTTGGGGTCCAACCTTGGCCCGCGGCGCTGAATAGGCGGATCGCGGCGATTACTAGGTGTATGTCTTGATGATCTCGTCGAGGAACTTCAGGGCCTCGTTGCGCTTGCGCTGGAAGGTGTTGCGGCCGATGATGGAGCCGAAGCCGCCGCCGTCGCGGATGGCCTTGCACTCCTCGAAGATCTCGGCGTCGTTTTCCTTCTTGGCCCCGCCGCTGAATATGACGATTCGCCGGCCGCCGAACGCACACTGGGTAACGTGCTTGACCCGTTCGGTCAGCGTGGCGATGGGAATCTTTTCTTTCTCATAAACCTTCCGGGCCGCGTCCTGCTCGATGTGGCTGGTGGGCAGCTTCACCTTGACGATGTGGGCCCCGAGTTGGCAGGCGATCTGCGCCGCGTAGCCGCAGACGTCGATGGCCGTCTCGCCCTCTTTGCTCAGGGACGAGCCGCGCGGGTAGCTCCAGACCACGACGGCCAGCCCGCCCGCCTTGGCCTCCTCGGCATAGCGGCGCACGTTTTCATACATCTCCTTGCGGAGAGCCGAGCCGGGATAGATGGTCAGGCCGACGCCGCTGCATCCCAGCCGAACCGCGTCCTTGACCGAGGCGGTCAACGCCTGCCAGGAGTCCTTCTCGTCTGCCAGTAGATCGTGGTTGTTGGCCTTGAGGATCAGCGGGATCTCGCCGGCGAAGTCCGCCGCCCCGGCCTCCAGGAATCCAAGCGGGGCCGCGTAGGCGCTGAGCCCGGCCTCGATGGCCAGTTTGAAGTGGTAATGCGGGTCGTAGCCGGCGTCGTTTGGGCCGAAGCTCCGCACGGGCCCGTGCTCCCAGCCCTGGTCCACCGGCAGGATGACCATGCGTCCGGTGCCGCCGAGCCGACCGTGATTGAGCATCCTGGCGAGGTTGGTCAGAGTCCCAGGATTGTCGCTGCGATACCAGCTTAGGATTGCCCGTACGCGCTCGGTCATGGTTGTTCCTCCAAGGGGGGTGTGCGGGTCCCGGTGAAACCAGCCTAGCGAATCCGAGCGATCGGTCAAGCGCCGCGGTCCGTCAGGCCTCCTCGGGCTCGACCTCCAATTCCTCGGAAGATTGCCCGACGATCCGGCTCTTGACCTCTCCGCCGAGTCCGAGGCGCAGCTCCAGGTGTTTGCCGGTCCGGGAGCAGGTCATGTGGATGGTGGTCTCGGGCATGTCGAGGACGTGCGACTTCTTGCAGGCGGGGCAATCGAAACGGACTTGCATGGTGTTCGTCCTTGTGGGATGACGGCCAGTGGCGGTCCTGAGAGCTATGATAGCGTCGCAACGCGACTATTGAACTGCTCGATCAGGCGGTCCCACTCCTCCACCTGCGCGAAATTTTCGGTCCAGAAATCCGGGTCCCACAGGCGGCGCAGCTCGTCGGCAGTCCTGCCCTGCTGCTCGACCCAGGTGAAATACTTGAAATTGTGCAGGGCTTTCCGTTCGGCATGGCTCAGCTCGCGCATGTGGTCGGTGGCCACCGCCTCCAGGTAGCGGCCGAAGTGACGGCCGGCCGTCGCCTGCGAGTAGGGGCCGTGCAGCTTGCGCTGCTCGTTCACGCGGCTCTGATAGAGTTCCATCGAGTCGGTCAGCGGGGTGACGATCACGTCGCGGCCGTCCAGGTCGAACAGCTTGGCCGTCTTGATCGCGGCCACGAGATTGCAGATGCCGGAAATGCCGACCAGCGGGAGCTGCTGGACGAAAGCCAGCGCCACCCCCTGGCGGATCAGGAAGGCCTGTCCCTCGGACTCGTTGAAGAGACGCATGAGGGCCAGGCACTGCTCGTCGTCGACGGCGACGACGACGTCGGTGTTGCGCACGTTGTGAATCCAGGGGATGTGCTTGTCCCCGATGCCCTCGATCCGATGGCCCCCAAAGCCGCACGACAGAAGCGTCGGGCATTGCAAGGCCTCGACGGCGACGACGCGGAGGTGCGGGAACCGAGTCCGCAGGTAGTCGCCCGCGGCGATGGTCCCGGCCGACCCGGTGGCGGAAACGTATGCCGCGAGGCGCAGGCGACCTCCGTCAGAGCCGGGGGCTGACCGCAGGCGTTGAAAGGCGTGCTCGACGGCATCGCCGGTCACGTGGTAGTGCCACGCGGCGTTGCCGAACTCCTCGAACTGGTTGAAGATCACGCAGTCGGGCCGGGTCCGCCGGATTTCCCAACACTTGTCGTAGATTTCCTTGACGTTCGATTCGCAGCCCGGCGTGGCGATGACCTCGGCCCCGATCTGGCTGAGCCACTCGAACCGCTCGGGGCTCATTTCCTCCGGCAGGATGCCGACGGCGTGGCACCCCAAGAGCGCGCAGTCAAACGCTCCGCCTCGGCAGTAGTTGCCGGTCGAGGGCCACACGGCTTTCTGCGAGGTCGGGTCGAACTGCCCCGAGACCAGGCGCGGCACGATGCATCCGAAGGCCGCCCCGACCTTGTGCGCCCCGGTGGGGAACCACTTGCCGACCAGGCCGACGATTCTGGCCTCGACGCCGGTGAGCCCCGAGGGCAGCTCGATCCAGTTTCCCTCGCCGTAGAGGCCGCCCTTGGCCGCCGGCTCGTTCTTCCAGGAGATGCGGAAGAGGTTTACGGGATCGACGTCCCAGAGGCCGACCTCCTTAAGACGCGCTCGGACCTGCTTGGGCACCTTGGCCGGATCACGCATCTGGGCGAAGGTTGGGATGACGACGCCGCGCTCCCGGCATCGGGCGACGGCTCTTTCGAGGACGGCTTCTTTGATCGGCATGAAGGATCCCGAATATGCTCGATTATTTGCGATTCGCAAACATTGAAGGTCGTCGTTGGCCAGGCAGCCGCCGAAAGGGGTTTGGGCCCACGCCGTTCTTAACTCCTGAGCGGGGCCGGCTGTCGACAGACCCATTTTAGAAAGGACAGGGCAGATACGCCATGCTTAAGACGCCCAAGGGATGGACAATCGGCTTGTTGACGTCGGCGGCCGTCTATGGCGTGGTCATCATTCTGGCGGCCCGGCTACTCCGGGGAACGGCCTATGGGGACTGGGTTGAGAGCGGCCTGACCATCCTCTGGTGGGGCGTATTCTTCCTCTTCATCGGCCACGCGCCGCCGGGAACCTGCCGCCTGCCGTGGCTCAGGAAGGCGCGCTGATCCAGTCAACGGCATGAATGTCGGCCGAGGTTCCGACTCGGGAGGTTCAAGGCAGCGGGTCCACTTCGCTCGGGGTTCCGGCGATGGCCATCGCCGTCTTGATGTCCTTCAGTCCATTGCCGGTCACCACCGCCAGCACGTCGGCGGACCTGTCGATCAGTCCCTTGGCCACCGCGGCCTTCACGCCCGCGACGCCCGCCGCCGCTCCCGGCTCGGCGAATACCCCCGCCAGCCGCCCAGTCGTCTTGATGGCCTCCAGAATCTCCTCATCGCTGACCGACACGAACGTCCCGCCCGTCGCCTTCACGTACTTGATGGCCTTTCGCCAGTTCCGCGGCACGGCCACGTCGATCCCATCGGCCACGGTGCTGCCGTCGCACGGAGGAAGCGGGCCACCCTGGCCGAACGCTCGGGCGACCGGGTCCACCGAGGCTGCCTGCACGCCTAGCACGCGCGGGAGCCGACCGATCAACCCCAGCTCTTTCATCTGCATCAGTCCCTTGGCAATGCCGGCGATGGTGCAGCCGTCGCCGACGCTGACGGCAACCCAATCGGGCTCGGCGCCGGCGGTCTGCTCGGCGATCTCCAGACCGCAGGTCTTCTTGCCCTCAACCAGGTAAGGATTGATGGCGCAATTGCGGTTGTACCAGTCGTTCCGGGCACATTCCGCGCTGCACAGGTCGTAGGCCTGGGCATAGGTGCCGCGGACGCGGCGCACGTCCGCGCCGTAGATCAAGAGTTGTGCCACCTTCGGCTCCGGAGCGCGGAGCGGGACGAAGATCGTCGCCGCCAGACCCGCCATCGCCGCGTACCCGGCGCAACTGCTGCCCGCGTTCCCCGTCGAGGAACACGCGATTCGCGTCGCGCCGTTGCAGACAGCGTGAAGGACACCGACGCTGGACGCGCGGTCCTTCAGGCTCGACGTGGGGTTCTTCCCCTCGTCCTTGAGGCGCAATCGGCGACAGCCGGCCCAAGCGGCCAATCGCGGGGCGGCGGTGATGGGCGTCCAGCCGACGGGCCAGGCGAAGGCATCCTCATCCGGCTCGATCGGGAGCAGCTCATGGTATCGCCAGTGGTTCAGCGGCCTGTTGGAGAGCGACTCGGGTGATATGCTCTTGGCCACCTTGGCCATGTCGTACTCGACGTCCAGGATGGCAAAGGGATCGTTGCATGCCGGGCATACGCCTGCCGACTTCGGCGGCTGGGCCTCCTTACCGCAGACGATGCACACCAGTCGAGAGACGAATCGCATAAAGGTTTTTACCCGATTAGACGCAGTCGCGTGATTGTCGAGAAAGTCGCCGCCGCTATTCAGGGCTGCTCCCGCTCAGGTCGTACACCCACTGCTCGGAGGCGCGGTCGTAACGAGCCAATTCTTCCGGCTTGAAGTACAGTCCGATCTCGAAGGCCGCGGCCTCGGGCGAGTCCGACCCGTGGATGAGGTTGAAGCTGTTGGAAAGCCCGAAGTCGCCGCGGATCGTGCCGGGCTCGGCGTTGGAGCCGAAGGTGGCCCCCATCATCTTGCGGGCGACGGCGATGGCGTTGTTCGCCTGAAGGACCATGACCACGACCGGGCTGCTGGTGATGTAGGCCAGGAGGCGGGAGTAGAAGGGCTTCGACTTGTGGACGGCATAATGCCGCTCGGCCAACTCCCTGGGGACCTGCATCATTCTGAGAGCGAGGACTTGGAAACCTTTTTCCTCGAAGCGGGTGATGATCCGCCCGGTCAGTCCCCGCTGAAGGGCGTCAGGTTTCAGGATGATCAACGTCTTTTCCATGGGGTGATTACCTCTGATTGTCGCCGGGTACGAGCCCCCGATGCGCCCCGTTCTCGACGCAGGAGCCTTAACCTACGGCGGCTCGCTGGAGTCTTCAACCTCGGCGGCGGTCACGCTTGCAATCGGACGATCGTCGTCGGCCCCGAAGTCGTCGGGCTCGGTGGGGCCTTGGCCCAGCCGGGCGAGTTGGCCGAGAATTGCGTCGTCGCAGGGCAATAACTCGTTCGCACGATGCATCTCGCCCAGGGCCAACTCGGTCAAACCGGCGGAGGCGTAGGCGATGCCGAGGTTCAAATGTGCGTAGGGGTCTTCGGGATCGATCATGGTCGCTACTTCAAAAGCTCCGGCAGCCTCCAGCGGAATATCAAAATCCATCAGGACGACGCCCAGGTTGAACCAGCCGCTGGCCACGCTCGGACGAAGCCGCGTAAATGCCTCCCACCCTCGACGAGCCTCCCCGATGCGCCCGTCGCGCTGAGCCAGGCTGGCGAGGTTGTATTGAGCGCTGGCGTGGTCGGGGTCGATGGAGACCGCCTCGCGAAGCTGCTCGGCCGCCTCTCGGAACCGCGCCAATCGGTAGAGCAGCACGCCGTAGTTGTAACGCACCGTCGCGTCGGCAGGGCTCTGAAGAACGAGTTCATCGTAGACGGCCACTGCCTCCTCGAACCGTGAGAGTTCGATCATGGCCGCGGCCTTTCCCGCGAGGGCGGCGACGTTGGTCGGATCTTTGGCCAAGGCTCGATCGAACCGGGCGACCGCCGCTAATAACCTGCCAGCCTTGACGTCCGCCTGGCCGCCGGCGAGTTGCCCAAACGTGGATTCGCCGACGCGGCCTCGCAACTTGACCGAGGCCTCGTCCATCCGCTCGGCAACCTGCGCTCCGATCTGTGCGAGCGAGGGCCCCGCAGCTTGATGTCGCCGGCGGTGTTTCGCGGGCAATGCCGTCGCCGACCGTCGGGCTGCGCTGCCTGAAAGCGCATTAGACTTGCTGCGGGCGTCTGTCGTTACCCGTTGGGCCTCGCCGTCGAAGAGCGCCAGCGACGAGTCGCCGGGGCGCTCGCGATTCCCCGGCTGCGTGTAGGACAGGTAGGCCCACAAACCGCCGACGAAGACGGCGAAGGCCGCCAGGCTCGCCGGAATGAACCATCGTTCTGACATGGCGGTATCGTGAGAAGGCGCGCCGACCGTGTCAATCGAATTTCGAGACGCAGGCGGACGGCGAGGCGACCCTCTTTCCGCGTATGAGCTGTTTCAAATCGACATCGAGCAGCGGCCTTCAGGCCGCGCGGCCATTCGTACACCAGGCTCTGTAACGGCCTTAGACATTGAAGCGGAAGTTGATGATGTCGCCGTCGTTGACCACGTAGTGCTTCGGCTCCAGCCGCACCTTGCCTGCGGACTTGGCGCCGCGCATGTCCTTGTTGGCCTTGAAGTCGTCGAAGGCCACGGTCTCAGCCCGGATGAATCCGCGCTGGATGTCGGTGTGAATCTTCCCCGCCGCGTCCACGGCCTGCGACCCTTTCAGGATCGTCCAGGCCCGGACCTCGTCCTCGCCGCAGGTGAGAAACGAAATCAGCCCAACGGCGTCGTAGCAGGTGTGGATCAGTCGCGTCCTCGCCGACTCAGAGAGGCCCAGGTCCGCCAGGAACGCCGGCCGATCCATTTCATCCAATTGGGCGATCTGTGCCTCGATCTCCGCCGCCAGGGCGATCGTCGCCCGGGCATGAGGGTGTTCGAAGGCCGCCTTTCCGGTCAGGTCGCCCTCGCCGACGTTGATCACCGCGATGACCGGCTTCATGGTCAGGAAACCGAAGCTGCCGGCGATGCCCCGCTCTTCCTCGTTGTGGATGACGCTGGAGACGGGGGCCTCGGTCTCCAGGGCCTGGTGGACGTGGCGCATCATGGTCAGCTCGCGCATCTCGGCATCGCGGGTCTTGGTCGGCTTCAGAGTGGACTTCTCCAGCTTGGCGATCCGGTTGGCCACCTGCTCCAGGTCGGAAAAGATCAGCTCGGTGTGAAGCTCGTCCACGTCGGCCTTGGGGTCGATGCGGTCGCGGTACTTGGCCACCGAATCGGAGCCGAAGGCCCGGCCGACCATGACGATCCCATCGCAGCGCCGCACGGTGTCCATGGCCTTGCGAAATTCCGCTTGGCCGTGGGGGTCGGCGAGGCTGAAGCCGGGGATGTCGACGAACTCCAGGTGGGCCGGCGTATATTTCTTGGGTTTGTAGATTTCGGCCAGGTAGTCGAGGCGGCTGTCGGGAACTTGTACGCTGGCCAGGCGCTCGGCGGGGGCGTGCGCGGAGTCGATCGGCTGGCCGGTGATGGCGGCGAACAGCGTCGATTTTCCCGATTGCGGCGGACCGATGATGGCGAACTTCATGGCGGTGCATTCCTCGAGCGGCGTATGGTAGCAGCCCGCCGGGCTCGGAAGGAAACGGCTATCTCGACGGGTCGGCCCGATACCATCAGCGGGTCTTTGAGGGCGGATCGGGCAGGGCACTGGCCCTCGCCTTATCCAGAGCCCGCATGAACTCCAGCGCGTGCATCAGCAGGCGGAACTTCTGGGTCGGGCTGAGAGCGGCGAACTCATACAGCTCGGCCAGCTTGTGCTCGTCCCAGGTGGGGGTGACCGCCGCTTGCGCCGCGGGCTGCTGTGATTTCGAATCTGCCGGCGTCAAATCGACTGCCTCAATGCTCGCCGGGGGGGCTCGGTTTTGCCTGAAATGATTTTAGCCGGGTCAATGTATCAACGTCTTGCAGATCGTGGGCACGGCCTGAGCGGCGTTTCATGTCGATAAGGTCGTCAATGCAACAAATGCGGACCGACCGGCCCTCGATATCAACGACGGTCGAGCGAGACTGAAACTCGGTCCAGCTCGACGGCATCTCGACGAATAGGTCCACCGCAAAGCCTGGATGATCCGGGTGAATCATCGAAAACACCATCATTTGCTTTTCACTCGACCATCGTCTGCGTTGGGCGTCATCGGCGAACAGCAACGGATCCACGGGCAGGCGGCTGTGCATTCCGATGCCGAGTAGGGCCTCGATCGCCTTCTTCGCCTCTGCCGGCGACAAGTCCACTACGAGGTCGATGTCCACCGTGGCCCGTCGCGATCCATGAAGATAAGCGGCGAACCCGCCTACAATCACGTAACGAACCTGATGGGCATTGAGCGCGTCGATGGTTCGCAAAAAGGGATTCACACTCACGCCCAGTTCTTCTCCACCCAGGCGACGAGTTCCTTGACGTGGGCCACCGAGGCGTCGAAGAGCTTGCGCTCGTCGGGAGTCAGCTTCAATTCGATCACCTTTTCCACGCCGCGGTCCCCCAGGACGCAGGGCACGCCGACGAAGTAGCCGCCGACGCCGTACTCGCTCTTGCAGTAGGCGGCGCAGGGCAGTATCCGCTTCTTGTCCCGAAGAATCGCCTCGGCCATCTGCACGGTCGCCGCCGCCGGGGCATAGTAGGCGCTGCCGGTCTTGAGCAACTTGACGATCTCCGCTCCGCCGTCGCGGGTCCGCTGCACGATGGCCTCGAGCCGCTCCTGGGTGATCAACTCGGTCACCGGGATGCCGGCCACCGTGGTGTAGCGCGGCAGCGGCACCATGTCGTCGCCGTGGCCTCCCATCAGGACCGCCTCGATGTCCTCGACGCTGCAACCCAGTTCCATCGAGATGAACGCGCGGTAACGGGCGGTGTCCAGGATGCCGGCCTGGCCCATGATGCGATGGGTCGGCAGGCCTGTCGCCTTCCAGGTGACCTGCACCATCGCGTCGAGCGGGTTGGAGACGACGATGAAGACGGCTTCCGGGCTCTTGGCCACGGCTTGTTCGGCGACCTCGCGGACGATCTTCATGTTGGTGGACATGAGGTCGTCGCGGCTCATGCCGGGCTTGCGCGCGATGCCGCTGGTGATGATGACGATGTCGCTGCCTGCGGTCTCGTCGTAGCTGTTGGTGCCGCGGATGTCGCTGTCGAATCGCTCGATGGGGGCGGCCTCGCGGAGGTCCAGCCCCTTGCCCTGGGGCAGACCCTCGACGATGTCCAGGAGCACGATGTCGCCGAGTTCCTTGGCCGCGGCCCAGTGGGCGCAAGTAGCGCCGACGTTGCCGGCCCCGATGATGCTGATCTTCGCGCGTTTCATCGCTGTCGCTCCGGGCCTGTTGACGGTTCAGAATTCGGGCCGGATCATAGCGGCAACGCCGGATCGCGGAAAGCCGGCGAGCCCAGGAAGGGCCTTCATGCGACGCAGCGTTCCCATTGGCCGGGCATTGGCTCTGCTCTTGCTGTTTCGATGCGCGACGTTGAACGCCGAGCAGCCTCGCGGCGATTTGAACTGGCCGCAGTTCCGGGGGCCCGCCGCCTCCGGCGTCGTCGAGAGCGGCGCGCTGCCGACGAGTTGGAGCGTCGGCGAGTCGCGGGCTGTCCGGTGGAAGACGCCGGTTCCAGGGCTCGGGCACTCCAGCCCGATCATCTGGAGTGATCGTCTGTACGTGACCACCGCGGTAGCCGAGCAGGCAAATCCCGAACTCAAGGTCGGATTGTACGGCAGCGGCGACTCTGCCGCGGATGCCAGCGAACAGCGATGGTTTCTCTATTGTCTGGATAAGGAGTCCGGCAAGGTTGCTTGGCAGCGGCTCGGGCATCAGGCGGTGCCGAAGGTGGCCCGACATACCAAGGCCACCCATTGCAACTCGACGCCGGCGACCGACGGCCGCTTCATCATCACGTTTTTCGGTTCCGAGGGGCTTTTTTGCTTCGACATGGATGGCCGACTGATCTGGCGGAAAGACCTCGGCCGCTTGGAAGGCGGACCTCTGGAGGCCGACAACATGGAGTGGGGCTTTGCCAGCTCGCCGGTCATCCACAAGGGCCGCGCCTTCGTGCAGTGCGACGTGCACGATCAGTCATTCGTGGCCGCTTTCGAACTGGCCGATGGACGGGAGGTCTGGCGTACGCCGCGCCAGGAGGTCCCGACCTGGAGCACGCCGACGGTCTATCAGAACGGCGACGGCGTCGGCCTAGCCGTCAATGGCTACAAACAGATCGGCGGGTACGACCTGATGACCGGCAAGGAACTTTGGAGGCTCGGCGGCGGGGGTGATGTCCCTGTGCCAACGCCGGTGAGCGGCCACGGGCTCATCTACATCACCAATGCCCACGGGGCGTCGGCGCCGCTCTACGCCGTGCGGCCGACTGCCCGCGGCGACGTTACGCCTGGGAAGGACGCCTCGGCGAACGACTACGTGGCCTGGAGCACGCCGCGCAACGGCGCCTACATGCAGACGCCTCTGGTTTACGGCAAGGAGTTGTACAGTTGCAGCGACCGCGGGGTGTTGAAGTGTTATGACGCAGTGACCGGCGAACTTCGCTACACCGAGCGGCTGGGCTCCGGCTCAGCGGGCTTCACGGCGTCACCGGTGGCAGGAGACGGGAAGGTCTACTTCACCAGCGAGGAGGGCCAAGTGTTCGTCATCCACGCGGGACGCCGCTTCCAAGTGCTCGCCGAAAACGACATGGGCGAGATCTGCATGGCGAGCCCGGCCATCTCCGAAGGCGTGATCTTCTATCGTACGAAGGGCCACGTTGTCGCCGTGGGCGACCGGGACCGGGTAGACGGCATGTGATCATTCGCCCTGACTCCATTAAGCGCGGCGAGCTTTGCCGTGGGGGCCCCGGCGGCATAACATGGATTCGCAGGTCTCCGCGCTCGCGCGGCAGATCGCGGCTTCGGAGCATAAGCCCCCATGGCCAAGCACAGCATCCTCTTCGTATGCACGGGCAATTCGTGTCGATCGCAAATCGCCGAAGCGATGATGCGTCACCTGGGCAGCGAATGGTTCGAGGCCTATTCCGCGGGGTCCAGCCCGGCGGGACATATCCATCCCCTGGCCGAGGCGGCTCTGGCGGAGGTCGGAGTCGCACCGGATGGACAGCGATCGAAGGGCTTGGACGAGTTTGGGAAGCGCCAATTCGACTATGTTGTGACCGTCTGCGACTCGGCGGCGAATTCATGTCCCACCCTCAAGGGGGCTATTGAAACGCTCCGCTGGCCGGTCGAGGATCCCGCCGTGTTCGCCGATCAAGGGCAGACCGGCCGGGTGAAGGCCCGCCACATTCGAGAGATATTGACCGACAAGATTCTCGCGTTGATCGAGGAGGTTCGAGGATAGGTCGGCACGGCGGCCGCGAAGTCGGTCGTGGGGCATCTTCGTGCGCGCTGCGGAACCTACAGGCGATGAGCTCACCCGAGGACGGCGACTTGGCTGAAGCCGCGTCAACCCTGGCGGCATGGCTCAGGCAGGCCAAGCGCGCCGTTGCGTTCACGGGCGCGGGGATCAGCACCGAAAGCGGAATTCACGATTTTCGCAGTCCCGGGGGGCTTTGGACGCGGCATCAGCCGGTCATGTTCGAGGACTTCCTGCGCGACGCCGATGCACGCCGGCGGTTCTGGCGGCAGCGGCGCGAGATGATGCCGACCCTGTTGGGGGCGTCGCCCAACCCCGGCCATTTGGCATTGGCTCGGCTGGAGGACATGGAGCGGCTTCGCGGGGTCATCACCCAGAACATCGATGAGCTTCACCAGCGGGCCGGCAGCCGGCGCGTCCTGGAACTGCACGGCACGGCGATGAAGGTGCACTGCCTGTCGTGCGATAAGCGCTGGGGCTGCGCGGAGATTCAGCGGCGGCTGGATGACGGTCACGAAGAGCTATTGTGCGACGCTTGCGGGGGCTTCCTGAAGTCCATGACCATCTCGTTCGGCCAGGCCATGCCGGCGTCGGTGCTGATGGAGGCGTCGCAGTGGGCCCGAGACAGCGACCTCTTTATCGCCGCGGGATCGAGCCTGGTGGTCTATCCGGCCGCGGACCTGCCGGCCATCGCCAAGAGACACGGTGCGCGGCTGGTCATCATCAACCGCGAGGAGACGCCGCTGGACTGCATCGCCGACCTGCTCATCCGCGCGGCCATCGGTCCGACGCTGGGCTCGGTCATGCGGCAAATGGCGATCACCGCGTAGAGGAGTGACGCGCCGGCGGTTCATCCGTCCTTGCGGGTCCAGTCGTAGGGGATGTCGTTGTCGTGGGGCGGGGCGCGGTGCTCGTCCGGCTGCTTGTAGTTGTAGCACTCGGTGGTCATGTTCACGACGACGGTCTCCACGTCGCAGACGTTCATCCATCCGTGATAGACCCCGGGCGGGATGCGCACCAGCGACGGCAGGTGCTCGCTCATGTAAATCTCGTTGACCTCGCCCTGGGTCGGCGACCCCTCGCGCACGTCGTACGTCGCCAGCTTGATCGTGCCCCGGATGCAGTAGAAGTGGTCGGTCTGGAGCTTGTGGTAGTGCCAGGCCTTGACGATGCCGGGGAAGGTCGTCGTAAAATAGACCTGGCCGAACTTCTCGAACCAGGGATCGTCGGCGCGGATGATCTCGCCGAGCCGGCCGCGCTCATCCGGCAAGACCCGCGCCCGACGGGCGCGGACGCCGTCGATCATCGACTTGAATCCGCGAACCAGCAGCGATTCATCCGAGAACACCACCTTCAAGGAGGGCAGGTCTTTCTTGGGAATCGGCATTCGGCGGCTCCGCTACGACGAGGAGCGGGAGTATCGAGAGCGGCGCTCTCCGTGTCAATCCGACCTGCCTGTTTCGCGTGCGGTGCCGTGCGCGCGAAGCCATTACGCGCGTCACCTTCGCCGCAACAGCCTTTCGATCCTATTTCGTGACGTGCGGCAGGCGACCGAACCGGTCGAGCTGGTGTTGGGCGGCCCGGTAGTCCTTGGGCGGCGGGGCCTCGATGCTCAGCGGTGTTCCTGTCGTCGGCTGCAACAACGTCACGCGCTGTACGTGCAAGCTCACGCGGTCGATCAGGGGGCGCTCCGGCCGGCGCGCGCTGGGTCGATAGTCGGTCTTAAAGGAGGAGAGCATCAGTGATCTGCCGCCGCCGTACAAAGGGTCGACGAGTAGCGGCATGCCCACGTGCTTAAGATGGACGCGGACCTGCTCGGGGTCGGCCGAGGAGGGAATGCATTCCAGCTCCGCCGCGCCGACAAAGGCGTCGCGCAGATGCCAATGGGTCGTCGCCGGCTGACCGGACTGGGCATCGATCCGGAGGGGGCCGCGGCCTTTTCCGGCAACCGGGGCGTCGATCACTCCCTCTTTTTCGCCTACCCGACATCGCACCAGGGCCAGACAGGTGATTTGTAGGTTGCGCGAGTCGATCTGTCGGGCGAGACCAACGGAGACGCTCTCGCTCCGCGCCCAGATGGCCGCGCCGCTGATCGCCGCAGCCGGCTCGTAGAGAGCGATCAAGGCGTCGTCCTTCCTCACGATTCCCGCCTCGATCAGGAAGCGCAGGACTTCCGGTTGATCCCGCGATGCGCCGCTCAGGAAGACGCCGGGCAGCTTGTCAACGATGAGCAGGTCATCATCGACGTAGAGCACCCCGGCGGCGGCGCCCTTTCGGCGCGTCGGGCTCTGCGAAGTCGACCACTGAGGCGTTTCCGGCACGCGAGGCGCTCCATTCGTCGTTCGTTTCGTCATCCGCGCGATCCCCATCAGCCCCCCGAGGGGATGGCGAGCGACTCCACTGGAACCAGAGGAACGATGAACACGTCGCGGAGCTGGTCGATCGACTCGATCGGCTCCACGATCAGGTTATAGACCAGGCGCTCCTTGGGGTTCTCGGTGATTTCGCTGATACGTCCGATCGCCAGAGGGATTGGAAGACCAAGTTGGCCCGGCGCGCTGAATACCATGTCGCCTGGGGCGATGGTCCGGCTTTGCCCGGCCTTCGGCTTCGATGCGCCCTGCTCTAGGTAGCGGCCTTCCACGTTTTCGATCTGCATGCGCCCGCCGCCGAGGCCGCGGAGGCTGCACACATAGTCGATCATGACGCCGGGGTCCGCGCCGCCGGTCATGATTCGCACCTCGATCCGCGGGCTGTTAATGTCGCTGAGAAGCTGCACGCGACACATGTAGGGGCTGACCTGCTCGACCCGGCCGAGCAGCGACTGCCGGGCAAGGACTGCTTGCCCATCCTCGACGGCGCTGGCCCGGCCCCGGTCGGCGAACAGCCGGGAGGCGACCCAATCCTGCCGGCTTACGCCGTGCGTCGAGCCCCGGGTGACCAGGACGGAATCTCGCCAGGCGGCGATGTCGCGGGCAACGATCTTCGCGTCGAGGAGCGGAATCGAGGGAGGAAGCTGGTGTTCTCGCAGGGCCCGCAATCGGTCGACTTCTCCTTGAAGTTCGGCGACTCGTGCCCTCTCGGCAGCGAGGCTAAGGAAGCAGGACTCGTGGATCATGTCGTCATGCGGAACGTCGGGCGCCGCGGGATTGTTCCAGGCGGCGGCGCGGTAGGCGGCGGAGCGCATCAAGTCCTGGGCGGGGACCAGGAGTTGCACAACGTGTTTGGGGGTGTCGGTCCAGCTCGGCGGCAGAAAGATCGCCAGGGCGGAGGCCGCAAGCAGCATGACGAAGACGACGTTTCGGTTGGGCTTGACGTTTCGCAGTGGCATGGGGGAGTATGGTAGCAAATCCCGGCGCTGCCAGAACGTCCCTCTCACCAGTCGGTGATGAGCACCCGGGTGCCGGTCGGAGCCTGGTCGAACAATTCGATCACGTCCTTGTTGGCCAGTCGAATGCACCCCATGGAGGCCGGTGTGCCAAGCTGGTCCTCTGCCGGCGTGCCGTGGATGTAGATGTATCGCTCGCGTGAATCGACATCGCCGCCGGCATTGATTCCCGGCTCGAGGCCTTTGAGCCACATGATGCGCGTCAGGACGTAATCCTTGTCGGCCGGGGCGGCCGGCGACCACCTCCTGCCGACGTATTTGCGCTCGACAAAGATGGCCCCTTCGGGCGCGCCGTCGCCGATGCGTTTCGCGATCTCGTGCCAGCCGGTCGGCGTCTGAAACGAGTTTACACGGCAACCCAGGCCCTTCTCGGCGGTCGAACATGTGTATGCGAAACGAAATCGACCGTCCTCGATCCCCACCAGGCGTTGCCTCTTGGCTGAGACCCACAGACCCAGCTTGCTGCCTACCCGTCTGTCCCAGCCGGCGGCCGACAGGCCCTCGGCGAGACCCGCGGGAAGCGGTTGCCCAGGCTTCAGGGCGGATAGGTCCGGGTTCACGTTGCTACGGCAGTTGAGATCCGCGCCGGCCAGGCAGGTGAGAGTGAGGATGATCGCGGCGCTCGGTCGCATGATCTCGGATGTCGATGATAGTCGTCAGGTCCGGACGCTTCAATCGGCGGCGGGGACTCCGAATGTGCCAACCGGCCGAGGGCGGCCGTGCTACGCTTCGCGGCGGGTCGCTAGGCGGCGTGTTGCAGCAGGTCGCGGAGGGTTGTGAACGAAAACCGCTCCAGGAGCCGGTGCAGGCGGACCTCGCTTCGGCCGCGGAAGATCGACTGAGTGATCCGTCGTCGCCAAGTGACGCGGGCGCCCGCCTGAACGTGCTGCTCCACGCCATTCACGTCCAACTCGTAAGGATGCAGATAGACAACCGCGGGCGTCTTGGCGTCGCTTACGCGGCCGATGGCCCATCGCACGAGCGGCCCCGGCAGGAGGCGGAAGTAACCGCCACCGGCGATGGGCCAGTTTCGTCCCAGCCACCGGATCGTCGCGGGAGGGCATTCGATCAACGAACAATCCCGCCATCGGTGGATGCGCCGCGGCGCGTCGGCGATTCCGTAGCGGCGGTGGCGGATCGGGAAGATGCTGGAGCTGTACTTGAACCCCAGATTCGCCAGGATCGGCCCGGCCCAGCGGGTCGATTCGACGATGCTGAAGGCCGGCGCGCGGTATCCGATCGGCCGTTGCCCCACGAGATCGGTCAGGATGTCGATGCTCTGGCGAACATCGCGTTCGAATCGTCGCGGGCTGATCTCGGTGAGGAGTTCGTGGCCGTGGCCGTGCGAGGCGATCTCGTGGCCGGCGTCGTGGACCTCGCGGATGAGGTCGGGGTATTGCTCGGCGACTTTGGTTAGGACAAAAAATGTCGCCTTGACGTGATGCCAACTCAGGATTTGGAGGATGCGCTTGGTGTTCTCCACCACGCGACCGGTGATCGGCTGGTCCGGTCCCAGGACGGCGATGGGCCAATCCTCCAGATCGACCGTCAAGGCGTTCAGCACGCCGCCGTTCGGCTCCGGACGAAGCCAGTGGGACATCTCCGGCGAGTCCGGCGCGCCGACGAGGTCCGGCGCTTGAGCGGTACTATCCGACGAAGTTAGCCCTGGAATCGTCTTCGCAGCCTTCATGGCGCATTACGTCTCTACATGGGCGCATTCCTCATATTCATCGGCGATCGGCGGGGGATCACACAATGGCATTTTTCGCTCGGGAATCTATGGGTTAGGACATGTCGATTGCTGGGAGGGTCGTGGTGGATTTTCAGGAACGCCGCCGGCGGACCGATGCAAGCGTCAGGCCGAGGAGGACCAGAGTTGCCGAGGCCGGCTCGGGCGTCGCGACATGGGTCAGCACGACGTCGTTGCCGTCTCCGCCGTAGTAGTCGATCTGGAAGATGTACGGAACGGCGTCCTGATAGTATGCCGTGAGATAGTCGCCCTGACCCTTGCCGGCGAAGGTTCCCATCACGGATGAGCCTCCGTCGTTCTGGAGAATCATGTATTCCTTGTCCAGTTCCGGCGGCGAGCTGAGCAGGATTTGCAGGTAGCTGTCGGCGATGATGGCGTCCCCGCCCAGGATGTGCAACTGCGAGTAGTCGGGATGATCGGTCGGGGCAGATTCGTCGATCTCGATTTCGAGGAACGAGCCGGGGTCGAACTGCACCTCGAGGGCGCTGAGGACTCCCGGACTTCCGCCTTTTGGCATGGCCCTGCCGCCTGGCTTGATGTTCAGGCCCTTGCCGATGTCGCCGGGGCCTTCGACTTTGCAGTTGATGGTGCCGTCGCCAGAGATCCGGGCTCCTCGTTGAACGGTTACTTGCTTGCAGCGCTTGCCCTCCTCGTCCTTGCCCAATACGCCGGGAAAGGCAGGCAGTCCTAGAAAGCTCTTGGTCACTCCGAACTCACCGCGCTGCACATCGACGGAGCCCAGAAACCCGCTGCCGTCGCCGAAGTAATCCAGCGTCCACTTTTGGCCGGTCTTGATGATGGAACTGTCGGCGGTTCCCGTGAGTTTGGAGGTGACGAAGTTAACCGCATCGGAGAGATGATTGGTGCCGACGGTGAGCGTGCCGGCGCCGAGTCGAATCTCCGTGGAGCTGCCGCCGAATCCGGCATTGATGTCGCCCAACTTTTCCGTCTTGCCGTTCAGGTCCATTACGCCTGAACCGCCTAGGGAGACGAAAAGCTGGTCGTCGGCCTGATGATTCGCCAGCCATTTGACCGTGGCGGCGACTCCTTGAGCATCACCGATCCTCAAGCCGGCACTGAAATCTTCTTCGTGAAGCGCCGTCTTGTTCTCATCCTTGGCCAGCTCCAGTACGCCTCGGGTGACGATGTAGGAGTAGTCAAATGGCGCGGCCAATGTGTTATGCCTGTTGCCGGCGAGTCGGACCGTGGCGGTAGTATTGAGAACCAGTTGTCCGTCCCCCCTGAGCCAGCCCGTATCGGGGCCTCCAATCGTCACGCGGCCGGTACCGTTGCCCGCGATCGACAACCTTGCGTTCGTGATGATCTGCCGGCTGAGGATCTCGAACGAACCGGCTCCGGTGACGCTGATGAGGGGAGGGTCGTTGTTATTGAGAGGGTCATTGTAGAACTGTAGAGGCTGGCCCGCGATCTTGCCGGTCTTCTGAGCGTTCGCCGCATCAATGTTGATCTCCGTCAGCTTGAACGGCGGCTGATTGACGTTGTTTGTGGCGGTGTAGTCATTCGTCCCAACTTTGAAGAACAGCCGCGTCGATTCGTTGGAGGGCGCGGCCATGTTCTCCGTCCAGTGTCCGGCGGTCCGCCAGCTTCCGTCCATTGGGTTCATTTCCGTCCCCGCCCCCTTATAGTGGCGATCCGCCGCCAGCGAGATTCCGGAGCAGATAAAAATGACAAGCGACTGCGCAGCCATCCAGAGGGAACAAGGGCGAATCGGCGACATGGGGTCTCCTCCTGTGCGGCGGGCCGGCAGGAAGACGTGAATTGTTCCGAGCGTCACCCACCTTAACTCGGAAACATGGCCTGCGCGAGCCCGGACCGCAGGGAACCGCATAGTAATCGATTCGTCGTAGTCTGTTCAAGGGCGGACAGGGTGTTTTCATGCGGCCCGCACCGAGGCGGGCGCCGTCCGCCTCGGGAGAGGCGTTTGTTCAGCCGCCGGGCTTTGCGCTTGGCCGGCCCCATCACTCGTCGAGTTCATCCGCCAGGCCGTCGTCGTGCGCGGCGGCGTGGCGCATGCGGAGCAGGGCCTTGACCCGGGCCACCAGATCGACCCGGTTGACCGGTTTGGTGATGAAGTCGTTGGTGCCGACTTCCACGCCGCGCTCGACGTCGCCGACCTCGTGCAACGCAGTGACCATGATGACCGGAATGTGCTTCGTCGCGGGATCAGATTTGATTTTCTTGCACACCTCGTACCCGCTCATGCGCGGCATCATGATGTCGAGCAGGATGAGGTCCGGGCTCTGAGAAGCCACCTTCTCCAGCGCCTCCTGGCCGTTTGTCGCGCCGATGGTGGTGACCTCCGGCAATTCCTCGAGGTAGGCCTCCAATAGCTCCAGGTTTTGAAGGTTGTCGTCGACCACCAACACCTTGCTCGGCGGGAGCGGTTGTCCGTTTTCACTCACCATGCTCCTCCTGTCGCCCGGCTGGGCAGGCCCATCGCAAGGAATCCTAACCGACCGCGGCGGCTGAGACGACCCGGGCACCAACCGGTCTTCAATTCGCCAATAACCGGAAAACGCTAAGCGCCGAGCCGATGAACCCGGCGTCGTTGCCCAATCGGGCGAGGCGGATTTCTCCGGTGACGCCGTGGGTCTTTGAACCGAGGCGCTCCACGTCCTGGCGGACTGGATCGAGCAACGCATCGCCGGCAGCGCTCATGCCGCCCGCCAGGATGATAAGCTCGGGGTCGCAAATGTGTCGCAGGTTGACGCAGGCCACGGCGAGGTATCGGCAGGTCTCCTGCCAGACATGCTGGCAAAGCGGATCGCCGACGGAGGCCGCATTCACGATTGCCTCGACGGTAATCGGCTCGTTGCGATCGAGTCTCGCTCGGAGGCTGGATTCTTCTCCGGCGGCGAGCGCTTCGATCAGCCGAGCGGTGGTTGCCGTGGCGGACGCGTGGGCTTCCAGGCAGCCGTTCTGACCGCAACCGCAGCGCCGGCCTTCGACCTCGACGATCATGTGCCCCACCTCGCCGGCGTTGCCCATCGCCCCGGTCCATAGCTTTCCGTCGAGGACCATGCCGCCGCCGATTCCGGTGCCCAAGGTCATCAGCACCATGCTCCGCGCGCCGCGGCCTGCACCGCAGGTGTATTCGCCCATCGCCGCGTTGTTCGCGTCGTTCTCCAGGACCGCCGCAAGGCCGGTCGCGGATTGCACTCGCTCGACGATCGGCACGTTTCTCCATCCCGTCAAGTTCGGCGGCGCGATGACCGTTCCTCGGGCCCGGTCGAGCGTGCCGGGAAGACCCAAACCGACGCCCAAGACACGCAGCCGTTGCGCCGCGGCGGCGGCTTGCATTTCCTTGATGATCAAGGCCATGCGACGAACGACGTGGTCCACGCCGGCGGCGCATTCGGTGGGGATGGCGCTTGACGCCAGAACCCGTCCATGCGGGTCGACAAGGCCGCACTTCAAGGCGGTGCCGCCCACGTCCAAGCCAATCGCAGCGGTTGAGGCGGGATCGTTCATCAGGAACTAGGGCCCGGGCAAGGAGAAGAACCGCCGCGTGTTGGCCGCGCACATGGCTCCAAGCTCATCGACGGTGACGCCTCGGCTCTTGGCGATGCAGGCGGCGATGTGAACCAGGTGCGCCGGCTCGTTGGGACGGACGTTGCGGACCGGCTCCGGCGAAAGATAGGGCGAGTCGGTTTCGATCATGAGCCGGTCGTCCGGGACCATCGCTGCCACCCGGCGAAGCTCGTCGGATCGTTTGAACGTGGCCGCGCCGGTCAGTGAAATCCAATAGCCTTGTTCCAAGATTTCTTCCGCCTCCGCCTGTGATCCGGTGAAACAGTGTATGACGACTTTCCGGTTCCGGCCACATCCGGACAGCGCCTGGAGCGTGTCGCCGTGGGCCTCGCGGCAGTGAACGACGATCGGCTTGCCGATCTCTTGGGCGATCTCCAATTGCCTGATAAATACGGCGCGTTGGGACCGCCGATCCGAAAAGTCGTAGTGGTAGTCCAGGCCCATTTCGCCGACGCCGATCACGTCATCGCGGCGGACCCACTCGATCAATGCCGCGTCCCAGTTCGCCGGCGCCTTTGCGGCCTCGTGCGGGTGAATGCCACAGACCACATGTACGCCACTGTGCTGCCGCGAGAGTTCCAGGGCCTGCTCGGCGTCGGCCAGGTCGGTGGCGATGGTCACGATGGAACCTACCCCCGCGGCCTTGGCGCGGTCGATGACCGCCGGCGCCTGGTTCAACAGGGCGTCCGAGGTTAGATGGCAGTGCGAATCGATCAGCTCGCAGGTCATGGGTGAATTCCGGCGTGCCCTCTGCGCGGGCGATTGGGCCGCGCTTCAGCACAGGGCCCTGGAGGGCAGAAAGGCCTCCTCGATCTGCCGCACGCGCGTCTGGCCCCGCGGCGAGATGACGATGCTCAAGGCGTCGAAGCGGTAGGCGCAGTCGGGCTCCTTCCGCGAGTTGAGCCAAGACCTGGCGGCGTTTTCCATCTGCCGCCGCTTCCGTGGGGTGATGTTCTCTTCAGGCAGGGCATCGTCGTCGCTGGACCTGGTCTTCACTTCGACGAAGACGATCGTGCCGCTGTGAAAGCAGATGATGTCGATTTCACCCTCGCGGCAGAGGTAGTTGGTGGCGAGGATGTCGTAGCCTCGCTCCACAAGGAATTGCCGAGCGGCGGTCTCGCCGGCGTCACCGAGTTGTTTCGTGTCGCCGCGCATCGCATCGCGACTCGTCGAGGGACGCATGGGCCCCGATCAACGGATGAGCCGGTTAGACGGTCACCGGGACTTCGGACCGCCGCGAGGACTTCGCCGCGGATTGGTCGCGGACCTCCGTGTCGCCGCCGGCCGCGTCATCCCCCGTGCCGACCACGACGGCTCTCCGTTCGCGGAGCTTGCGGGCCTTGCCGACGCGCTGGCGGAGGTAGTAGAGCTTGCTTCGGCGGGCCTTGCCCTTGCGGACGACCTCGACGCCCACGATCCGGGGAGACTGCAACGGGAAAATGCGCTCCACCCCCTCGTTGTTGACGATCCGCCGGACCGCAAAGGTCTCGTTCATCCCCTTGCCGCGCCGGGCGATCACGGTGCCGATGAAGGGCTGAATGCGCTCCTTGGAGCCCTCGATGATGCGCACGCCCACGGAGACCGTGTCACCGATCTCGAAGGTCGGCGCCGCCTTTTTGAGTCGGCCTTCTTCGACGGCCTCGATCAATTTGTTGCGCATCATTCGTCTCCGGTTCGCCATGGCGTCGGCAAGCAACGCCGGGGATTTAGTCATCAACGGTCAGGCATAAGGTCCGGCCGGCGCTGGGCAGTCCGTTTCTTGGCCCGCTCGGACCGCCAGGCCTTGATCCGTCCATGGTCTCCGCTCACCAGGACCTCCGGCACCTCGAGGCCGCGAAACTCCCGCGGCCGCGTGTACTGCTCATATTCCAGGATCCCGCGTTGGGTAGGCTCTCCATCACTAAGCGCCTCCAGGGACACCGGGGCATCGACGATCGAAAACGACTCCTCTGATGCCGACTCCGCGTCACCCAAGACGCCGGGTATCAATCGGACAACTGCGTCGGTCAGCACCATTGCGGCGGCCTCACCACCCGAGAGCACGTAATCGCCGACCGATATCTCCCGCGGCGCCAGGGCCAGGCGTATTCGCTCGTCGAATCCTTCATAGTGGCCGGCAACGACGATCAACCGGTCATGGGCCGCCAAGTCCTCGACGATCCGTTGATCGAGCCGCTCGCCCTGCGGGGTCAGCAGAATTCGCGTGCCGGGCCCCGGTGCCAGCCGCTCGACGGCTTCCACGGCGTCGACGACCGGCTGGCACATCATCACCATGCCGGGGCCGCCGCCGAAGGGACGGTCGTCCACCTTGCCGTGGGGATCGGTGGTGTAGTCCCGGATGTTGTGACACTGGATCGTCACCAGGCCCGCCCGTCGGGCCCTACCCAGGACGCTGGCCGAAAAGAAGGATTCGCACGCCTCCGGAAAGAGCGTCAGCAGGTCGATTCGCATGGCTCGGGCTTCCGTGGCGCTTGGGACGCGTCAGTCGCGGCGCCGATGGATCAAGAGCCTGCCCGCGCGACAATGCCGTGCTTCTTCAGGAGGGCACCCACCGTCTCCGATGTCTTGGCGCCTTTTTGTAGCCAGTATTCGATTCGCTCCTTCTTTAGAACGACTTGTTTCTCGGGATTCTTTTCGATCGGATCGACCGTGCCCAGCTCCTCGATGAACCGGCCGGTCGTCGCGTTTCTTGAATCCGAGGCCCGCAGCCGGAAAAACGCCCGATTGCGGCGTCCAAGTCGAACGAGTCTTAATGTCAATGCCATCTGTTCCTCTGCACTTGCACGTACTCGTCAGGCCATTGCCCCGCCCGGCGGCCGTCCGCGGCGACCCGGGGCTCGGTTGACGTGGAACCCCTAAGCATACCAGACCGGTGGAATCCGACAAGCCGGCCGGTTTTGGGCCCTCCGACGGTGGCCTTCCGATCCGGAGCCCCACATAATGAGGCTCGGAGGACCCGATTTGTCCGATAATGCCGCCAAGCAGCTCATCGAGGTCGCCTCAGGCCGCCGTCCGGCCGACTTGGTCCTGCGAAACGCCCAAGTCGTCAGCGTCGTATCCAATGAAATCATCGAGGGCAGCGTCGCCTTCTGCGGTGAGAAGATCGCCGGCATCGGCGACTACCGCGGCTCAAAAACCATCGATCTGGCAGGACGTTACGTCTGCCCCGGCTTCATCGACGCCCATGTCCACATCGAATCTTCCATGCTGACCGTTCCCGAGTTTGCTCGTGTGGTCGTCTCGCACGGGACCACCGCCGTGGTGGCCGACCCGCACGAATTCGCCAACGTCATGGGCACCGAGGGCATCTCGTTTGTCCTGCGGTCCGCGAAGTATGCCCCACTGGATGTGTTCATCATGCTCAGCTCCTGCGTCCCCGCGAGCCCTCTTGAGTCCGCCGGAGCGGAACTGACCGCCGAGGACCTCGAACCCTTCCTGGCGAATCCGTGGGTCCTGGGCTTGGCCGAGGTGATGAACTATCCGGGCGTCGTCGCCGGGCAGGATGAGACCTTAAGCAAGATCGCCATCGCCGCCGGCCGGATCGTCGATGGTCATGCCCCCGGGTTGGAAGGCCGAGAACTGACCGCGTATGCGGCGGCCGGCATCATGAGCGACCACGAATGCACAAGCCCCTCCGAGGCGGCTGAGAAACTGCGCCGGGGCCTCTACATCATGATCCGCGAAGGCTCTCAAACGCGGAACCTGAAGGCCCTCTTGCCTCTGGTGACTCCTTCGACGGCAGACCGCTTTATGTTCTGCACCGACGACAAGGACGTCCGGGACCTATTGGAGGAAGGCCAGATCGACCACATGATCCGCGCCGCGATCGCCCAAGGGCTCGATCCAATCCTTGCCGTCCGGCTCGGGAGTTACAACGCGGCGAAGTACTTCGGCCTCAGGCAGCTCGGTTCGGTGCAGCCCGGCGGCCGCGCCGACCTGGCGGTTCTCGAAGACTTGAAGAAGTGCCGGGTGACCGAGGTCTTCCACCGGGGCCAGCTTGTTGCCGAGGGCGGCGCTTGCATCGCCGCCCGGACGTCGGCCGAGCGCCGCGCCCCCTTGCGGAGCAGCATCGACGTTCACCCGCTCAAGCTCGACGATTTCGCCATCGCCGCACCGCCCGGCGCCTCGCCCGCCGACCCACCGAGGATTCACTTCATTCACGTCATCGAGAATCGCATCGACACCGAGCGCGGCATTGCGCCCGTCAGGCTTATCGACGAACGGCTGGAGGCCGACGCGGACCGCGACATCGCCAAGCTGGTCGTCATCGAGCGACACCGGGCAAGCGGAGAAATCGGCCGGGGCTTTGTGAGGGGCTTTCAACTGCGGAGCGGGGCGATGGCCTCGTCGGTCGCCCACGATGCCCACAACATCATCGTCGTCGGCATGTCCGACTCGGACATGCTCGAGGCCGCGCTCCGCGTGTGCAGCTTGAGGGGAGGACTGGTCGTCGCCGACGGCGGCCGAGTAATCGCCGAGGTGCCGCTGCCGGTGGCTGGCCTGGTGAGCGACGAGCCGCCTGAACTGGTGGCCCAGCGGCTCCGCGACCTGTGCCAGGCGGCGCGAGGCCTCGGCTGCCCGCTCGAACAGCCCTTCATGGCCCTTTCATTTCTGAGCCTGTCAGTCATCGGCAAGCTGAAATTGACCAACCAGGGATTGATCGACGTCGAGCGCTTCGCGGCCATCCCGCTGATCGTTCACTGAGGGGTTGTTCCAATCCTGGAGACGAGTCCCGGACGCTTGCCCTTCTGCTTGGCTAGCGATGATTGATTCAAATCAGACGATCGTCCACGACCAGGGAGCAAGTCTGCGTCGCCGGCGGCGGTGAGGGGCGACCAGCGCCGGGGCAGATCAGAGCCCCGACCTTCGCATCGAGCCGCGGCCTTCAACTCAATCTGCACACGGCATTCAGACCGCGGCGCCTCCTCGCTCCGAAGGAGCGCAGGAAATGTAATTTCATGAAAGGCTGTCTCCCGCCGGATGGTATCTTGTCCGGCTTGGCAAGTCAGAAAGGAGACAGCCATGAGGAATGATGGAACGGTAGCTCAAGTGGGTCTAGACGTCCACCGT
>Ga0187893_10002322_pt1 | contig 42156 bp, 32 predicted proteins | sample MA1701074metaG_FD_139574 | JGI IMG/M metagenome (GOLD analysis project Ga0187893, IMG submission 139574) | White microbial mat communities from a basaltic lava cave in the Kipuka Kanohina Cave System on the Island of Hawaii, USA - MA170107-4 metaG ... | reverse complement strand
GGTGGAGCGTTGGAAACGAGGCCAAGCATTGGATGTGTTCATCGCCGTCGCGTTTACCACCTCTCCGCACCGCCCGCTATGAGGCCGCTCCTTTACCGCTTACGTTTGGTCCACCAACCGCTTACGTAGATGTACTCCGTGGCGAAAGTAAGTGTTAGCCGGAGTCCCTAATTTGCTGAAGCCGGACTGTGAGCCGGCAGAAGACTATCGTTCAAAAGGCCAGAAAGGGTTGAAGTCTGTCTCGGCAAACACAAACCACGCCGTGGCCCCCAGATGAGGGCGCTTGAAGTAGAACCACCATTTTTCTTCTTCGCTAAGGCTCATTATATCAATACCTTTCACTTGGGGCAGTTCAATGCCTGTCTCCAGCCGCTGTTGGTCTGTTGCAAGCATTGCACCACTTGAAAGCTGCTTACTTCTCAGAAAAGCTCTCACCGTCGCTGCCTTGTCTCTCGCCCCAATATCGTCATAAGCCAACGCCATTTGGGCCGTGCCTTCAAACCAAACACCTTTGGAATCTTGCTTAAAGCCGAACCCCTTTCCGTCGGGCGACCGATGTCGATGCTCGGCGAAACGTATGCACTGTTCCCGCCAATTCGCCGGGAGTTGATCTTTGAAGCCTCCTTTCAAAGCCACGACCGCCCAAGCTTGCGCGTCCACAGGAATGAAGTTGGTGTTAATCTGAGTGGAATTCGTTCCCTGACCTGTACCAGTCCAGAATTTGCCTTCTACGTTATCCCACATGCTGAGGGCGAATTCCCTGGCATGCTGCGCGTGATTTTTCCAGATTGGGTTTGCTGTCAATCGCGCAATCCGCATAAACGCAGGATACAGGTCTATATTATGCTCGGTTGCCCGGAAGTTGTTAGTTTCCTGCTTACCCTCCCAACCACTGAATCTGCCGTAGTATCCACCAAACTTTTCAGTCGCTCGTGTGGATTGGACTACCCATTCAGCAAGCCGCACCGCGGCATTCAAGTAGTTAGTCGTTTTGATGGGATCGGAGACAGCTTCACAGTAACCAAGCAACGCCAGAATGGTCCAAGCAACGTTTCCTGTGTCCGTGCTAACCGAGAAAAGATCCTCGTACCATGCGTTAACATTGGTATCCCACCAGCCGGGTAAGCCTACGACAGGAGATTTCCCGTTCACTCTCCAGTGCAATGGCAAATAGAGGTCTCCCGCTTTAACCCCGTTGCGAATTTGGCCGTTCGTATGGTAGCGGTCATGCTCAACCAGCGCTACTAACGCGTCTGCCAGGAGCCTAGCGCGATCCATCTCCCGAACGGCTACGAAAGCAAGCAGGGAGACAGCATTGTCGTACACGAAAGCCACATTCGACATCACCGTGTCAAACTTGTTTGTCGAGCGTTCGGTTTCGAAGCTGGCAATAAAACGTGGCAAGGATAACCGCTTTTTACGGCCAACCTCGTTCAAGTGATAAACGATATTATCTAGAAAAAACTCCAACTCCGGCCGCGATTTGTTGTGGGCAGTCGAAGCTGCCCAACCGAAGCCGCCCAAGACATTGGTAAGGTTCCGGCCCCTTAATTTGAAAGAGTAAGTCTTCCAATCTTTCCCGAGTGTGACGTACCCTTCCCGGTCTGCACCGACCGGGTGAATCTTTGTGGAAGAGTCTGGATACGGGGCGTCGCGAGGTGTCTTTGGATTCGGCGGGTTTGCCCTTCCGACACCTAGAGCAAAGACCTCGATCCTCTCACCACCGTTGCGACCGCGAATATCAACGGTCAACTCCACCGCATCGGATAAATCGACCCCAACTCCATTGGTCTGTCCCCAGTTTGGCAGTGTGTTCGTGTTGTCGAGCAGGCCGTTCATAAAATACCAGCCAGCCCAATGGAACGTGTCATTTGTTTCGCAAGGGCGAAACATCGCCCGAATGCACGTCAACCCTCTTCCAGCATCGGTTCGGCGCAGATCGTTGGGGAAGTCGAACTGCATCGGAGGGGCAAGGTAATCAGCCAAATTGGTTAACATCGGTCTCGCGTCGTAGGCGCTGCTCATCCGCGGATAAACAAAAAAATGATTCCCGGGTGAGTTGGCCTCGGTGTAGACAGCATAGTTCATGTGGTGCTGGTCCATGCGCCGAGACATGTAATTAAGAGCTCGGTGGGCAGACGAAGGGTCCTGTGCGCCGCATACGATCGCAGAAAGACTCAGAAGCGCGCCAACGAATCTGGATGTGAAGATGGGCAGAGTAATCATGATTTACGTGTGTTCACTTGGCGGCCGCGGCAGGGTCGGAGGTTCTTTCAGGTCCCCACAAGCGCCAGCACAGCATTGATCCTGCTACCCAGAAGAAACCCGCCGGTAATAGACCCCAAGGCTGCTTATAATAAAAGTGGTAAGCGTGCAGTGCAAAGACACCAAAACAAACCGCAGCTGCAATCCGGCAAACCTGCTTGAGTTGGTCGGACACAGTATCGTTGTCGGACTGGAAGGCGCGCCATGAAAAGCTCAAAACTGTGACACCAAAGAGCACGAGTGTCGGCAGTTTTGTGTTTAGCTGCAAGATAGCATAGAATTTTGAGCTAAAGACGCCGGAAGTCGAAAGGTACTGTTCCCAACCCTTATAGTCTTTATTCAATAGGGCAGGCTCGGCGTATTCAGCGATCCAACGGCCCAGCGCAGTCAAGAAGTCACCGTGATGGTTGACCCTGTTGTCAATCAAAGCGCTGGTGATCACCGCTGCCCAGCAAAAGCAACAGGCCGGGATGGAGTTGAAAAAGTGCAGTCCAAGTTGCTTTTGCACGGAGTTGTTGGTGCGCTGAACCCGAATCACTTGGAGGAGATAGTCAGAGAAAAGCAAGGCGAGAATAGCACCAACCAGAGAAAATCGAAGAGCAAAAAGCTGGCTTTCTTGAGTGAGGCGCATCTGGATCTCGGTGATGGCAGTGTCATATTGCTTCAGGAGGAATTGACGGTTATCACTTTCGGCCAGCCGGTTTGTGCGGGTTCCCAACGATTGATCCTGGATGTTTGTGCTCAACGCTGTCATTTGCGGGTGGGTGGCGGGCTTTTGCGGGGACCGAACATCTGGATCGTCTATACTGGTTAGCAAGCTGTACCAGTTAACCTGGGCTCCGAACGCGAGAAGCAGAACCAACAAGATTAGAGCCTTGTCTCGTATAGTGGTTGGCTGAGAAGTATCTGAGTGCATATTCTTGTATGGAGACGGAAATCCTCTTACTATTTATGCGGCTAGAACCCTAAACCAGCAGACAGGTAGAAGAGATCAACCTCTTTCCTTAGCCTGTGAAACCACTGGTGATCATATCGTGCTGAGACCAGCACAGTTAATCCACGATATGCCGGCAGCGGCGGCGAACCGGAAGTCTCCCTGTGGAAACCGCGGACGATAAATTTGGCGTCCAACCCAACACCGACCCGATAGTTCTCGTAACTCGGCGAACCCTGAATGGCAATGTCGTGCTTAGCCGGAACAACAAGATGGAGAAAGGCAGGACGCAATCCGAACAAGCTTCGTTCTGGAATCCCTGGCGTCCGTTCCTCATCTTGTAAACGGTAAAGAAGAGTAACATCGGTTCGATATTGGGCATTATCTTGTGTCTTGTCGCCCTCTACCGAGCTCGTAAATAGCGACGATTGCAGTGTCACGTCAAAACGATCGAGGCCCTTGATATTTACGCCACTGAAGGCATCATTCTTGACTACTTCCGTCGTGTCATAGCGTTCCAAATCCTGGACAGCTCCGACGTAGAGCGACACGCCTCGGGTTTCGAATCGTTCAGTGCCGGGTAGCTTCAAGAAAGGTAACTTGCGGTATATTTGGTAACTAACCGTCCCACCATAAATAAAGCGGTCTCGAAAAGAAGCATTTGGCAAGTTCTGATTGATATCCTGATAAACACAAACGCCCTCAATGTTGAGCTTGTCCTGACCGACGTAACGGGAGATCCCTACATTTGCTTCGAACTGGTTGATGCTTTCGGTGGCCTTTGGCTGGAACTCGATGATTCCCTGGCGCTCGATTCGGCGATATGCAGCGCCGAGAAACCTATCCCAGGCCTCACCTTGGATGGTCTGCGCCGCCATGATACTGTATTCGTCGAGCCGCACGTTATTAAATTCGCCGGGGTTGTTAAAACTGGTAATCTGCCCGTCTTGTAGTTCGCGATGGCGGTAGGTCACGTCAATCACCGGGGCATTGCCATAATGGAACCGCACACGATCGAACGTCTCCCACTGTGGCTTTTTGCGGATGATCTCACGCAGTTCTGGTTCGGACAAAGGGCGATTTAGACGGGATTGGCTTTGCGCAAAGGCTGCCTCAGAAGTGAAGTTCCGCACATCGTCCACTTCGTCAAAGTCCGTCAAACTTTCCGCATAACGGTTGATGCTGCTGAAGAAAATAGATGCTGCGGACGTCTCTGGATCGCTTAAGCGAGGAGGCAGGAGCGATATACCATCCCGTTGGTAGAGTGCGATCATGCCGCGTTCAATACGCTTCCGCAGTTCCTCTTGTTCATCTTGCATGCGCTCGTATTCCTGAGTGGCTAATTGGTTCCTGCGTGCTACGAACTTGCGCAGAGCAAGCAGGTAATGCCGCTCTGCTTCGGGAAACAATGGCCGCTGGGGTCCTCTGTAGTTGCGAAGATAGTCCGCATAAAACAATTCATAGGCGGGCTCCAAAGGATCTTGATCGATAGCGCGATGGTAATACTGATCAGCCCGCGGATCACCTGCGTGCTTCATCAGTTCTGCCGTCAAACACAATCCGTAAGCGGTCGGGGGTCCTTCCCGGGATAATCGTTCGTTGATGTACTGTTGTAGTTTGTGACCGGTCATCCCGTTTTCCCGCCGAACAGCGAATGCATCCTCCTGAAGGCCGAACACACTGCGACCTTCTGCTGGGTTCGATTGTCCTTGGAGACAGAACTCGGTGAACGCCAACATTACCACCAGGGAGACAACAGAGATAGGCTTCGAGTTCATTTTGCATGGGCCGTTTGGTCACTCGTTGTAAGTTGAAAAAGAAAATCTGCAGGGTTGCTGGACTGACACCGCCCCTCCGTATGAATGATTATCTGACTCGAAGAATGGGGTCTTGCGGTGTCCACCATCAAACTTCCGTTGATCGTCAGGCAGCGACCAAAGCTCAAGTAATAGGGAGAATCACTTGCAAAAGCGCACGAGGACAGCAGCACCGCGGTCAATTGACCAGAAGACGGGTTCATTCGTTGGCGAATTGTAGACCGCCGAAAGCTAAATGAACTTGCTCGGCACCCCAGCACGGTGCCTTAGCGAAGAGTCTGCATCGGGTCACACTAGGTATATGCGGATACAACCAATAAATCTTTCAAAGAATCCAAAGCACTTTCCCGACCTTTGTTCTCTTCGCCTTTGTGTTTCAATCTGCCTGGCCGAAACAGCGAAGACGGTCGGGATTTTCCTTGCGGCACAGCCTAAAGTGTTTTTGGGGCGCCCTGCTTCTCTTCGGTCCTTCGTGTAGTGGCTTACGCTTAGTAGCAGTTCTCCGACGATCACCGCAAAAATAGAAACGAGGAGTTTTCATTCTGTGCGAAAGATTATGCTGACAAACCAGCATTAAACATTAATCATGATGCACGTTCTGTTTGCTGCGTTCGCCTTGGCAGTATTGCAGCTACGTAGGTTCATTTCGCTATTCATCTCTGGCGGAGAAGCGACCACGACTCAGATCGGTAGCGCGAGTTGCCATCTCTGTCTTTGCCTTTGGTACTTTCGACGCATCGTCTTCCCCTTCGCTTCTTATCCCCTGCTACTTGTTTTCTCTTCAGTCGGTTTACGCGGGCGAGGCCATCAGACGGTTATCGACCTCGCATGAACGCGATATACCAGTTCAGCGAGTTGAAAGCCGGGCGTCGCGCGACCGTCTTCATCTCCTGCCCGGGAGACTTACTGGATGCCAAGACGGCGGTAGCCGAGGCCGTGGAGGAGGTGGGGCGGTTGTTTGCACCTCACGGCTTGCAAGTCACAAGCTGGCGACACGAAACGGACGGACGGCCCGCCTCGGCACAGGATGGGCAGGCTGTCGTCAATGAGCAGGCTCCTGCCGACTATGACATCTATCTAGGGTTGATGTGCCGTCGATTAGGAACGGCTACCCCTCGCGCCCCTTCCGGCACAATTGAAGAGTTTTTGCACGCACGAAAACGATTCATCGAGTGCGGAAAACCGGACATTCTCTTTTATTTCTGTAGCTATGCGTTGGAGCCGGAAGTCGCAGCTGAAAGAGTACAGTTCGAGAAAGTACTCGACTTCAGGAAAGCCTATCCGGGGCTGTTTGCCAAGTTCGAGGCGATTGAGGAACTGAAAGGGTTGGTGAAACACCACTTGATCGACCTACTGTTACGCAGTCCACATCAGAGATGTTCCCGCCGACGAGGTTGGGCTCTGTTGATGGCGCAGCGTCTCGATAGCCTCCAAAAACCGCTGGCCTATTTGGATCGGTCTTCAGGGTTCGTTGTTCGATCTTTGGGCAGATTGGAAACACTACTCGATCTACCCGGCCTGTTAAGTGATCGGGAATATGAGGCGCTCCTTGCCGCGCAATATTTCCGAGCATTACGGCAGCGCGGGGACAGTCTGCTCACGGTTCATTCAATGATCAGCGATAGTTTTCCGACAGCTTTCGACTGGAATGCCGCGGTCGTTGCGGCGGACTTGGCCGATGGCGACGCTCAACTTACCGAGAGAACTTACCAATTGGATGGAGTGCGCTGCGGGTTTCTCGCAAACCTATTACGTTTGGGTGATGCACTCGACCTTGACCACGCGGCAATAAGAGCAGAGCACGGTAAATTGGAGCCACCACCAGAGAAAGGTCCAGTTGAGAACTGGCTGGCTTACCTGACGCGAAGTGTGCGCGTGTCCCGCGGTGGGGCGGTGGCCTTCCATCTCGGCGTACCGACAAAGCAGCAAGCGCTGGCTCCAAGCCTTCGCCGCAGCGTGGCCCTATTGTTCGAAGCGCGTTGGCACCAGTTTCGGCCTGTGCTTTCGGCCCACGGCGTGGCCGTTGCGCGTGTGCCGACGGAATCGGCACCTCTGCACGAATTGGTCGCTATACCAGACACTGTCTTGGCAGAACTAGCCATTGCGACCAAACGAGCCAAAAAGACCATTTTGGATTTACAACATTTTGGGACGGAGCATTCGTGCCCAGTAACACTTGAGAACCTATTACCCTTGTCCAACAGCGCAATCGTTCACCCTGTTCGATTCACGTTCCATCCCAACGTCCGCCACAAGCTGCACATCTGGAGTGGAGACAAGGCCAAGGTCCGCGAGGTTGAAGCAAACCGGCCTGGGGAAATCTTACTGGATCCTGCGCTCCTGTCTCCTCCCGGTGCCCGCTATCGCTGGTCTTTGCAGCGTGATAATGGTGATTTCTTTAGCGAGGCCGGGAGCGGGGTAGTGTGGCAGCTTGCGGCGGCGGACCAGATGCGCCTCGCGGCGGCGAAACCGTTTTCAGGTCCACAGCATACGCTGCTGCTCAAGCTCGGACTGCACAACGACCTGCTGGAGGAGTTATGGCCTAGACTTGTTTCTGGGAAGGCGTCTCTCGGCGAGTGTGGCTGCGCTTATGACGCCTTGTTGGCGACTTACGAGTGGCTGCAGATTAACGCACCAGAGTCTGGGCAGGTCGAACTGATTCGCAATTTAGGCAACCTGGTTTACAAACAAATCCTCAACGAGAAAGGAAAATAGCCATGAAAAGTGCGGTGATTCTCTACACGATGGTAGCGTTGCTGTACGGACGGGTCACTTGTTCCGCTGCAGAGTCCGGTGTCTTACGCACCACAATAAAAGAGGCGTTAACTCCAAATCTCATCGTCACGGACAAGGAACACTTCGTGAGGGGTGACGAAAAGCTGGTCGTGGTGGTCGGAGAAAACCATGCCAGTGTCAAGACGCAGATTCAGCTTGCGGACCTTATCGGTCGGCTTCTCGACCGCAACCTCATTCAGGCGATTTTGGTAGAAGGATCAAGTGGCCCCTTCGACATTTCGCCCTTCCTGCAGGATTTGGCAAAGTTCCCGATGTCCAGCGCTGAGATGAAGGGGTTTTGGCGGCAGCAACTAGAAGCTGGACGTGTGGCGGGATATGAATACGTAGCTCTGACACGTCCCGGACTTGAGATTGTTGGCGTGGAAGACATGGGGGCCAAGGCGCGTCACGAAATCGGCTTCCAAGACCGGGCATATCGGGAGGTTGCTGCCAGCTATGACCGTGCTGCTGCGGCTCTGGAGCAGGAGTTCGAGTTTCTCCGCCAGAAAGCAAAAGCCAGCGACGCCCAGCAAGTGCGTTCGAGCTTGGATGAATTCAAAGCCGCTCGAAATCGCTTCGCGCGCATCCCGGATGAGCTCGCGCAGAAACTCGGCCCCGCTGGGCTGAAGCAAGCTGAACTGATGGGGCTGCAGAATCGGGTGGTGCCACTCTATCAGCGTCTGAACGCGTCAACGCCCAGTCATGACGATTATGAAGGATGGATTGGCGAGGCCAAGATCCTTTACCAACGCCTTAAATCGGTTCTGGACAACTCTTCCACATTGCGGGAATCAGATTTGTCCTCCAGCCAACAGCGCGACCTGCGCGAGCTAAACGAGTTGGCAGAGAAAATGTCCGTCTTCAAACGTGCTCACCAAGCTGACTTGGAAGAGTTAGAAAAACTCGGCGCACGATTCGCAGAACTGTCCAAGCAGGTGGGTGAAGCTCAAAAGGAACTTGAGCCGTTTCTGAAACGAGTCGCGGCTGCCATAGCTCAGCTAGAAGATGCCTTCTACATAGCAGCCAACGATCTGCAATCTCTCGCCGTAGCCGGAGGCCAGCCCAGGCCCAGGAGCATGGCATTTTTCCGCGAAGATGCTGAGCGGCAACGCAAAAGTAACAGTTCAAGAGAGAAGCCGTACTTGTCCGAACGCGATCACGCTATGGTAGCCGGCACTGTGCGGTTTCTCCAAAATCAGACCAAGCAAAGGGTTTTGCTTATTGTTGGCTATGCACACCTTCCTGGCATCATTGAGAAACTGGCCGCAAATAACGTCAGCTTCATTAGCGGTAAATTGCAGGCGAGCGAAAATGACATTGAGCCTTGGGAAGGAGAAGCATGGAAACTCCGCAAGCGGGCTAACGTTCCAGTCTTTTCTGCGCTCAAAAGCCAACTCAAAGAACTCAGTCCGCTGCTTAGCGGCATTTGGAAAAAGGAACAACTGGCGAGGCTCGACTATCTCCGCCGAACCTACGAGCCGACTTCCACACTCAAGCCGACAATTAGCGGTCTCGCCGGGAACAGCAGAATCTTTGAGAAAGTCGGTAGCGAGGATTGTGTTGTGGTGGTCGGTGGGTTCTCATTGGATAGAAATGCTGACTTCGGTTCCCACATTGTCGATCAAGGAACTGTTCCGGGAAGGCCTGGGGAATTCTATCGCGTCTTCGATCGGGGCGAGGCGGACAATCTGACCAAAGAGTTGAGCGACGAGGTAGCCGACTTTGTTTACCACTTCAAAACTTCAGCATCACCCGGCGGCACCGCGACTTACCGGCTGAAATGTGCTATGGGCGAGAGGTCGCTGCGCGATTTTATGACGGCTCCACCCAGCAAAGCGAAATACGAAGTGCTATTCGGTGAGCCTGACGAAGTGCAGGAATCTGGTTTGGTCGTTTCACCCTTCCAACGCGAACTCCGCGGTGGAGGTACGCCGCCGCCCGGTGGACCCCCGACTTGGACCAGTGCGTTTGCTGATCCTGGTGACCCGCGACGCCCTATTCTATTGCATACGATCAATGCGCGTAGAGCTCACCACAATCTGGTTGCGATTGAGAAACAGCAGCCGTCCCGAATTGGCGATGTGGCTTTCTTTGAAGAAGCCGACTTGCCGGCTTTGGCGGAAAAACTCCTGTTTACACCGTCTCGCGGCGATCATGCGCATATGGTAGTGCTTACCGCGAAGAACACGGAAGAATTTCGGGCCAATATCCGCAAGGCGGCCGAGGCCAAGCTACTCAAAGGTAAACAGGTAGCGCTGATAACATGCGGAGACGCCTTCGCTGATACCGCAGCGTTGCGTGAGGATCTGTTGCACGCGGGTGTGCTAATGGTTTGGGTGAACGACAGGCAAATCACACCGGAAGCAGCCCGCCGCCTGCGCGACGAAGTGAAGAAGACAACTAAATCCCTTCCACCTGAAAAGCGGAAGACGATTGATCAACTTATGAATCACTCTCTTCAGAATTGGAGGAAAGCTGACTCGAACGATTCCAATCACCGCGCTTTTCTTCGAGCGGGATCCTTCGTTGACGCTCAGTCGGCCGCCCAAGTTTCGAGATTCAAATCATGAGCATCTGAGGAACTCACACTTCAGCACCACCCAGGGAAGATCTTCCAAAACGATTGGCTGCACCTAAGGCTGCCCGTGCCAAAGAGCTATTGGGAGCAATTACAAATCAAGTGACGCGGGACTCTGACACTCAACACCTTCGGGAGACGTCCGCAAACCTGCGTCCCCTACTTTGCACTTCTACATGTGTCTTGTTTGGGATTATGGGAATAACGCCATTTCCTGCGCCAAAATTCCACGAAAGATTCCACCTTCTTTCCCGCATACACCTCTGAAGATTCCTTAGTTGATCTCAGTTCAGCGTTCGCATGGGTAGCTGCGGCCTTTGGCTAACGGCTCAATGGGATTGCGAAGCAAATCAACAACAACGTCGCCTGCCCATATCATGGCCAAAAAAAGCACGAAAAAAACGACCAAACCTGAGGAGCTTGTCGGCGTTGGCGGAGAAGTAATCGAATATGACGCGACGAAGCCGATCGACGACGAAATCGTTGAAATCGAAGCCAGTTCGAGCGATCCGAGCGCCATAGAGATCGATAAAGATCTGATTCAGGCGCGCGAAGCGCTGGAGCATCAAATGGGTGGCTTTTCCGCCGTAGCGAGTAGTTTTGAAGCGCCTTCTGACGAGAACGTTGCCGATATGAGCAACATTGTCGGCTGGGGAGTTGGAGAGAAAACAGTTGGCGGAAGATTCACTGGTGATTTGGCCGTGAAGGTTTACGTGGCAGAAAAGCTTGCTCCTTCGGAGGTCACAGAGGAGGCGCTAGTGCCGGAGGAAGTTGGCGGCTACCGGACGGACGTTGAAGAAGTCGGAGATGTCAGCGCGTTGCGTTTCACTGGCCGCTACCGCCCGGCCCCGGGAGGCTCATCCGTTGGGCATACTCGAGTCACTGCCGGGACGATCGGTTGCCTTGTTATCCGGAGTAACAATCACCTTTGCATGTTGAGTAACAACCATGTGCTGGCCAATTCAAACAGCGCCCGCATTGGTGATCCAATTTTGCAGCCGGGACCGATTGACGGCGGCAGGGATCCGCGTGATCGCATCGGGACTCTTGAGCAATTCACGCCTCTCCAGTTTGGCGGTACTATTCCCAATCTTGTGGATGCTGCTGTGGCTTGGACAAGCCTGCGCCTGACCGCTCCGGCGACACACAGTTACCAGATCACTCCGCGGCCCATCCTCGCCACATTAGGAATGGCGGTCCGGAAATGCGGGCGCACCACACAACCGACGCTTGGTATTATCACAGGGGTCAGTGTCAGTATTCGAGTGAATTACGGCCCGGCCGGTATGGCGTTGTTTCGGAATCAGCTTCAAGTGCGGGGAGTAGGAAGTGTTTTTAGCCAAGGTGGTGATTCGGGGTCGGTGGTAGTTACCGCTGGAACGCGCCAGCCAGCGGGGCTGCTATTTGCAGGCGGCGGTGATGTCACCTTCGCCAATCCTATCGGAGCGGTGATTGGTGCCATGGGAATCCGCCAATTCTATGGATAAGGAGGCCCAATTGTGGGGCGGCCTGTGTTGCCTTGACCGGGCCGCCCTCTGAGGAATAGATTTAAGCATGGCTTGGACTCAGAAGCAATTGACGGAAATAATCGAACGAAACGAAACGTGGTTGCTTAATCAAACTGGAGTTGTCGGTGTTGGAGTCGGTTTTGGCGGCGATGGCAACGCCTGCGTGGAAGTGTTGACTGATGGCTTGTCTCCTGCGGTCCACCGATCGGTGGAGCAGCGATTTACCGGCATACCCCTGACGTTCACCAACACGGGACCAGTGAAAGCGCTTTAGTCCATTGATTACGCCTCATAGAGCAGCAACGGCAGACCAGTTCCGTTCACCGATTGGCGCAGGTGTGCGAGGGAGCCGGGGTGAGTATCCCGAACTTGCGCGCGTGACGTGAGGTCGATTCAGATTAGATGCCGCTTGGGAAAGTGGAGTCGGCGGGCGCAAATGCGCAATGCGCTGGATCTAGCGGCAAGTTCGTCCTTCTCAACACAAATTTTTTATTCGTGGCGTGAACGTCGCCAAAATAACAACTCAAGAAAAGTCGGCCTGCATTTTTCCGACGACTCATTGGACGACCCTATTGCAGCCTATCAGCCAGCGAACCGAACAAGCGCAAGCGGCGCTGAACAGGCTCTTTGAAATTTATCGCCGGCCTATTGTCAATTACGTCCGCACGTTGGTTCGCCAGCCTCAACATGCGGAGGATATCGCTCAAGAATTCATCGCCAGACTCCTAAACCGCGAAGATCTCACCAACGTGGATCGAGCCAAAGGACGCTTCAGAGCCTATCTGAGCACGAGCATTAAGAATCATGTTATCACCCACTATGCGGCCGAAGATGCCAAAAAACGAAAGTGGTTCAACGACGCATTTTCGATTCACGAAATGGCGGCCGACCTTGGTCATGCCAATGATGCTGAGAAGGAATTCACACGGCAGTGGTGGCGAGCGACGATTGATGAAGCGGTGCGAAGGCTTCACACCGAGTGGGAAACTGTTGGCAAGGCGGCCCTGTTTGCCGATTTGGAGCCGCTACTGTGGAACCGAAAGGACGGGTCGTCCATCAATGCAATTGCGACCAAGCATCGCATGACCGCCAACGCCGTCAGCTTGCGAAAGATGCGGCTACTGGAACGGTTGCGGGAAATGTTGCTCGTCGTGGTCGGCGAAACCGTTGGATCACCGGTACAGGTTCACGAAGAAATTCGCAATCTGCTCCGGGATCCTTGAAAGACTTGCTCCGATTTCCGGCATGAACAGTTTGGTAATGAACGACGCCAAGAATTGCCGCTCCTGCGGCATCGAACTGCCGAAAAGCACCCCGGATTCACGATGCGAGCGCTGCCTCACTTCAGAGCAACTCCTACTGTCCCATTCTCCGTGTCTGCCGTCAATCACGATACGAGGTTCGAGCGAACCCGCCGAGGAGGTTGGAACAGATTTCGGCGATTACGTTCTGCTGAGTGAAATCGCTCGTGGCGGGATGGGCTACGTTTATCGCGCGCGGCAAAAGAGCCTCAATCGTATTGTCGCGCTCAAGCGTCCCCTCCCAGGCATCGCCGCCGACGAGGAACGCGTGCGACGTTTCCGCATCGAAGCCAAGGCTATCGCCGCCCTCTCCCACCCCAATATTATTCCCATATTTGAGAGCGGCGATTGGAACGGCGAGCAGTTCTTTTCAATGGCCTATGTCGAAGGTGAGCCATTGAGCGAAGTGATCCGGAACAACACGGTGTTGCCGACGCAGGCGGCGCTTTACGTGCATAAGATCGCCTTGGCAATCCATCACGTGCATCAGCACGGGGTACTACACCGCGACTTGAAACCGGCTAACATCATCATCGATGTCTCAGACGAGCCGCGCATCGCCGATTTTGGAATTGCTCAGTTACTTCAGGGCAATGCGGATGCAAGCGATTCAATGGCTGGCACGCCGAATTACATGGCACCGGAACAGATTCAGCCCGGCACCAAACAAGTAAGCGTGGCAACTGACGTGTATGCCCTTGGAGGCATTCTCTACAACCTCTTGACGGGCCATCCGCCGTTTGATGGTGAGACAAGGGAAAGGATTCTCTGGTCGGCGTATTATGAAGAACCAGTGCCGTCAGCCCAGCGCAATCCGGGAACACCCCGCGATCTGGATGCTGTCTGTCTGAAGGCGTTGGAGAAAGATCCGGACATGCGGTACGCAAGCGCGCAGGCTATGGCTGAGGATCTAGATCGGTTTTTGCACCACCGACCCGTTGCGGCGAGGCCGGTTGGTTTCTTCAAGAAGGTCTGGATGTGGGCTCGACGCAATCCATTCATTGCGGGATCGATCCTGGTGCTGCTGGCGGGGCTCGTTGTCGCTGTCACCCTCCAGTTGTTGGCATTTCAAAAAGTTCGCTCCGCTCGTGCAGCGTCCGAAGGGTTCATCGGCTTCATGAACAAAGATCTGGCCCATGATCTACGTGATGTCGGTCGGCTCGATCTGATGGAAAAAGTGAATGCCAGAGCGGAGGATTATTACACAAACTACACAGCTTTAGGCGACGACGGTTACTGGGACCGCAGGGCTCAATTCTATGAAAACACGGCGGCAGTCGAGAAGGATTTGGGCGAACTGGCTCGCGCAGAGTCCAGGGCGGCGCAGGCGGAGGCGATTTACGAGCAACAACATGAACGCAAGCCAATCGAACCGCGGTGGAAGAGAAATCAAAGCCACGTTCGAATGCTCCGCCTCAATATAGCCAAAGATTCTGGGCGCCACTCCATAGCAGAAAGTCACGGTAATGCAGCTGTGACTCTGGCATCTGAGGCCCTTCAACTCGCCCCGAAAGATGCAACGAATCGCGCGAACCTTGCCAATGTTCTCCTTGAGCAGGCGAGCTACTGGATTGAGCAGAAGCAAACTGAGGCGCCAACTACTAACATCGCCCAAGCGGAAGCCATCCTGCACCAATTGGTCCAATTGCCGGTTGTGGACCCGGAGTGGTTTGTCTACCTGGCAAACTGCGCCTATTACCGAGGACTGGTGAGACAATTGCGTGGTGATTTGGCCGGTGCCTTAGCGGATTTCACGAACTATTTGGGAATGATGCAGGCGCTCATAAGCCGATTTCCTCAGACCATTCGGTGGCAATTTGAACTGACGGTGGCTTACTCCCGCGTCGGTGAAACACTTTTCAGAATGAATGAATTCGCTTCAGCCCAACCCTATCTCAATGCCTTTGAATTGTCGGCGAGAAATCTGTCGCAAATGGACACCCGCAATGCGGCATGGTTAGCACTCTACGGCCAGAGTCTTGCGTGGCAGGGATACATATCACGGTCCCTGAATCCGAGTGGCACGCCTGCAAGGGATTATTTGCAAACCGCATTGGTGATCCAAAGCAACTTGGTCTATCGAAATCCCGACTGGGATCGGTGGGTTGATGCGGCGGCGCGCACAACTTTGGAACTTGCTCGGTGGTACGAATCCCAAGGCAACAGAGAGCTAGCTATTGCACTACGAGGTCGATGGCGTCAGCAATGCCAGGAGCGGGCCGTGAATCATCCGGATCACGTAGGTCATCAAAGGCGCTGGGGCGACGCCGTCGTGTCGGAAGCCGAACTCGTCGGTCGCCTCGAAAATCGAGAACGAACAATCGCCTTGCTGCAGGAATCGCTTGAGCAGTTTGGTTCGTTCTCGCCCGAGCGTCCAGCAGTGCTCGCCAAAGCTCGTGTGCTGGCTCGGCTGGCGAATGCATTCGACGCGATTGGCGACGTAGTAGGCGCGGCAACGAACCTTCAACGAGCCTTAGAGTTACGGCTTGGCTTGTTCGAGCAGTCACCTCACTTGGCTGTTGTGCGCCAGCAAATCCCCGGCAATTTTCGCTTTGTAGTGGCTTACCTCGTGAAATCCGGCGATATGGACCAAGCCGCCGCAATGGCAGAGCAAGGACTCAACTGGGCTTCTAGGCATTTGTCTCGGGAAGAATCGCGCGCCGATTTCGCTGAGATGTGCTGGCAGATCACACAAGCAGCCAATGGACTAGATCCTGCGCTGACAGCAAACGCCAAGCGAATCGTTAATAAGTGCCTCACCGAACGTCTCGCAACTCCGCCGGAACTCTCCACTGAAGAACAGTCATATGCCGAGCGCCTTCAGGAATGGCTGGATCAACATCCGTGAAAGACCTTATTCCAAAGTCGAAGATGATGCTGGGTATTGCACAGACGGCGAACAGCGATTTGCCTGCACAACTGGGAGATGCGAAAGCGTTCCGCGGGATGATCCTGCAGATACCGTGCATATTGGCCGAACTCGCCACGATCGCGGCAGAGAAATCCGCTCCTGCGATGCTCGATCAAATTTTCAAGATGGTGGCCCCCGCCTTTCGGCACCAAAGGTATGGCCCCCGTCAGCATCGCCTCCACGACGGAACGCCCCCAACTTTCGCGACAGCGCGGACCAACTTCATACATGAAAAGATCGAGACTCTGAAGGAATGGCACTGGATCGGCGAAAGGTTCCAACAGTTCCCATCTGTCATCAAAGCAGTGGTTGGACCATCGTGCCTGCAGTTCCGCACTCCATCCCATCACCCGAAACCGCGGCTCCTTCAATCCCAGTTTCTCGTAGGACTGCGGAAAATCGACGGGGAATTTGGAAGGGTCCGGACGAGACAGTCGGCCCACTGTAATTTGCGGCTTGAAGTCAGAGGAGCGATCACGAAATGGGAACGCGCCGGGGTCGATGTAATTTCCCACCATTATCCACCGGAGCCGCTCACGCTTGGTCCGGCCTTCAATCCAACCACTGGTGCGCCTGCCGCCAGCCGAAATTGGCCGCCTGTGCAACGTGCCTCTCAACATCCGCTGGTATTCAGGTTCCAGGGTGGCGCGTTGCACCGGCGATACATAGAGAATGGCGTCAACCTGTCCAAAGATGACCGCCCCTGTTTCTCGCGGCAATGGCCACATCATTTCGTTACCCCAAGCCATCTTGAGGCCACGTCGACGCATCTCCACCCACTCAGGACTGCCAACAAATTCAGAATCACAAAGAGAAACACCCCAGCCCTGCAACCGCGCTGGCATTCCTCCAATCGCGCAATATCGAATGCCGTTTTGCTCCATCCACCGAGTCCAATGTGTCTCCGTCAACTGGCTCGTTCGTGGCGTGACGACGGTAATGGGATAACGGCGATGCAACAGCCAGACCAAGTGGACGAACTTTGTCGAGGCGCCTCCGAGACTTCCCGGCCATCCAAAGAGGTAAACCTTCATGCCATCGCCATAGTGCCCTGTCTCGCCACTGCGCGGAAAGTCCAATTTGTACCTCTGGCTCGGGCCAAAGGTGCTGACGTTGCGGTGCATTACAAACTACAAACCAACCCAGACAAATGGATCGAAACATCATCTCACTCATCGGGATCGCTGACGCACTGAAATACCTCCTCGAAAACGACAGTTCGGCGCGAAAGAGCAAAGAAACTCGCGCGACTTGCAAACGGCTCGAAAAACTTCGCGAGGAGCTTCTGACGGAGGGCCTTCGCTACAGCCAAATTGTCGGCGCAGCCCGCGACTCTCTTTTCGACGTTACGCTTCAACTCTCCAGCCATCTTACTGTGACGCGTGGCATGGAGTGGGTAGTGCATGGACTCCAATCCATCGACATTCAGGACGTGCAACCGCCGCCGCTACCTCCCTCGTCATCGTCCGGTCCGCAATCCGTGGCACCAGGAGTAGTTCAGCTTGCACAGGCTCTCGTTCAGGTCGCCTCGTCACGTTCTGAATCCGGCGCGCAGACCATCGCTGCCAGTCGGCTAACCAAGTCGAGAATACTACCGAATACCGCGACACGGGTTAGGAACGGGCCGGTAACGGTGAAATAGCAGGAGCTTTTCAGCTTTACAAATATCCGAGCGGCAGACGCCAAGGAGGTGGGGGTGGAGAACCCCGCTGAAGAAACGTTCTGCCGCTCGAATTTAGAGCCATGGTATGCGCCGCGGTCGCTTAGTCAACACCTATTATTAGGAGCAGGTGCACGCAGTGCAGTTGGAAGCGGCAACAGCGCGCACTTCAAGCCACTTTCCGAAAGATTTGGCGGCCAAATCAGTATGTACCACTGAAGACGATGACAGCACTCCAATCTGCCGACGCTCTGAAAGCATTCTTGAAATGGCTCATGGTTGTTTGCGGTGCTGCTCTAGCGGCCTGGACGATGTTTGCCGGATGCGCAAAGTCGCCGCCGGAGGAAGACTCGCTCGAAAACGTCAACAAGAATTGGAACCGGTTGATCCGGGCCAGCCACATCTTTCCGGTTTATCCGCTTTCCCAGGACTTACAGCCGGGTGATGTCTTCCTCACACGCAAACACATTGAGGACACGAGCGAGTGGAACGAGCCGGGCTACCTGCCGTTCGACCACCACCTCACCCGCCTCTATCCGACAGGCTACGTCTCGTTTTACACGAATTCCTTTGGGGTTGGTGCGAAGGCGCCACTGCCACGAGACTGGATAGAGACTGACAAATGGAAGAACGCGCCAGCCGCGGCGTTCCCAACTTATTCCTTCAAGATTAAGCAGGGTGGTTCCGGCAGCGTGTCGCTGCCCATCCAGGGTGTGCCGGTAGGATTGAGTCTTATGGGCGCACGGGAGGCCAGCGGCATGGTAACGATCGCGGATTCCCACACTTATGGTGTTGATGAATTGTCTCTCCGTAAGCAGGTGCTCGGTTACTTAGAACGGCACGGCGAGGAGATGTTCAAGTACATCGGCGCGGAAGTTGCGGGGAGCAATGGATTCTTCCTGCAAGTGGTGAGCCGGGTGTATACGACCAGCCGCGTGGCGGTATCGATGTTTAATGAGGGCGCCACCGGGGGTGGCATCAGTGCCGGAATCGCACCGCAAACCAGTATACCCCTACTCACCAATGCGACTGACTTCTACATAGGGCATGAATCGAGGAAGGCCATGTTTTCCATCGACACGAAACGTGCTTATGAAACGTTGCGGGGCGTCACCAATTACGTGAACCAATTGAAATCTCCCGAGGAACGCGAACTCTACTCCAACGCGCTCAAGAATTTGGACGACATCCGCGTGGAGAATCCGGCCCCTGGCACCATTGGCCAGGAACGAGATCGGGCGGTCCAGCAGTTGCGACACGTTGTGAATCTACCACTGCCCGCGCCTGCAAAGTCCGAGCTTACCAACGCCATCGGCGAATTGAACAGTCTGCCAACGTTCAGACCCCAGGCTCAGATTGGTCCGCTCCCCAATGATCGCGCCCGGCGAAAGTATTAGGCACGCGCATGCATCCGACCAAGCCATCCATGCGGCATCGTCAAGACCCGCTCTTCATTCACCGTCACACGCAGCATAGACGGTCCTGCGACACATGCTGCGCACGAGCATTTCGCCGCCCCGGAGCGGTACTAAAGGTCCAGATTCCTCCGCCCAGACTGCCGGACCGCACTCTTGCCGAAAAAGCGCAGCGCCAATTCACCGTCAGCTCAGATATCACCAATGTGGTCCTATATAGACACGAAGAAGAGGGAAATCCTGCCCTGCATCCACAGCCTCTGCCCGTCTCTGGAACTGGTTTGTTGGGAAAACCTTCATGAAATCATCAATGCATGATTCCGGCGGCATTAAGTTGTTGGTTTTGTGTTGTGCGCTGTTGTTCGCATCGGGATGCGCATTGCATTATTACGATAAGTCCACAGGCACCGAACATTTATGGGGCTTCGGGCACCTAAAAATGCGCGCAGTGCCTCAACGAGACGACCAACCGCCATTCACTAACGCCGTTATGGCCTTCGTTACTGGCATTCGCACCTTTGGATTGCATCTGGGCGGGGGCGAGGACTTCGGCGGATTGGTGGTGGGCTGGGATTCACGTTCACGCATGGTCATCAGCAGCGAGAATTCCCATTTCTATCTACTCTGGCCAACCAATACAATCTGGCTGCCGTGGGATCTCCGAGACCGTCTGTTCACGGTGCGCGTCGGAACAAATTCTCCCTTCATCAATGGAGAATTGATAACCCACTCAAAAGTAAACCAGCCCAGCCCATGAAAGTAAATCCCTCGATCCCGATCAATAGCCTGTTAGTTGCACTCTTGACCGGGTGCGCCGGTTACAACAACACCCTGTTCATGACCAAATCCAACGTGGGGTTGGATTTCGATTCCAAGCCTCCGACGATGGAAATCAACGTCTCGCGTAAAGAGGCTGTAATTGCTCCTTCTTTTGAAGGCGGTAAAACCCCGCCGGTCATGGCGAGTTTCAAGCCGAGTGCGGGAGCAGGCGGCAGTTTCGGTAGTTTCTTTATGGGAGTCGACCAAACGTTTGCCGGCGGAGACGCCGCACTGGCTATGTCCCAGCTTTACAACCAACCGACGGCAACGGACATCAAGAAGTTTGACTCGGCTTTAGAACTGAGCAAAAAGCCAGGTTATACTGATCCGTTCCGCAAAATTCCAGACGCGGGTGCGACACGCCCTTTGATCTTCGGCACCGACACATCTCTTGGGCTCAAAGCCGCCTGGACCGGAACGGGTGGCCAATTTCCGGATACTGTAAAGCTGGGCTTCAACCGCAAAGAATTTGCATGGGCGCCGCTGAGTGCGATGCCCAAACTCAATGCGAATTGCGACAAGGACGGGACCAAGGTCAACGTCAAGATGCCAGCCTTTCTCGCTACAGTGGAATCTAGCCATAAACTTGACACAAATGGCACGCGCGTAGAGGCGCTCCAGTATTTCGCCACTGGTGATTCGGCGACGTATCTCGCCATGCAGAAGGATGTGCGCGCTGCCATGCATGCGCGTCTAGATCCGAACAGCCAAGCGTTTAAGTCACGGTTCAGCGCGGAAGCTCTCGATGTCTTCTCAGACATTCTCTTTTCGCACGAAATGATCTTAGCCCATTGGGCAAAAAAAGGCGACAAGATGGCTGAAGCACACCTTAATCAGTTGAACAATCTCAAGAATCTGGGGCTGCCGACCACATATCGCAATGATTCGATTCCTGTGTACGTGTTTGATCCATCCAATATGTTAGTCCAGAAAAATCCCGGCGCAGAAATAACCCTGAACCAAAAACTTGCCGGGATCACAGGTTATCTCAGTTCCTTGGAGGCGTCGCAGGATCATCTCACAAACGTTATCGCCCAAATCGAACAGAACAAGACCGTTAAACTTCAGGTCGGTCCCAATCCTTCCGCCCAGAATGACATCACCACCAGTTTGGTGCCCAAGTTGCTCGCGGACCTCACCAATCTGAAACAACGCGCGGAAAAACTCAAAGAAGCTCTAGCATCCAACCCTGATGTTAAAGCCGCCGATTACTACGTGCAGCACAAGAGTTCCAGCAGATAACCAAGAAAGACAATCCTCATGCCCTGCCAATTACGGAGAGCCGAAGAACAAGATCCATTGCCTTTGAATCCTGCGAGAACGCGAATGCAAAAGCTCCAAGACCTTATTTGTGGGGGGCCTTGGGGCGGGAACGACAACGTCTGTCTTGTGTACTGGAGCCCCAATCCCGCGAACCCGAATGATGGCAAGTGGATTGCGTGGGAAGACAAACCAGCACCAAAGGCCGATCCTCTCCCCGAAGCCGGAGTCGACATCGCGCCATGATGGGTTCCCGCCAGCGTGTGGTCATGAAGCGTTTGGGAGGAGTAACGATGATAAGCGAAGGGTTTGATGGCCGCAGTTTATGTATTAGACAGTGTTCATTCGGCACGGAATCACAAAAATCATTCGAAAATCTGCAAGGAGTGACCTATGGCTGACGATAATTCCAAAGAGTCTGGTTACCGGCATTTGATTGCGATGGTGGTCCTGGTCGGGAGTTTCCTCGGGCTGATTGGTTTGTCCGTGGTAATCATCAAAGGCTCCGCGGAAAAAGGTGACTACGCTATGACGAAGGACGTGTTCAATGCACTCCTTCCGGTATTTGGAACTTGGGTTGGCACTCTTCTGGCCTTCTATTTTTCGCGGGAGAATTTCAAAGCGGCAGCCGATAGCGTTACGCAAATCGCGAAAGAGGTCGCTCGCGTCGACGAGCGACTGCGAGCAATTGCAGTCCGCGAGAAAATGAGGCGTCTGAAGGACATGACGACTTGGGTGATCAAACGAGACGAAGAAGACAAATGCAAACTGAGCGATGTTTTGGCGAAATGTGCCAATGTTGATCGCATTCCCATGCTGGATGATAAGAATTGCATCGTCTACCTCGTCTACAAGAACCCCCTTTACCAGTTTTTGAGCCAGATAGCGCTTGACCCCACGAAGCTCGGAACCAAGAAGGCAGCCGATCTGACTCTGAAGGATGTGATGGACTCGGACGCAAAATTGAAACAGCTTTTCCAGGGCAGTTTTGGCTTGGTTGCCGAAAATGCCACGCTCGCAGATGCCAAGCGGGCCATGGAAACCATTGCCAAAACAGTCCCCTGCAACGACGTGTTTGTCACCCAGACCGGTCAAGCCAATGAACCGATCATCGGCTGGATCACCAACAATACGATTGCGGAAAACTCGAAAGTGTAATCTCACGCAATTCGACCAGAAGGTCGGATTTCGGTCCGCGCTATGAAGCCCCGGATTACCGTCGTGCAGCGTTATGACGTCGCGCGTCAATTACGAGAGCTTTTTCCCCGAAGGCTCAGTGTATTACCTCACGGGTGGACTGCAATTGCTTTTGCAGCGCTGGAGCGCAGGGCGATGGAAGAATACCATCACCTGCCAGCAGCCACCCTCCAGACTCGCCCTGATTTCCATTCGCGCTTGTGCCGTTGCGCAGATCCGGAGGTTGTACCTTTATGGCAACATCACGCTGCCTTCCGGTAAGAAGGTCGAAGATACGGTAGAAGCCGGGAACGATAGTAGCGCCCGTAATACTGCATTCAGCCGCGAACCTTGGGTCCAAACATCCGAGCCAGGTCAGCGAGGGACTTTTCGCTGCGTCGTTGCAGCTTCCAGCCTCTCATTTCCTCGGATTTTCTTGGCGGCCTTGTCGCTGATTGCAGGCAGGAAGCCGAAGTATTCACCTCGATAATTCCTCGCCCACCGCGGTCTGAACTTGTAGGCGAGGAAGGTGAACTTCTCGTTCTCGTGGCTTGCGCTGCGGTTGGCCGAAGCCATCGCGTTGTCGATTGCTTGCCAAGTCAGATTGCACAGCGCATCCGGGGATTGATTCGGGTGCGAGACGCGGTGCGCCGCTCACTTCGCTCCGAGTTAGAGGCGACGGATGAAAGCGATGTCGTGAAGGCCCGCCAGCAATTCAATCAAACCTATGACTACTTCACGGCGAAGTTCGGGCCGATTTAGGAGCGATCCAACGCGCTGGTCTTTCGCGCCGGTCCATTACGAGAAGAATACGAAGGGTGGCTCTGAGTGTGGCTGACTGGGAGAACCTCCTCACCGACGAGAACGACCCACTCGCGTAAGTAGCGCTTTCATTATGGAAATACTATTCTTGCAGATTTCTTGAAAGATCGAGCTTGGATAGCCGTATTGATAATCGTGAGCGCACATTCCCTCAGAGCGGACGAGCTTGGGGTTCTTATCAACCAAAGAGGCTTTCGCGTGAGGGATTTGGCGGCGAACGTCGGGCTGGAAATGCGAACACCGGAGCGGCGCTTCGGCGAACAACTCCACATGTCGTGCAAGGCGTGCATCATGCGCGAGCGAATGAGCTTCCCGCCGCTCCTCGTTGAAGGCGTTTCCAGCAAACAAGTCGCCGCGCCCTTGAGTTACACTTACGAGTCAAACCGTTGGCTTGATTTCAATCGATGTGTCTGCCGCGCGCCGCAGGAGTTCGCGCGGAGGAGTGAGTTCGTCGCCGCCCCATAGTACATCGCGTTTTGATAAACGTCCGGAGCAGCCCTGACAAAGTCGCCATTCCAAATTCTGTGAATTATGAAAAGCTATTATGCCCCTGAACTTAAGGCACACCTGACAGTAGACGGGAACGAAAGGGTACGGCACGTCCGACACAGCCAGGAATATTGGCCCAGCGAAAATAACGTCCCGCGCGTTTCCGCAGAATCCTATCTGAATGAGTGGGCGGAAACTCTACAAATCCCAAGCGAGCAGCTACGACATCTAACCAATAAGGTGTCGTTCTACGATCCGCGTGAGCAAGACGTGGAATATCAGTTAAGTGAAGAGAAGCACATGTTCGATTCGACTACGGTCGGTTATTATCAGACTTACCTCAATACGCCGATCTGGCGAAAGGGGATCTCGGTCAAAATTAAACAGAATCCGAACCGTGTAGTCGGCTCAACGAACAACAGCGAAGTCGAACTGAAAGGATCGCTTCCCGACAAAAAGGTTATTGAGCGGTATCGGCAATTATTCAAACAGACTGCGGCTCGTGCTGCTGCTGCCAAGGCAGGCTTGGGCGAAGCGGAAGCTCGAGGCGAGGATAAGACCGCTGCTTTCGTGCGTAACGCGATCAAGGTAAAGCTTCCCTCAGTGAATGGAAAACCCAATAAGGGAAAAGACCGTCCAGTTCACGACGAAACACGGCTCTTGAGCGGCAAGTTCTTTATCTACAAATACGACCCGAAAAAGCGCTATGCCGGCAAGCCGGCACCGCCTGAAGGTAAGATCGACGGAGCGGTTTCGGCGGAAGATCGTGAGATACCAATACCGAAACTGCCGCCGGTTTCGGACAAGATCAAAACGGGAAGAGCGTATCTTGTTGCCGAAATAGTTTTCATTTCAAATCTGGGCGGATTCGGCGGGCTTTCGTGGCTGATTATGGTCGAGATCGAAACCGGATCGATCCTGTATATAGAGTGCATGACCTGTGGGGTTAACGGCCTGGTTTTTCGGCGTGACCCAGTCGTTAAGACCGGCAACCTTACAATCACCTCGGATGACGGAAATGCCATCTTGAATCCCCAGCGTGATGATGTGCTCCTGACGCACCTTGATGCACCCGTGGCAGGAACCCAGCAACTGCGAGGTACTTATGTTGACATTGAGGAGCTTACCGACTCTCATGCGGATCCCGACATCGCTCCGCCTACCCAGCCGATCAGCACGGATTTCGACTATGACGCCCGCACCAATAATTTCGGAGCCGTAAGCGCTTACTACCATCAAACCGAGTTGTTCAAGACAATCGAAAGCCTTGGCTTCCCGATTGCGACCTATCTTGACGGAACAACATTTCCTATTCCGGTCGATCATAGAGGACTCGGCAGTGTTATCAACGCGCACTGTGTTGGCAATACCTCGGGCACTTTGCATATGTGTTTTGCTCTTTGTGATACGACCAATACAGCAGACCCGTTGTGCAGGGCGGTCGATCCATGGGTTCACTGGCACGAAATGGGCGGGCACGGGCTTTTGTACGATCACGTTGGCAGTGCGAACTTCGGATTTGCTCATAGCGCCGGTGACGGGCTGGCTGCATTGCAAATGGATCCGGAGTCCCAACTTCGCGCGTTAGGACTACCTGATCGATTTCGCTATGCTCCATTCCACCCTACCATAACCCGGCGTTTTGATCGTGATGTCGCGACCTGGGCCTGGGGAGGCGCCAATGACGACGGTGGCTACGGTAGCGAAGAAATACTGGCGACCTGCCATTTCAGGATTTACCGGTCCATTGGCGGCGACCATGCGGATTTAGGTCGAAGGCAATTTGCTTCGAGAATGGTTACCTACCTGATCCTGCGCACCATAGGCAATCTCACCTCGGCTACCAACCCAAATGATGCCCAAGTCTGGTGCGAAGAAATGCAGGACGTCGACCTTGAAAACTGGACGAGCGAAGGTCTTTCGGGCGGCGCCTACAACAAGGTTATTCGATGGGCGTTTGAGAAGCAGGGGAATTATCAGCCTCCCGGAGCGGCCACTCCGGTAACGACTGCCGGCGCCCCGCCTGCGGTGGATGTGTATATCAATGACGGCCGGAACGGCGAGTATCAGTTCCAGGCAGTCCACTGGCAAAACACCTCGATGTGGAATCGCAATAGCGCCGATGGTTTACCAGGCCACCAAAACGCGATTGAAGGCTCCAAAAATTATATGTACGTGAAAGTGAAAAATCGCGGCACATCTGCGGCAGGCAGTGTGACGGTAAAAGGTTTTCACTCGCTGCCGGGTGCTGGCTTGACCTGGCCCGGTGATTTTACGGCCATGAGTCCAGCGGCAGGACTCTCCAAGCCCTCCATCGGGGCCAATAACACCGAAGAAGTAACCTTTGGCCCGTTTGAGTGGATTCCCAATGTGAATGTCTATGGGCACGATTGCGTTCTCATGATTGCTTCGACTGCCGGTGATCCCAGCAATGTCGATAATTTTACCGGAGCAGAAAACATAGCGGAATGGCGGCTTGTGCCTAATGACAACAATGTTGGCCAGCGTAATGTGACCCTGGTGCCTGGCGGTGGTGGCAAGGAAGCATTGCTGGCCGCGCTGGACGGAGCAGTGTTCTTCGCCGGCAATACCTTCAATAGGACAGCGGGCATGGAACTCAAGGTAGAAGTCCCGGGCGCGCTCGCCGCGAAAGGTTGGCAACTCCAGTTCGAGGGGCTCCCGAATAAAAAATTTACCTTGCGGCCTGGAGAGAAGCGTATGATCGAATTGAACCTGATCCAGGGCGCCGACTTCACACCCGATGAAATCAGAAATCTCGCCGACAGGAATTTCAACGTTTACCTGTACGGCAATGGGATGCTGATCGGTGGCATGACTTACCAGATCGATCCGGATATGGTGTTGCCGTCACAAACAACGGGCAAACCAGGGGCGCATTGTCGGCACGAAGCCCAGAAACTGATCGACTGTCTCAAAGTCTCGGGCGGCCAGAAAGTGAAGAAGGTGTGCGTCAAGAAAGTTGCCATCGATATCGAACTCGATCATAACTGCGGCTGTGACTGATGCACGAGGCTTCAACTGCGCCCGGCTCTTGAGCGGGCGCAGCTTTTCGAGCCTCCCTGCCTATGGCAACGAACTTTCACCTGGCGCCTCCTCCCAAAACGGTGGACGGCCTTTTGGCGGTTCCTATCGACATACAGACCATTGACGGCATTTTTGTCTTCGATGCCAGTTCGCAGACTGCAACCGCGGATGTCACCATTTCCTACACGGTCGGTCCTGCGGCCGGCAATCCGATCTTCGATCTGCGGCACGCGATCACCCAGGCCTGGCTGGACGCCGCGCCCTTCGGTGTGGGCAGCCTTGGTTTGCACGATTTCGGAGCGGGCGCATTCGGTGGTCTCCGCATTATCGAATCGGTACAGGCGGCCGGCTCGGTGCATACGTTACGCGTGCAATATACTCTGGGAGCACCTCAATCAGAGACGGGGGGGTATACGCCGAAATTGGATTGGCTTCCTGGACCAAAGCTGCGATTCGCCTTCGGATTATCGGACTTGCGCGCGGGGCGGTATGCCGAGGCATGGCTTCCGGCAAATCTCATATTTGACCAGTTCAGCCTCAAATTGACCGTGCAGATCACCCATACGCTCGCGGCGCATTCCGTCATCACGAATGGGACTGTAATCAGTCTCGGGATGAATCACTGGGAAATCCAGTTTCCGGCCCGATTCACCGCTTTGAGTCCAATGCTGGAAATTCACGCCGCGGATGCTTTGGAGTCCATGACCGATACCGTCCTTCTCCCGGTTTCCGGGAACATCGTAACGATTGAAGCGTGGAAACCCGCTGGAACCACTACGAATCTGACCACCCAACTCAACAACATCAAAGGTTTTCTCATCGATAACGAAAACGATTACGGCGCGTATTTTCATGGCAATCGGTTTGTTGCGTTCTTCAACGGTTCTGGCGGCATGGAATATGAAGGTGGAACTACGACCAGCACGAGCGCGTTGCTGCACGAGACATTTCACAGTTGGTTTGCGAGGGGTGTGAAACCGTCAGCGCAAGCCGACGGCTGGTGGGATGAAGCTTATGCGCAATACCATGATGCTGGAGCAGCCGCTGCCGTTCCTTTCAATTTTGTTGGCGGTGGGACAGTATTGCTTTGCTCGCGCAATCCCTGGCAGCGCAAGACACCTGCCAATTCTTATAGCGATGGGCAAGCATTTTTCGCCGGGTTGGCTTCACTTTTGGGTGTAGGTAATCTCAATAGTCTAATGGCGCAGCTCTACCACACGTACGGAGGCGCGCCCCTATCCACGCAGATGCTCGAGGAGTTCTTGATTTGCAAGACTGGCAACGCGACGATCGTGGATGCCTTTCACCGGTTCGTTTATGGTTTTGGTGATCCTTCCCCTGCACCCGATTTGTGGATGAAGGATGAGCCCGCCCATACTGGCGCCGATCTGTGGAGCGGGACTTTTTGGGATTCGCCGGACCTGTGGATCCGCAATGCCGATGACAATGTCACCACGCATCAGCCACCGGAGTTCGGGCAGGATAACTGGTTTTACGCGCGTGTGCGCAATAAAGGCGGATCGGGCACGAGCCGCCATTTCATGGTGACGTTTCATAACAAAGAATGGGCTGGCACGCAGTTTGTTTACCCAAATGATTTTCTGCCGTGCGTTGCCGCCAAAGCGGAGTTCGAACTGAATCCCGGAGAAACGCGGGTCGTAAAGGCAAAGTGGCCGCGATCCTCTGTCCCGGCGGCTGGTACGCATCCTTGTCTGCTAGCTTCCGTGATAACGCGAGGTGATCACCCGAATACAGGATTGCACGTCTGGGAGCACAACAGCCTGGCGCAGAAAAACCTCACGGTCGTTGATCTCCTGCCGAATTGGTTCATCATCCTGCCTGTTCTAATCCGCAATCTCCGAAACGATGGTCTGTGGCGGTACGACCTGGAGGTTTGGCGAGACGGCCGGTTCCGAGCATATCCCGTAAGCTTGGTCCACACATCGAAGGAATTTTTTGAAATCAATAAACCGCCGAAAGGCTTCCGACTCTCCAAGCTTCGGAGCAGGATTGATCACTTTCAGCCAGACGCCAGTTTGCTGGATTGTGGGGGGCATCTCCGTGAAAACGTTCTGAAGCCAGGCTTTCTTACGCCAGATCGGGACGATCTGATCGCCGAGCGGTTTCCGAACGCATACGAGGCTCGGGTGGGTGATGAGAATAAGGCGAGATTTCCAGTGACCTTGCCCTTCATGAGCCAAACTGAATTGGGCTTGAAGGTCACCGTCCCACCTAATGCGAAACGGGGCTCTGTCATCCGCACTCACCTAGTGCAACGAAACGCCAAGACGAAGCAGATCACCGGCGGTGTAGCCTTGGAGATAAGGGTGGTCTAATTGAACAATGCGCTGCACATATTAAACGGAAAGTATACTCACAACCCTGAATTCTGGAGATAACGATGATCAAAAGAATCCACAAGAGCCTTCCGGTGCTTGCCTGCATCGCCTCTGTTCACCAGATCGTGAAATTGGTTCCAAATGCTTTCTTGCTGGCGACTATGCTGGGTGTCACCTCATGCAGCTACACGCGACATTACGTTGTGCGCCACGCCGAGAAGCTAAATGAGACTGATGACTCCCCGCTCAATTCGGCTGGGTTTCGGCGAGCGGATGCCCTGGCCGAGACGCTTTCCACTAAAAACATCCGCGTCGTATTTGTGAGCGACAAACTTCGTACGCAGCAAACCGCGGCGCCAACGGCCGCCCGCTTCGCCGTAGTTCCGATCATCATTCCAAGTGCAGAAACCGATCGGCTCATAACCGAGCTGAAAAAGATCAGTGGTAGAAACGTCCTGGTGGTGAGGCATTCAAATGAAATACACCTGATCGTTAATGCGCTCAGCCCGTTCGATGAAATCGACCCCATACCTGATGAGTTTGACAACCTGTTTGTGGTCACGCGTCGCGTTTTCCTCTGGGACAGACGCATTCGGCTTGAGCGCTTGAAGTACGGAGGACTATGAAGATTGCTGCACTTAAGACTTCGTGAACTATGAAATCCTACTATAATGCTGATTCATCGGCACACCTGACGGCCGAGAACAACGCAATGAACCGCGCAGCGTCAAAAAGGCAAACTCCCAGCTTTAGGTTCCTGTGTTTGCTGACCCTCTGTCCACTCGCGGGCTGCACGACCACCCACCTGGAATACGACCGGATGAGCGGCACGACGTTCCCACCAGCCCAAACGGTGAATGGAGAAACCGTGACGCTGACGAGCATCTACTTGAAGGCCGGAAAGCTCCTGGCCGTGACGGAAGATGATACCGCCATTGCCGCTCTTTCGGGTGATTCTATCAGCAACTCTGAATTGGACAGCCTCGAAAGCGCCAACCGGAGTTCACCAATGGATCCCGCCGAACGTCCGTGCGGCTTCTGGATCTTTAGGGGCACCTGCACCGACTATCATCTCTATGGTATCGTTGTGAATCACTTCGGCGAAGACAGCAGCGGCAACAAGAGTACAAGCCTCATGGGTCGCATGTGGACCACGGGTAATCGCCGCGCCTTCGCAAACTTTTACAAGAACACCACCGTTAGCGGCGATGGAGGCAAGTACCTTCGCTCTGCAGCCCACGAGATTGGCCACGCTTTTAATTTGCACCACGAGGATGGCGACGGTGTAAAAACCATCATGAACCAGACCTCGGTCGTCGGGGACAATTACGCGTACGAATTCTCCGCGACCAGCCTGAATCATCTGAAGAACCATCCAGCTCATTGCGTTTTTCCCGGCACGGGCAGCTTTTTCTCGTGCGTGCCCGACCATCCGGATCACGTCACTCAGGACTGCGAGGAATAACTTCCATGAACACAATCAACACTTTTTCGTTCAATGCGCTCAAGGCGGTGATGGTCGTGGCGCTGACCAGTGTGGTCGGCTGCTCAACCAGTCATTCCAGCGCGCAGCGCTCCAAGTCGGCAGCCAAGATCTCTTCCGTGCAGGCCCCGACCTTCCTCACCCTCATTCTCGAACCCTCTAAGGAACGCTATGTTCTGGGTGAACCCGTTTACGTGACTGTGCGCCTCAAAAACGAGGGCTCCGAGCCTGTGCTGGGCGCGCCGAATCTCGACCCCGAGTTTGGCCAACTCAACGTGTCCGTTGCCGGAGGCGATCACAAACCGTTCCGTTTCGTCCCCCTCGGCATTTTGGACAGCGACGCTCCGCGCAGAAACCTGCCTGCCGGGGCGGAAGTGGCGGAAGTCTTCCCCGTTTTTTACGGCGGCCGGGGTTGGACATTCAAGGCTCTCGGTCAGTACACATTGACCGCGACGGCTCCCGTGACGAGTAAAGGACGTCCTGAGCAAGCCATCGTCCGCTCGGCGGCCGTCACAATCACCATTGAGGCCGGACCCACTGTCGAGCCGGGGCGCCTCCTTATGGAAGGCGTGCAGGGTGACGAAGCGGGCAAGTTCCTTACGTGGAACTCCGGCGACCATCTCCGGAAGGGCACCGGTCGCATGCTCAGCGTCATGGAACGATTCCCCGAATCACCGCTAAACGATTACATTGCCTTCGCCCTGGGAAAGAACATGAGCCGGCCCTTCAAGGACTATTCGATCCCGCGCTTGCGGCCACCCGATTGCAGTACCGCCGCCGTCTACTTTAAGCGTGTTCGTCCCAACTCCCTCCCATCTTTCCTCCAGATTCAAATGCATCTGGCTGAGGCTCGGTGCGCCGCGGTAGCCAAAGACATCGAAGCCAAACGCCGTGCCTTGGAGGAAGCCCGGAGGCTGATCGGCGCTAGGCTTGAGTTCCAGAAACTACTGGACCAAGTGCAGCTCATCGAAACGGACAAAAACTAAGCGTCGGCGCGCACAAAGCGCAGAAGTGGACGACACGAGTCTGCCGCTATCTCCGCTTGCCAGCGCAGCCCCGTAAAGGCAGCCTGAATCGGATTTGAGGCATCCACTTGAGTGCGGGTAAAGGTTTTGGTTAATTCTAGCCCCGCCACGTCGCCACCGCCTTTCATTCCGCCGCTAATAAAGTACCTTTACTGTTCACTCACGCGGTGCCGAGGATGCAGTCTTGGACGCTCTAACGGCCGCAGCAATGCCGCCTGTGGTGTTTCATTGGTTTTCGGGTTCGAAGACCCAACTCTCGCGGCTGTTGTATGCCGGGCACTATATCTCCATTAATTGACCCTGCGATAACTTCGTCATGAAAGCCTTGGTGAGTGTTGCGAGTGCTGTGAGCGAATAATGGCGGATTAACCTTGCTTCATGGAGAATTCCGATAAAAAATGTTGTGGAAAACAGCGGTAAGGGAGCGACTTGAACAGTTTTGGGGAAGCAGGTCACTCCGGCTAAGCGTTGTTAAACAATAGAGCCGCTTTGCGCACGATGAACTTGTCACATTCTACTTTTTGAGCGCTGCAATCATTGTTCGATTTCTCGTAGGTCATACCACCCTTCTATTGTGCCTCAGGCGGTGCCGGATCGAATCGAGTTTGATGTCGGCTCCACGTCGTGACCTACTGCTGGCACCGCCGCAACTGCCGGCGTTGCGTTTTGTATCGGAAGCAAAATCACCTTCTCTGCAGAGCGCTTCTTTTCGTATTCCTCCAACGACGGCAGTTCGACGCGGGCTTTACTCGCATATGCCCGATGGACTGCCTTGCTTTTGTGACCAAGCGCTTCCTGCGCGTATCGTTCGGGATAACCGGACGTTTTCGCCCGCTCTGCCCATGCATAGCGATACGAATGCAGGCTAACACCCACCACACCGCGCCGCTTGAGCACCTTGGCAAATCGCGCTGCGCGATTGGACGAGGTGTGTTGAGACAACTTCGGAAACAATGGCCCACTCTTCGGTAGCTGCTGAAGAATCGCCGCGACTTCTTCACCATATCTCTGCACAACGAGCGAGCCAGTCTTCTGCCGCGAGAAACTGATGACCCGGTGTTCCCGATCAATATCCTCGACACAGAGTGCCGCCAAGTCTCCTTGGGCCGCTCCCACATGCCAGACCAGTTCCAAGAATGCCTTCCATTCCGGGTTCTTCTCCTTGGCCACTATCATTTGATGTTCCTCCCAAGAGATGCCGCGTTTATCTCCATACCGCAACTCCGGCCAGTGTTCTTTAATCAGAATCGGCCAAGGTAGCCAAGTCATCGCGAGTGCAAAGTTATGGAGGCGTCGAAGATTCTTGTTTGTCGAGACCGTCCCAGCCTCAAAGACGCGCATAAAATGTTCAGGGCGCGTTTGGACAATGGGCAGCGCGCGAATGGAGTCAAAAGCCTCCTGCTTGAATGCGCGGACGTAGAACGCATGAGTTGTGCCCTCCTTGGCCTTGGTGATCTCGTTCATCGCCATCTGCCAGTTTCTCGTGCTTGCTTGCGCGTCATTCGCCGCCAAGTATGCGCGCGCAATCTGCACATTAATGAGGGGCTGACGTGACGCTTCATTCCTGGCGTGCAGGAGCCGAACCGCTTCAGTGCGGTCGGTGGTGCCCAAACTTTCCTGTTTGCCCGTAGCATTGTCATGGAGGTAAAATCGGCCTCCGTTGGAGCGGCGATACAATCGGAACTGTTGCTTCATAACTTTTGCTTTGATGAAGCTAACGCGGGAGGTTCTGAGTGAGTTAGCGGGCAGTCGCTGAGTTAAACAGGGTTATGCAGAATTCTGCCGGAGTAACTGCTTTGCTGGCACCACTGCTGGCAATTGCTAGAGAAGCTGACTGCAACCGCTTGATGCATCCGCATCTCGGTTGAAAGGCAAAGAGCCGTCCCGGCTCGCGGTGCGTCGCCACCCCGGCGATCCCCGGAATTTACTGCCACCGTTTCCACGCCGAGCCGCTGCGACCGGGGACCGGTCGCGGTCCGGCGTTTGGGCAAAAGAACCCGGAAATATGCCCGCCTCCTTCACCTTACATGGGGTTCTTTCCGGCGATGCTTTCGACGATGCGGCCCGCGGCGGCGAAGCCGAAGGCGCCTGTGACGAAGCTCGCAGTGCCGTAGCCGCTCTCGCAGTCGAGTCGGAGGGTGGAGCCGGGTTCGCGTTGCGCGCAGACGGTGCCGTCAGAGCGCGGGTAGAGCAGCCGTTCGCGGGAATAGACGCAGTCGATCCCAAAGGCTTTTTCGCCGCGCGGAAAACCGTGTTCGCCGCGCAGCGTGGAACGGACCTGGGCCAGCAGGCGATCATGCGAGGAATGGGCGAGGTCGGAAATGTGGAGCGCGGTGGAATCGCGCCGTCCCCCCGCCCCACCGATGACGAACACAGGAATGGTTCGATCCCGACAGGAGGCGATGAGAAGACACTTCTTGGAGAGGCTGTCGATGGCATCGAGCACGTAGTCGAAGCGGGTTTGAAGAATCTCGTTCGCGTTCGATTCGATAAAGAAGGCGTGCAACGAGCGAACAGCGCAATCGGGGTTGATGGCTCGCGCGCGCCGCGCCATCGCTTCGGCCTTGGGCTGGCCAATCGCACCATCGAGCGCATGGACCTGGCGGTTCACGTTGCTCACGCAAATATCGTCGAGGTCAACGAGCGTGAGCGCGCCCACGCCGGAGCGGGCCAGAGCTTCGACGGCCCACGAACCCACGCCGCCGATACCCACAACGCAGACGTGCGCTCGTTGGAGCCGTTCCAATCCCTGGGCTCCGAACAGGCGGCGGATGCCGCTGAAGCGCGCGTCGTGTTCGCTCATGGAAGCCCGCGGGTGGTGAAGAGCTGTGAAGGCCGTGCGGCAAAGGCTTGCTGCCCGTTTCAATCCGGCTCGGCCACAATCTTTGCCCGTTTTTCGGTGTATTCCGCGCCGGTGATCTTGCCATCGATCATCTGCTTGAGCAGGGCGTCGAGGCGCTGGCGCTTGGTCTGGGGCGTGGCGGGAATGTTGTTGGTGGCCGCGGTGGCATTGGTGAGCGCGGCTTTTTCGCGGGCTTCCTTTTGCTTGAGCATCTCGTCAAGACGCGCTTCGACTTCAGAGATCTTTTGCTGCCGGGTAGCTTCGACCGGCGTTGGAGTGGCGTTTGTATTCTCACGCGCACGAATCGGAGTGGGCGCCGTGGGCGCTGCCCTGGGTGGCTCCGATGCGGCACGATTAGTCGCTGCCGGGCTGGCCGTGACGGGTGCGTTGGTGGCGGGCAGCGAACGAATCACCTTGTCCGGGTTCTTCTGCTGTTCGGCAATCAGCCGGCGCAAGTATTCAATCTCTGGCGAGTCTGTTGACCTTTGCGGCGAAGCCTGCGCGGCGGCGGAGACGGTGCTGAGCGCGAAACAACCGGTGACGAAAAGAAAAGTCATTCGTTTCATGTGGCTCACTTAGTTCAAATCCGGGTTCGAGGCAAGCCCTCCTCTGAGACGGCTCAGATATAATACATCTTTGCCTTGTCCGCGCTTTCGTCGAGCAATTGCTGAAAGGTGATGGCGTCGGCGGTTTGATCGAGTGCGACCTGAAGCTTGTTCCAGGCCGCGCGCAGTTCGGGCGGGCAATGCGGGTCGTTCAGCGCCGGCGGATCAAACACGCGCCCATGCACACAACGCAGCACGTCGCCGAGAGAGATTTCCGCCGGAGGTCGCGCCAGCAGGTAACCACCTTCCTTGCCGCGCACGCTTTTGACGATGTGCCGCGCCTTCAGCTCGATCAGGATTTGCACCAGATAATTGGCAGGCGTACCGCTCTCCGAAGCCAGCTCCTCGACTTTCATCGCGGTCCCCGTGGGATAATGCCGCGCGAGGCCGATGACCGCGCGCGCGGCATAATCACTCTTCACGGAGAGTTTCACGCGCGGACGTTACGGCAGCTCTGCGACCAGGCGCAACAGTCGAATCCTTGCTAGCCGTGCCCGGCCGTTCAGGAACGCTATCCGAACTGTTTGCCGCGTGCAGAAATCCCCTCCGTAATCCCCCTGAGACTTATGCGCAGGGCCGGTTGTTCGCAGATGTGAACAACTCCCAAAACGTGCTTTCAGCAGCGACAAAAAGCGTGCCCTTTTGTGGGAACAAGTACGGAGCAACTTTTTTGCAAAAATCTCTTGTCACCACCATATGTAGTGCTACCGTCACCGACGCGCCGCAATGTAATGGGTCTTTGGCTTCGAGCAGGGTCGAGTCGAAAGACCAGGATAAAGCGGGGCAAAGTCGGTTTGGCCGGTTCATTTACTCGGAGTGGATCGGCGGTAGTTTTGAACGTGACGAGATCAGACAAATGCACTTCGAAGGGAATCGAAAGGAACAACAATGATTGACGCTCGTGACCAGATTTCGCCGTCCGGCCCGGAAACCCGCCGCCGTTCCGCACGGGTGAACGCGCCTTGCTCCATGCAACGAAACGCTTCCTCCAGCAAATCACTACGAGTTGAACGCGTCTTCAGCGACGCGAAGGTCAACCCTTTTGACCAAATCGAATGGAATAAGCGCACGGCTGAAATCACCGATGACGCCGGCAAGGTGATCTTCAAACAGGACAATGTTGAGGTGCCGAAGTCGTGGTCGGTGCTCGCGACCAAGGTAGTCGTCTCGAAATACTTTTACGGTGAGCAAAACACAAATGAGCGCGAAACGTCCGTCCGCCAACTGATCCATCGCGTCACGCGCACGATTGCCGATTGGGGCGTGAAGGACGGCTACTTCAGCAAGGAAGACGGCGAGGTGTTTTACAATGAATTGACCTGGCTGTGCCTGAACCAATATGGCGCGTTCAATTCGCCGGTGTGGTTCAACGTTGGTCTCTATCACGAATACGGCATTGGCAAGCAATCCGCGCGCGGCAATTGGTTTTATCATCGCAAGAAGGGCGTGGCCGAACGCGCCGCCACGCAATACGAATATCCGCAGGGCAGCGCCTGCTTCATCCAGTCGGTGGACGACAACATGGAAAGCATCATGCACCTCGCTCACAGCGAGGCGATGCTCTTCAAGTATGGTTCGGGCACCGGCACTGACCTTTCCCCCATCCGGTCCAGCAAAGAAAAGCTGAGCGGCGGAGGCCGGCCGAGCGGTCCGCTCAGCTTCCTTAAAGTGTACGACCAGGTCGCCAACGTCGTGAAGAGCGGCGGCAAGACGCGTCGCGCCGCTAAAATGAACACGCTGCGCGACTGGCACGGTGACATCGAGGAGTTCATTGACTGCAAGCAGAAGGAGGAGAAGAAAGCGTGGGCGCTGATCGAGCAGGGCTACGATGGTTCCTACAACGGCGACGCCTACGGCTCGGTGATGTATCAGAACGAGAACCTGTCCGTGCGTGTCTCGGATGAGTTCATGCAAGCGGCCATGGACGGCAAGGAATGGTGGACTCGTTCCACCACCACCGGCAAGCCGCTCCAGAAGAAGGACGCTTCGACGTTGCTCGACAAGATCGCGCAAGGCACCTGGATTTGTGGCGACCCGGGCCTGCAATACGATGGGGCGATTCAGAAATGGCACACCTGCAAGGGCACCGAGCCGATTCACTCCACCAACCCGTGCAGCGAATACGTCTTCCTGAACAACACGGCGTGCAATCTCGCCTCGCTCAATCTGATGAAGTTCAAGAAGGACGACGGCACGTTCGACGTTGCGCGATTCAAAGCCGCGGTTCGCATTTACATTACGGCGCAGGAGATCCTCGTCGATAACGCCAGCTATCCCACCAAGGAGATTGCGGAGAACTCGCACATCTTCCGCACGCTCGGCCTGGGCTTCGCGAATCTTGGCTCCCTCATCATGAGCTACGGCTTGGCCTACGACAGCGATGAAGGCCGTGCCCTTGCCGGTGCGATCACGTCCATTATGACTGGTGAGGCGTACGAGCAAAGTGCCGATATCGCGGCGGGCATTGGTGCGTTCAAAGGTTATCGCGATGCGCGTTGTTCGGGCGTGAGCAAGGCCGTAGCGAAAGATAACGTCGAATCCACTCTTGGTGTCATCAAGCTGCACCGCCAGGCCGTCGAGGAAATTCAGCCCAGCAGCGAGTTCAATTATCTCAAGGACGAAGCCCGACGCACCTGGGACAGCGCGCTCGCCAAGGGCCGCAAGCATGGCTATCGCAACGCGCAGGTCACCGTGCTCGCACCCACCGGCACCATTGCCTTCCTGATGGATTGCGACACCACGGGGGTCGAGCCGGACATCGCCTTGGTGAAATATAAACTGCTCGCCGGTGGCGGCATGTTGAAAATTGTCAACCGCACCGTGCCCGAAGCGCTTCGCCGCCTCGGCTATAGTGAAAACCAGGTTGCCGACATTGTTGCGCACATCGAGAAGCACGATACAATTGAGGACGTCCAGGAGGACGAAACTGAGCCCAGGTCAAATTTCAATTTGAAATCTGACGTCGAAGAAAATGGCCAAGCCGGGACTATTCGTAGCGGTCTTAAATCAGAACACCTTCCTGTCTTCGACTGCGCGTTCAAGGCCTACAAGGGCAAGCGCAGCATCCATTACATGGCGCACTTAAAGATGATGGCCGCCGCGCAACCGTTCATCAGTGGCGCGATCTCCAAGACGGTGAACCTGCCGAACGAAGCCAGCGTGCAGGACATCCGTGACGCCTATGTGCAGGCCTGGAAGATGGGCCTCAAGTGCGTGGCCATCTACCGCGACGGCTCCAAGCGGAGCCAACCGCTCAACACCAAGAAGACGAATGACGGCGGCGACAAGACCGGCACCACAGCCTCCGGCGCAGAAGTCGCGGCGCTCGAAGCGCGCATCAAAGAACTCGAGTCCGAAGTCATCAAACTTCGTGAGCAGGCTGGATTGCCGTTGCGGCGCCGCCTGCCCGAGACGCGCACTGCGCTCACGCACAAGTTCGACATCGCCGGTCACGAAGGCTACCTCACGGTTGGCCTGTTCGAGAACGGCCAGCCCGGAGAGCTGTTCGTTACGATGGCAAAGGAAGGCAGCACCATTGGCGGCCTCATGGACACCATTGGCGCGCTCACCAGCATGGCGCTGCAATACGGAGTGCCGCTGGAAAGTCTGATGAAGAAATTTGCGCACCAGCGGTTCGAACCGAGCGGGTTCACCAAAAACCCCGACATACGCAATGCCAGTTCGATCATCGACTATGTGTTTCGCTGGATGGCTTTGCAGTTCATTCCCGGTTACCGGCAACTCAACGCTCCGGCCTCCGACCAGCCGGAGCTATCGATGCCGGGACTGATGGATGAGCTGAAAAAAAAAGTGAATCGGCCAGTGCCGGATCTGCCGTTGTCTGAGGATACAGACGTGATCGCACTCAAGCCGGGCAACGATTCGGGCAATGGCGCCCGTAATGGAAGTGGTTCAGTCCACGGACGGGCTATAACAACCCTTAGCGACGCCATTGCCCACTTTATGAAAGACGCGCCGACGTGCCCTACCTGCGGCAATGTGGCCGTGCGCAACGGCGCGTGTTTCAAGTGCCTGAACTGCGGCGAAAGCTTGGGCTGTTCCTGATCTGTTTTCGGCGTCGGGAGGAACTGGGGCCGGGGAATGAAGGTTCCCCGGCCTTTTGTTTTCAAAACATGCAGTTGGTTCGGGTGGCCCAGGCGTCTCGCCTGGTGTTTTCGGCGTCCCGCCGAAAACATTCGAGTGCCGCGCGAACGCACCACTTAGTGATGGTCTGGCTGACACCCAAACCAGTCGGCGAGACGCCGACTGGAGCGACCGAGACGGGTCGCGCCACCTCTATTAACTGCATTAACTGCATCGAACTCAGCGCCTGCGTCCGGGGACTGAATGCGCTCTGGAGCGCACGGGAAGCGGTTGCCATTTTTGCGCGAAGTAAAATCCAGGGGTAGGATTGAAGCGGGTAAAGAGAAGCGTGGCGGATTGTAAAACCGCTGCGCCCTCTTCAAACCCGCTGTGCCTTCGCTCATTGGCTAGTGGGTGCTAGTGCTCCGTATGCCCATGCGGAGTGAGTTGGAGGCACAGTCAAAGCCCATGTCGTGACCGAACGCCTCCTCTCTCCGCAGCCTGCCCGGTAGCCCTCTGGCTTGGTTCGGAGTTCCGGCTTCAGCCCGTTGGCCCCGGCTGCCGCCTGAAGGCGGAACTCCGAGCCAAAGCTGTCACTGGGCAGGTTGCATTCCGCATGGTTTGGGCAATCTGCAACGCTAAAAACAGGGACACATCCGCGGCGCCATCCATGAGAATAAGTGAAGGCTCAACAATGACACCGCTTTGCGCAAACGGCGCTGAGCTGGCTTTCCTTAAGCTCAAAGAATCGGGACTGAGCAAATAAAGTTATGAAAACGACATTCAAATCCCTGTTTCTAACTTCTCTTGTTGCGGCCGCCGTGGCCGGAGTGACCGGGTGTGATCGAAATGATTATGCCCGAAACAATTCACCCGAACCAGGCCGGACCGCAGGCGAAGAGTTGGACGACAAAACCCTCTCATCAAACGTGAGATCGGCGCTGGACGCGGACAGCGTGAAATATCCCGATGTCAAAGTGAGCGCCTATAAAGGCACCGTACAATTGAGCGGTTTCGCCGACACGGGCGAACACAAGAGCCGTGCCGCCGACGTGGCCGGTAAAGTGGCCAACGTGAAGAAAGTCGAAAACAATATCACGGTGAAGCCATGAATGTTTTCTACATTATCGGCGTGGTGGTTGTGATCGTCGTGGTCCTGAAACTTCTGGGCGTGTTCTAGGACTACCTCGACATGCGAAGTTGCGGTAGGACGATTTTCACATCGCCCTGATCAATTGCCGTTCGGGGAAGATCAGGGACGCGGTGGACGCGTCCTTACGATGCCCGGCGGGACGGGTCCCTCAGTCGGGACGATTTCACAGCGTCAGTGATCAAGGTCGTTTGGAAAGAACACGGATGGGGTGAAACGTTTTCCTGCCTATTCCCCTCTCGACACAGCAATCCAGCCCTTGTCGGGCAAACGGCTGAATTTACACTTCGGGGATTGTGTGCGGGACGAGCGCTCCTAGAGTCGCGCGGGCGTTCATGATACATCTCGTTCTGTTTGTCTGCTTGGTTCTGGCCGCGGTTCACGCGCTATTCGGCGCAGAGGCCGGGACGGTGGTAACGAAGCCGGCCCCGGCGCTCGATTTGTTCGTGCAAGGGGAGATTCCGCGGGTCCGCCTGGAGTTGTCGGAGGCGGCGATGGATCAGTTGCGCAAAAGTCCCAGGAAATATGTCGCGGGCGCTGTGGTGGAGACAATGGAGAAGGGAGAGCGACGTTATACCAATGTCGCGATCCGTTTGAAGGGCGGGCCGGGGAGTTTCCGTCCGCTGGATGACCGGCCGGCGTTCACAATCAATTTTGACCGGCTCGCTCCGGGGCAGACCTTTCACGAATTGAAGAAGCTGCACCTGAACAATTCGATACAGGATTCGAGTTTCCTGTCGGAGAAGTTGTGCCGGGAGATGTTCGAGGCGGCGGGGGTGCCGGCGCCGCGCGCGGGTCATGCGTTGGTGTCGTTGAACGGGCGGCGGCTGGGTTTGCATGTGCTCATCGAGGGGGTGAACAAGCAGTTCCTGAAACGCTATTTCGCGGAGACGGGCGGAAATGTGTACGACGGACATTCGCAGCAGGATGTGAATCAGCGTATGCACACGAATTTGGGGGACGCGCCCAAAGATCAATCGCGGCTGGCGGCGTTGGCGGCGGCGGCGCAATTATCGGACTTGAAGGCGCGGCGGGTGGCGTTGGAGAAGACGCTGGATGTCGAACGTTTTTTGTCGTTCATGGCGGTGGAGGTGATCGTGGCGCATTGGGATGGGTATTCGCTGAACCGAAATAATTTCCGGATCTTTCATGATCGCGGCACGGACAGGATGGTGTTTCTGCCGCAGGGATTGGATCAGACGTTTCAGCGGAAAGAAATCGCGGCGATGCCCGCCATGAAAGGCCTGGTGGCGAAGGCGGTGCTGGAAGTGCCGGAGTTTGCGCAACGGTTCCGCGCGCGTGAGGCGGAGTTGCTGACGAACACGTTTCAAGCGGAGCTGTGGGTGAAGCGGCTGCGCGAAGTGGCGGGACAGGTGCAGCGGGAGCTGGCGGATTCGGAGCCGTCAACGGCGGAGTCTTACATCAATCGTGCGGCGGCGTATCGGCGCCGGCTCCAGCAACGCTTCGCCGCGCTGCGGACGGAGCTTGGGTTGTGAAGGGTCCTTAGAAGATAACCGTTCCGCACCGTAGCCATTGGTACTAGAGATTTCAGTATCGCCAGAAATGCGCGGGTGGGGACGCGTTCCACCGCGTCCGTCTTTTCCCGAAGAATTTGGGACGGAGTGGATCCGCCTCACCGGGCGGCTGCGGGTTTCACTGCTGTTTGCCGACGGCTTCGCGAAAGGGATGTCGCACCATATCTTCAAAAAGACTCAATGGTCGGGACAACTCCCCCAAACCTTAGCGATAGCCTGAGGAGTTGCACCTGCGGGTGAAGTTTTTGGTGTGGAGGTGAAGATTTCCATGGGGCTGGCGTCGATGAGCCATGGCCATCATCAAACGCTCACCCAAGAT
>Ga0187893_10002321_pt1 | contig 42157 bp, 29 predicted proteins | sample MA1701074metaG_FD_139574 | JGI IMG/M metagenome (GOLD analysis project Ga0187893, IMG submission 139574) | White microbial mat communities from a basaltic lava cave in the Kipuka Kanohina Cave System on the Island of Hawaii, USA - MA170107-4 metaG ... | reverse complement strand
GGGTGGAAACAGGTAAAGGGTTTCTCGGTCCACCGCTTTGAAGTGTGCGCTCATGCTGTAACTACGTTTCCCTCTTCTTCCCGGTTACTTGCTTGCTCGGAAAGTCCGACAGGCTGCTAGCAACGATGACTCTCTAATTAAACAAAGGTCGTTTACACAAATTTCTTGACGCAGCCAAGCCGAACAAACCACGCGCGTCGGTGATGGCTCGATCCCCGAAGATCAGTGTTTCGTCAAGCTGTTATAGGCTATCGAGAGTCAGGCCCAGGTCATTGGCCCGGGCGGTTCCTTCAAAAGAATTGTGTCCAAGAACCTCACTGACTTGTCCAAGCCTTCACGGGCTGACATCAGACTGTCTTCATGCTCGATACTGAGAACATAGTCATAGCCGATCATCCGGAGATTAAGCATGAATTCATTCCAGTACTCCGGGCCATGGCCCCATCCGACTGTTCTGAAATTCCATGCGCGATTCAATTCATCGCTGTAAGGTTTGGGATCGAGCAGCCCATTGATCGCGGAGTTTCTCTTGGCAATCTTGGAGTCCTTGGCGTGAACATGCTTGATGGTGTCGCCCAGTTCCAGAATCGCGAGTAGCGTGTCGATGCCCTGCCACTCAATGTTACTCGGGTCGTAGTTGCAACAAATCTCTTCTCCAACTGCCTCCCGCAGTTTCAACAATCCTTGCGGGTTGTAAACCATGTCTCCGGGGTGCAATTCGAAGCAGAAATGCTGAACGTTGTGCTGGCGAGCCATTTTGACCATGTCTCTCCAGAATGGAATCAGCTTTTCTTCCCACTGCCATTTAAGGATTGCCGGGAACCATTCCGGCCAAGGCTCGTGCACCCAGTTGGGTGTTTGGTCGGTCGGACAGCCTGCCGGGCAGCCAGCGAAACCGACGATGCGGGAGACCTCCAGTTGCTCGGCCAACAAGATGCTCTTCCGCAGAGTCTCCGCGTGAACGGGACCGATCATTGGGTCAGGATGCAAGGGATTTCCATGGCACGAGAGAGCGCTGATCGTCAGATTTCGGTCCTTAACCAGCTTCTTCAAGCGGTTGACCTTCTCTTTGTCAGCCAGAAGCTCCTCAGGATTGCAATGGGCATTGCCGACAAATCCTCCGGTTCCAAACTCTACTGCCTCCATCCCGTAACTCACCACTAGATCGAGGACTTGTTCCAAGGGTTGGTCTGACATCATCACGGTGAACATGCCCAGCTTCATTTCTACGCTCCCGTCGTTACTTGCCTGGCGTCTTGTCTGGTCTATCGCATGCTGATGCTGACGTCATCTGCTACACCACCGAGGATTGTGAAGCTCCCTGGGACCTCTTGCAGAATCGATCCAGGTACCATGGTATTTACTGGTCCGTGCGCTACCAACCTGGCAATGAAGCGCTGCCAGCTGATCCCACCTCCAAGATATCCGTCCAGCCAAAAGCTTCGATCCCGCGCCCCGAGAATCTCCCGCGGCCCGATAGTATTGGCTTTCGGAGGAACCCAGGACCAGTCGCCGCCAAAGGAGTGCAGGGCGTTCTGCATGATGGTCATGGGGTGAAGTTCGACCAATCGGGCTCCGGCCTGTTTGTAAGCCTGAAGATCGTCCCCAAACTCGACACCCAGGTGAGCTTCCCAAAAAGCAATGTGACCGCACCAGCCAATGCCGCCATAGCACACATCGGCTCCACCAAGGTCCTCGATCATCCGGCTGTAGCTTCCGATCTTGTCTCGTGTTGGGAAATGGACCTGTTCCACAGGAGGCCTCAGGGACGAATCAATCTTGTCGAAGAAGTTCTCCATCATTGCTCTCTGGAAAGATCCTGGCCAATTGAGCGGAGCCGTGTTGCCGTCTTCATCCGAATACTCATCCATGTTGAAAGTGTGAACGTGGTGGCATGAGATTCTAAAATCATTGATCAGCCGCGCTGCGACCTCATACTGCGGCATGGGTCCGACGGGAAAGATTCCGACGAAACGCTTGCCTTCGTCCCTGGTACGCCGAATGCGATTAACGATATCCAGCGCAAATTCAAAGTAGAACGTCTGGGGCTCCTCGATCACACGAATCCGAAACTCGGGGTTCGGGTGGGAGCAGATCTCTTTTTTGGAAATCTGCCTGACTCGTTCACAGACAGTAAGATCGCGAAAGGGAACGAAATCCGCCAATCGATATGTAAAGGGCATTCCGTCCTCCAAACGGTGCGACGTGAGTAGACGTCAAGCAACCTACACGAGCAGTTCAACTGAAGGGTCACTGCGCTGCTTACAAATTCCCTCTTTTGAGCTCTTCAACCAGGTAATCGCACGAACGCCAGCATAGGGCCATGATGGTCCAGGTTGGATTCTGGCATGCGGCACTTACATGACTGCTTCCGTCCACTACAAACAGGTTCTTAACGTCGTGCGATTGTTGAAACTGATTCAGCACCGAGGTCTTGCGATCGTCGCCCATTCGGGCAGTCCCCAACTCATGAATCGAGTATCCTTCGGTGAGCAAATCGCGGTTGACCTCGACAATCTCGAATCCCGCGGCCTCGAACATTTCCTGCCCCTGGGCAGCCATGTCCTCAGCCATGCGTTTCTCGTTGTCCCCGAACCGGTAATGAAAGCGCAGAACGGGAATGCCCCATCGGTCTTTCATCTTTGGGTCGAGTTCAACGTAGTTCTCGTACCGGGGTAGAACCTCACCGAATCCACCCATGCTGATGAAGGCTCCGTAGTTCTTGCGAATCTCTTCTTTGAGCCCGCTGCCAAATCCACCAGTTCGGTACGCATGGTCGGGAAACAGGTTGCAACCGCTGCTGCCTTCGAAACCATATCCGCGGATGAACTTCGGTTGACGTTCCGAAAGATTACGGAAGCGAGCCAAATAAAACCCCCCAGGCCTTCCGTCATCGAGAGTTGGTGGAGCGCCTACTTTTTCCTTCATCAGACCCACGACGCCGGGTCCCATCAAATGCTCGCAGAAATTGTGACCAACATGACCGCTGGAGTTCCCGATTCCATTTGGATAGATCGTGGATTTCGAGAGTAGGAGGATTCGAGCAGATTCCAGGGTCGAAGCAGCCAGCAGAACCACTTTCGCAGTGGCGTTGAGCTCTTTGCGGGAAACAGAGTCCAGAAAACGAACGCCACTGGCCTTCCCTGTGGCAGGATCGACCGATACTTCACGCACGATCGAGTTGGTCCGAACCGTCAGATTTCCTGTATCCATCGCGGGATAGATCAGACCTGTCGGGGAATCAAAGGCGGCATGAATGTCACAACCGCCCTTGCGGAAGCAGGCACCCCGACCGTAACAGCGCGATCGGTATTTGTTGTGCTTTAGCCCATCGGTGGTGACACCAGCCCGGTAAGCAGTTACGACGCGATTCATGCGCGCCGTCCCGGCTTTGAGTTTTGCTTCGGCGCAATTCAGTTTTGTGGGACGCTGGAAGAGGCTGTCGGGAAGGTGGGGCAGGTTCTCGTTTGTGCCTGAAATACCCAGCAAGAGATCCACGCGGTCGTAGTAGGGCGCAAGGTCGTTGTAAGCGATGGGCCAGTTCTCACCATAACCATCATGCTCTTTTGCCTTCAAGTCCAAGTCGGACAGCCTTAACGCCAGGCGGCCCCAGATGTTGGTCTTGCCACCCAGGCAGCGAGCTCGCACCCATGCGAAAGGAGTTCCTGTGTAGGGATGCTCCAGTTCGTTGACGAGAATGTTCTTGCCATAGTCCTGGGCATACTGTGCTACCCAAGAATAAACACGATCATTCTTCTTGAGGGTGTCACCGTAAGGAGGACGACGAATCGTGTATTCGTTCTGTGTCAACACAAAGGAGCCCCGCGGCAGCTTGCCGCGGCGGGGATGTTCGTAAGGCCACTCCATGGAACGCAACTCTGCTTCGATGTCCAACTTCTTACCGGCTTCCAGAAGGAGTACGGACATACCAGCTTTGGTCAAGACATAGGCCGCCATTCCGCCTGCCGCTCCAGAACCCACCACAATGGCGTCGTACGTCTTGGTTTCCCTAGTATCCATACCAGCGTAGGTGTTCACAGGATTCTCCGTTGGCAAGTCCCTTCATGTACGAATGAGGGAGACTTGTTCAAAGTTCCGGTGCGGTTTCGTCCTTTCTGCACCCCGCCGACGGACGAAACGTGCCGCAGCCACAAGCCAGACTCTCTCCGAATTTGTTTCTGGTCTCGAGGTTTCTTGCTAAAGCGACCGTGGCTTTCTTGGACTAAGGGGTGTACCAGCTCCTTTTGCGCCGGAAGGTACCTCTGCTTTGCCTATTTCAACACGTAGATTCTGAAAGGCGGAACTGACCTCCACTTCGGCCTTGGAGAACTCTGAGTCTTCCCCGAATCCAATAGTGAAGTGAGCTGGCACCCTCTCGAGGTACTGTCCGCAACAACGGTATTGGCGGCCGAATCCGAATACGGTCATGTTGCCTTCCATCGGCCAGTATTGATCGGTGGCATCGTCATCCTCATGGTTTATCAGATACAGCATGCGCTTCGTTCCAACGTCTCCGAAGTAGATCCACTCGGGCGCAGGCATGTCGCCACTCCAATGTTCCTTATTCGACCGCCTGAGTCCATTCGAAAGGACGTGAAAGCCGGCTGTTTCATCGAACTTCCCCCCGGGAGTCCCTTCGTACAGAAACCAGTAGGGGGAGCTGTCGGTAAGAATACTTAATCTGGCATAGTCCGGGAAAAAGTCCCAACGCACACGCCAAGCTTTCGCTGGCTGCTCAGAAACAATCGTGCTTCTGAGCGGACCACTGCTCACGACACGGCTTGTCACCCCCGCCTCACCAGTGTACCCCGGGTGTCCGAATCGGCCCATGTTGGGAATGCCACGGAACTCTCCCGCGGACCGACCTCCTGGATGGTAACTAATCCAATCATTGCCATCGCGATCCAGCAGGCTTGCCAGTCCAGCTCCCTGCTTGTGATAGAAGTACGTTGCGTTGCGCGTGACAACCTTGAAGCTCTCCTGTCCCTCATACTGGATTGTCTGGACAGGTTGAACGAGTGGCGGTGCGGCCTGGAAACCGGCCGACGAATCAAAATAGACGTGGAAGTGACGCGCTTTGTCTTTAGGAGTCGTGCCTTTGAGAAATACGGTCAGAATCCCGCGGGAGCCATTCCTGGACTCATAGGCCTCAACGCTGTCGAACTGAAACTGCACAGCATCGTCGAGCACGCCGCCGTCGGCATTAACTTCGACGACTCGAATCGACATGTCTTGAAGACGCGAGGCACTGCCCAGATCATCGAGTGCCTTGGCAAAGTCGATCTCGATTTCTGCAGGCTTGTCTCTGCGTTCGAATCCATTGGCCCAGACAGTCACCGGAACCCTGTAGTGCCAGCGGGAATCCCACCATTGACGATCCGACCTTGGCGCCATATGAAGTGCTGTTTCTGCTTTATCTCGAAACTCGATGAGGAGCACGGGTCCCGGCCAATTCACCTCGGCTGCATGCTCTTTTGTGGGGGATGTGATGTAGAAAGTGTTCGTTCCCTTCTTCACCAGATTCCTGGGCACCGGGATGCTGTCGAAGCTGTAATTGTGGATGACTCCAACCCGGTCCCGCAACTTCGAGCCATTCAATCCGATCTCACCGTCGTGCGCAGCCGACCAAGTCGAAAGCAGCAGCCGGACCTCACGTGCCTTGGACAGATCGTCGGCCACCTCAATCTCACAGGTCTTCTTGTTGCCAACCCTGACGCCGAAATTCTCGGGTACGCCTGAGGGCTTGTACATCTTGACGGAACGGCCCTTGCGTTGCAGCTTGAGAGATAGAGCCGGGGTCATGAAGATTACACCCAGGCTGTCGGTAATCCGGGCAGCAATGCGAATGGGCCGGTCCTGATCCGGAACCCACGAGGTGTCCCACGTCGTGGCATACGGTAGAAACTCTGACGATCCAATGTGCCCTTTGATGCGCCCCTGTTCGAAATAGTAGTGCCACTGATGATAGAGTCCGTCACCCTCCCAATTGAAGTCCTCATACTCCCCAATGAAGTCCACCCGGCTCACCGTCGCATGATCACTTTCAGTGGAAGCCACGAATCGCGGAAGGTCGTCGACTACGTTGCCATCAGAATGAGAAATGATGCGCCCCGTCGGATGCGGTCTCTCGGCTTTGTAATAGACTCGAACCGTAAATGCATAAACCCAATAGAAGCCCCAATTGAATCCATGACAAATCTGGGGACCGGCTGTGAATTGAAAGGTGTTTGATCCCGGCCGGAACTGAGCCAACGGGACAGGTACTGTTGCACGGAGCAGTGTTCGGTAATAACACTGTGGAGGTGTGGGGGTACCGGTGGATTGCGGAATCAGCATCCAGTCGTGTTGATTGATCCGAAATTTCTGTCCGCTCGTTCCAATATGCCCCCCCCAATATTCAATCACGATCTCAGCTTTCGTCGCGTGCCGCAGATCATCAACCTCGAGAACCCGTTCCTTCAAGCTTGCGGCTCTAAGCCGTGGCAGACCTTCTCCTTCGCGAGTCGAACTCGGATCAAGCTCGCTGAAACGAACAGGGTACGTATACTCACGAAAGATATCTCCCGGTTGCGGTTCCCCGAAAAGGTTGGAAGAGATGGCAAGCGTCAGCAGTGACACAATGACAATTGTTCGAAGATAGTTCATAGGCAGCTACCTCAGCTTTATCTGAGAGACCGTTGCTCTCGTTGGTAGTGGGTCAACCCACTTTGAAACGAGCTGCTTCAGAGAATGGGCGGCATTGAGATGAAACTCCAATCAGCCGGAGGTTCCAGGGCACGCACACACGTGTGTTACTGACACCAGGACCAGGACTAGTCTTGGATAAGTCTTCTTGCTGCCTAGCGAGTGCTGGTCGAGGAGGGCCGTGGATGCGATGTGTTTTCCCATAACTGGAGCGGGCCATCCCAGTATGTGCGTGGACCGACAAGGTCCAGATCGCCGTCGCTGCCCACGTCACCCAGGACCGCTGCGTAAGCGCCGTTCTTGCTGATCTCCTTGCTCACCCATTGGGTGCCATTTCCCTTCGTGTTATAGAAAACTACCACCGGAAATGGCGGTGAGTTGGTGTACTTTGGGTTCTCGTGGTCGCGTTCAAACTTCGCAACCACGACATCCAGGTGTCCATCTCGATCAACATCGCCCAACTGAAGCGTTTCAGCCCAATCGAATTGCTCCGCGACGATCTGTTCGCTCCATGGCCCCTTGCGTGCTTGAGCCGGGGATTTGACGGAATACCAAGCCACAGGCCAGCCCACTTTCTCCGAATGTGAATAAACGACGTCGAGCACGCCATCGCCGTTGATCTTTCCGACAGCGACGGAGGCGCAGTTGTCTTGCCAGGTGCCTGTTTGCTGGTTCATCCATCTTTCTGAAATCGTATGCTGAACGAAGTCATCCCGCTCCGGAGCAGCAGGTGTTTCCAGCCAATAGCCATTGAGAACGATGTCTGTGTCGCCGTCCGCATCCAGGTCGGCCAAGGTCATGCCTTCCTTGTCTGGATGAAGAACTTTCCTCGACAGCCATCCATCAGAACGGGAGAAAAAGATCTGCGTCATTCCGTGACTACGCGCGATGACATCCGGGCGACCGTCATTGTTCAGGTCGGCCGTCATGAGGTCCTTGACATATTCACCCTGTGAGCCGACAACATGTTCGTTCCACTGTTGTCGTCTAAAAGAACCGCCCGGGTTCTCGTACCAGCAGATCTGAAACCGGGTTTCTGCCCTGCCCTTGCCTGAAACGATGTCCAGGTGGCCATCGCCGTCCACGTCTGCCAGTGCGAACCGATCTCCTGAGAATTTGGCCCGTCGCACCATGTGTTTCGTGAAGTTCGGGAATTCAAACCAGGCAAGGTAGCTTGCGTGGTGAACAACTATGTCATTCTTCCCGTCCCCGTTCATATCGCCGACTTGAGCATGGCCGCCATCTGGGTCGATCGCTCTTTGCTGGAACTGAGGCAGGTGTGGAGCAGGTAACTTGCCGACCATCAGAGCGAACAATCCGGTTGCGCAAATCAGCAGGCTTTGTTTGGGCATCGTTGTCATGTTCCGTGAGCGATGCAAGTCAGGCTACGAATGTCGGGATTCCAAAGGCTAAGTCAACTCCAGGAGGAATCAACCCAAGGTGGTCCCTCGTCGCAATAAGCAAATCAACTACAGTGTCACGGCACCTTCAGACGCGGAAGACACCGATTTCGCATACTTGGCAAAGACTCCCCTTTGATAACGAGGTTCCGGTTCGCGCCACTTCGACAGCCTACACTGAACCTCCTCCGTAGTCAGTTCAACCCTGAGGTTTCTTCCTTCGATGTCGATCACAACCATGTCCCCAGATTCGAGGGCGGCAATGGGGCCGCCGACCGCAGCTTCGGGTGCGACGTGCCCAACCATCAAGCCACGTGTGGCACCACTAAAACGGCCGTCGGTCAACAAAGCAACCACCTCGCCGAGTCCCTTCCCCACAATCGCGCCCGTGACCCCCAACATCTCCCGCATGCCCGGCCCTCCCTTGGGTCCTTCGTAGCGAATCACCACGACGTCACCCGACTGGACTTGGCCTTCCGTAACTGCGGCCATGGCGTCTTCTTCTCGTTCGAACACTCTGGCGGGTCCCCGGTGATAGTGCCTTTCGTGGCCCGTAATCTTGACCACGCAACCCTCAGGAGCAAGGTTTCCTTTGAGAATCGCCAGCCCACCGGTTGGTCTCAATGGATGCTTCGCTCGCCGGACGACGTCCTGCCCCGGCGTTTCAAGCGCCTGTTGGGCTTCTTCAGCTAGGGTTTTTCCAGTTGCCGTCGCTTGCGCTCCGTCCACCAACCCCGCATCAACCATAAACTTTGCAACCAGCTCAATACCCCCGGCGCGATAAAGGTCGACGGCCAAGTATTTGCCCCATGGCTTCAGGTCTGCCAGCAAAGGAGTTCTCCGGCTGATCGCATCAAAATCATCGAGCGTCAGCTCAATCTTTGCTTCCCGCGCCAGCGCTATCAAGTGGAGCACGGCGTTGGTTGAGCCACCTGTCGCAGAAACTCCGGCGATTGCATTCTCGAAAGACGACCGTGTCAGAATATGACTGGGTCTGACGCCCCTTCTCAATAGGTCCATGACAGTGCAGCCACACCGATACCCCACCTCATCTTTGCGCGGATCAACGGACGGAGTGCTGGCTGTCCCCAAAGCCGACAATCCGAGAAACTCCATGGCTAGAGCCATAGCCCAGTCTCATCCTCTATGGCGGAACCATCATGCCAGGCACCTACCGCGGGCGTGACGTCAACATTCAAGACGTCTTTGAAGCGATTGGCGCGACTGCGGCGGGTCAGATGACCGAGGAGGACCTCAAGGTCATTGCGTCGAACATATAACCCCGACCAACCAGCTCAATGGAGTCTGCGATGACTTCACGACTCACCCAGCGAAGCCCTCATTCCTGCGGTTCCCATCGTGACCGCGTCGCTGATAGCGATGGTGTTGAAACGGTTTGGCCAGATCGTCGTCGCTAAACCCAACTGCTTTCAAGAATGACCGTGCACCTGCTCGGTTTCTCCCTTCAGTCATGATCCGACTCTTGTGTTTCGCGTCTAATGACATAACTTTTGGACTGCATTATCCATTCGCATCGCTGTACCCAGCTGCGGAACCGATTGATGGACTGCAAACCTAAGGGGCAGACGTCAATCGATACATGATGGTTCTCGTGACAGGGGAGACAATATGATTGTCCGCCGATCTGTTGTCCAATATATTTTTAGTTATAGATTAATATTGAGAGCCTCTTACTCTGGGTATCCAACGCCTAGTTGGGTTGGAGCCCAGATCAAAATGGCCCTCATTCAGATTCAGACCGCATCTCCGACGGTGTCCTCAGCTAGTGATCGAGCGTTTTGCGAAGAGAGAAAAAACGACCAAGAACGCGGCATTTTGCAAGCAGGCCTTCTCGCATACAGCTTCCGATCCAACTGCATTTACAAACGTTTTTGACACCATTCTGATCGACTTGGATGCGCGATATGTTTTTCAACTTAATCCACACGAAACATATATTGGACAACTCGCCAATCAACCTCCGATATTCACGTTCGACTCGAAAACTTACCTTCAGAGGCTCTCTGTCTCTCGGTGGTTGGCCCTGGCCGCGAGCGGGTATGCATACATTCACAAACCGAAGCAAAGTAGTGGGCTGCTATTTGTAACCTGTCGAACAGGGCCGGCTGCAGCCTCAGTGGCCGAAAAACAGGAAAGAAGTACCCTATGTCATTGCTAAGTCGTCGGAGCGTACTTCAGAGCCTTTCCCTTGCAGGAACTGGACTGCCACTACTTTCAAGAAACCTGGTGTCTGCAAACCAAAACGAACGCCGCCGCTCGTGTCAATTGGAGAACCGGTTCTTTTGCGTTTACTTCGACACGAGTTCGGGCAGGTTTCATGCTTGGCGCAAAGACGGCAGTCTTTTTCTTTCTAGTGTCAGCTCTCGTGCTTTGACGGCTGTCGGAATTCAGAGTACGACCGACCCTGAATACGAACGGACCATTGAGGTCACGACAATACGAGATGTCTTGGGCACAGGCAAACAGCTGGTTGCGCGCTGCAAAAATCGCAGGCGGCAAATCCACCTCGAAGTGGCAATCACGCTGTATGACGACACGACTACTCTCGTTGTTGAGACGATTTGCCGAAACTCCTCCCCTAAAGACTCTTTGATTTTGCGAAGCCTCGAACCGGTTCGCGTTGTCTTTGATGAGGGAGGCGCGTGCCACTGGGCTGGCGCACAAAAGACGTTAACCAACGGTTACATGTATTACGACCCTGGCCGGTTAGAAGACTTCTACCACGTTCGTCCGCGTTCCGCGCATAGCATGTGGAACCTGGGGTTCTACCGGGGCGACCGGGAAGAAGGGCTAGTGGTCGGTTTCCTTGAGAATCGGGTAGCAGAGGGACACATTACAGCATGGTACGACCGGACGGTGGGACACGCCAGTTTACACGACGGCTTTGCCCTCATCGTCGAATCGACTTACAACCGTGAGTTTGTGGTAAAGCCCGGAGCAAGCGTCTCGTCGGGCCGGTTAGTCTTTAACATTGCGCCCGACCCATTCACGGCTCTCGAATCCTACGCCGAGGCCGTCGGTAAGGTACACCAGGTTCGTCTAAATGCAGTGATCAATGGTTGGTGTTCGTGGTTTTATACGCACGAGTATGTCAATGAAGAAGAGATCTTGCGCAACGCCGACTTTGCTGCCCGCCATTTGAAACCCTATGGTCTCCAATATGTTCAGATTGATGCCGGTTACGAGCGAGCCTACGGCGAGTGGGAAGGGAACAAGAATTTTCCACACGGCATGAAATGGTTGGCAGGAAAGATCTCCGCGTTGGGCTTGAAGCCAGGAATTTGGGTTGCACCTTACGTGATTACCGAGGGCACTGAAATCCATCAACAACACTCTGACTGGCTGATTCGTGGCTTGGACGGAAACGTTAGGCAATGTCTGTGGGGAGGGGATCCGAAGCAAGCGGCTGCGTATGGTGTTCCAAGTTTTGAAAAGAAGCTCTATGGGCTTGATATCACCCATCCAGGGGCCGCCCAATGGATGCACAATCTTTTTGATACTGTCGCGAACGATTGGGGCTATGAGTTTATCAAAATCGACTTTGTTGCGTGGACTTTGCTCTCGGCTGAACGCTTCTACGATCCCAGCTTCAGCAAGGCAGCGGCTTATCGCCGAGGTTTCGAGCTCATACGCAAGGCCATCGGTCAGCATCGCCATCTGCTTGACTGTGGCCCTGCACCCACTACAGTGGGATTACTCGATAGCACTCGTATCGATTTGGACGTCCCCCATTGTACCTGGGACCAATATGTGAAGAACTCCAATAGCAGCGCGCCTGCTGCAGCGAAGCGCTACTATTTTCATAAACGGACCTGGATCAACGACAACGATCATCTAGGTGTGGCTTTACTAAGCTTTTCGCAGGCGCAGGCAGCAGCATCGATCGTCGCGTTGTCAGGTGGCACAATGATTTCGGGTGACCGCCTGTTTGAATTGGACCCTACCCGCTTGGAGATTGTGAAGAAGGTTTTCCCCTCCTATGGTGAGGCAGCCCGTCCTGTAGACCTGTTCGAGCGGGATAAGCCAGAGGTTTTTGCATTGCCCGTCAAAAAGCCATTTGGCCAGTGGACACTGCTATGGATCTTCAACTACGACGAAGGGCTCGCAGCGGAGAAGACCATAGAGCTAGATCGACTTAGGTTGGAGTCATCCAAGACCTACGTGGCTTACGAGTTCTGGAGTCAGAGGTTACAGGGAGAGGTTAAGGATCGATTCCGGATACGCTTGCAACCGTCTTCAGTAGCGCTGCTTGCCTTACACGAGACGCGGGGTGTCCCACAAGTGATCTCCAATGACCGTCACTTCGCGCAGGGTGCACTAGAACTCGAGAGTGTCGAATGGGACGAGGCCGCCAATGAATTACGCGGCATCTCGGTTGGCCCCCGTGGCACAGCTCACAATGTTGCTATCCATATTCCCGAAAACTACGTTTGGGCTCAGACATTGACGGGTTATTTTTACGACTTCGAGGGGTATTCACTCAAGCTCATGGAGCCGAAGATTCTTCGGGTCCATGTTGCTTTTGATGATAAGGAGCGTGTCCCCTGGAAAGTAGCTTTCAAGCCACGCGCTTCAACGCTTCAACCATGAGCGAGCCTTCTCTCCAACAGGATTGACCTCATGCAGCAGCTAGCAATTCTAGCGGATTACGGTGATCTGTGTGGAGAAAGCCCGATTTGGGACGGTAAGACGGGCACTCTATACTGGACTGATTGCGTTGGCCTGAAGTTTTATCGTCTTCAATGGGCTTCGGCCAGGCATGAGGTCGTCAAGCAAGGGATAGAAATCAATAGTTTCACGCTCAACAAACCTGGCGGTTTTGTCATCAGCAACAATGACGGCATTTGGTTATGGGATGGCCATGACAAGATTGCACCGGTACTGGGTGAGGTGAACGGCTTAAGGTGCAGAATCAACGATAGCATTGCAGACCCCGCCGGACGGTTGTTTGCCGGATCTTGGTTTTATGATCCTGTAGATCAATATCAACTGGGTAATTTGATTCGCCTGGATTCCGATGGTACAGCTCGGATCGTAGACGAAGGCTTTCACTTAGCAAACGGCTTGGGATTTTCCCCAGATTGCAAGACCCTATATTTCACGGATTCGGCAGCCAGACGCATCTATGCGTACGATTATGATACGAAAACCGGAAACCTCCACAATCGCCGTGTGATCGTAAAGGTGCCTGAAGATGAAGGAATACCCGATGGTTTAACGGTCGATGCGAAAGGATTTCTCTGGTCTGCTCAATGGTATGGCGGCTGTATCGTTCGCTATGATCCTGACGGTAAGGTGGAACGACGAATTGCAATCCCGGCAAAACAGATTTCCTCACTGACGTTTGGCGGTAGCGATTTGACCGATATCTTTGTAACTTCCGCCGCCAAGTCCGAGCCCATGCCGATCATGCCGCCCGGCTACGACTGCGAATCCGGCTACTTCGGCGGACAATTGTTCCATCTTAACCTCGGCATTCAAGGGAAAGTAGAGTTCAAAACGAATCTTTCTCTTAAATCATGAAGATTGCCAAGCTTGAATTCATCCCCGTCAGTATTGCCTACACACATCGTGAGGTCAGCTCCCAGGTGCAGCGGGACGGCGTCACTGATGTGATCGTAAGAGCCGTTACCGACGATGGCCTCATCGGTTGGGGAGAAAGTTGCAGCGGGGCCAACGTGGAATCTGTGGAAGAGGCTCTGAAAGCAATGGCTCCGTTTGTTGTTGGCCGGAGCCCTTGGGAGAGCGAGGCGATCCGCGCCGAAATCTGGCAAAGAGGCATCTGGTTGTTTCGCAAACCGACCGCAAGTTTTGCCTATGCAGGCATCGACATGGCACTCTGGGACATTTGCGGGAAAGCCTGTAATCAACCACTGCATCGCTTATTCGGAGGAAAAGTACGAAAGCAAGTTAACTATTTCTATTACCTTTCGCGAGGCTCCGAGACAGAACTGGCGTCACAGTGTCGTGACGGTCTGTCCAGGGGATTTCATGTCTTCTACTTGAAAGTGGGTCTCGATATCGAAGGCGAAATCGAAATGGTCCGGGCTGTGCGTGAGGCCATCGGCAAGCAAGCAAAGATCCGTCTGGATGCCAACGGTGCGTGGAGGATCAACGATGCAGTGCGCAACTTGGCTAGACTCGATGAGTATCGGATTGACTTCATTGAGCAGCCAGTCGCCCAAGACCCCATCACAAACATGAAGGAGGTTCGGACCCGTTCGCAAGTGGCAGTCTGTGCCAACGAGGGGTTGTGGACTGTCGAAGATGCCTACAGACAGATGACCCACCGCACAGCCGACGTCTATTGCTTCAGCCCTTATTGGGTCGGCTCTCTGTTACAGTTCCGATATTTGTGCCAAGTCGCCCAGTTTGAAGGACTGCAAGTCTGTAAACACACCCACGGAGAGTTTGGCATTGCTGCCACTGCGTTACATCATGTTCTTTTGACGCTACCCAATGTTGTTGATGGCAATCAACACACAGCCCACATCATGCAGGATGACGTCTTGAAGCAAGCTCTTCCCATCCGTGCAGGTCCAGACTGGGAAGTTCCGCGAGGCAGTGGGTTGGGCATCGAAGTCGATGAAGAGAAGGTTTTACATTATCACCAGCAGTATCGCGAGAAGGGACAGTTCCTCCCTTACGCCTCTACAAGGCCATCTTAGGAGCTCAGGGAATGTCCCACAGAGTTGAGGGAAAAGTTGCAGTGGTCACCGGAGGGGCATCAGGGATGGGACAGTCAGGCGCGATGCTCATGGCCGCAGAAGGTGCCAAGGTCGTCATCGCCGATATCGATGGCGAAAAAGGAAACCGGGTTTGCAAGGCGATCCAAGATATGGGGCAGGAAGCATCCTTCATTCCCCTTGACGTGCGCAAAGTGGATAGTGTCCGAAGCTTGGTGGAAGAAACACTCCGACTCTACGACCGCATTGACGTCCTCTACCATAACGCGGTGGATGTGCGCTTTGTGAACGAACAAGACCGACGACTAGTTGATATGCCAGAAGAAGTCTGGGATCGCATGATCGATTTGGTGCTTACCGGCACGTTTCGGTGTTGCAAGTATGTTGGCCGGCAGATGGCCGCTCAGAGGCAAGGATCGATCATTCTTACTGCCAGCGTAGATGCTCTGATCGGTTGTGCCGGCCTGGACGCTTACACAGCGGCGAAGGGCGGAGTGGTAGCGCTGACTCGGTCGTTTGCAGCAGGCATGGCTAAGGATGGGGTGCGAGTTAATGCCGTCTGCCCGGGCTTTGTCATGACACAGCCCCAGCTCAAGTGGCTTGAAAGTCCCGGAGCTCGTTCCATGATGGACAGTCTTCATCTGTTACCTATCGCCACTCCCGAGCAAGTCGTCCCATTCGTGCTCTATCTAGCAAGTGATGAATCGTCCGTAGTAACCGGCGGTGTTTTCCCCATTGATAGTGGATACATGGCCTTCAAGGCCAACATCGATGTGATGGGGGCGATCAGTGGACGAAAGAACTGATTTCTTGCCTAAGTGGTTCATGCATTGTCTGGTCTGTATTTTCTGGTGGGGCGTTTTCGGATTCTTGGCCAAAATCGGATCCGACAGAATATCCCCGCTACAGATGCAGATCCTTTTCACCATAGGAATGGCGATTCTGGCACCCCCGGTGTTTCTTTTCTCCACCAGGCGGATCGATACCAACAAGACTGGAGTGATGTATGGCATCTTGATCGGAGTCTTTGCGGGTCTTGGGGGGATAGCCTACTTTGCAGCAATGAGAGTTGGCAAGGCGTCCATCGTCGGGCCAGTCACTTCTCTTTTTCCGCTTTTGACGATTGTCCTGGCTGCCATCTTCCTGAATGAGCGCATGAACAAGGTGCAGGTTGTTGGTGTCGTTCTTGCGTTAGCCTCGATTCTGCTTCTGTCCTTTTGAGAGGCTCCAATGGCTTCCTGGATGTACTACTCGTTCTTAGTGATTCTCCTCTGGGGCATAGTTGGACTATTCCAGAAACTGGGGACAAATCGCGCATCCCCATCTTCCTTGGTGATCTGGCTAACCGTTGGGTATGGTCTGCTATTGCCGTGGCTTCTGCCAGATTCCAACCTGTTGGGATTGACTTGGGGAGATTTCCTAATTGGTGTTCTTGGAGGGATCACGAACGGCTTGGGCGTTTGGGCTCTGTTTGCATCTCTTGAAACGGGAGCAAAAGCGTCAGTTGCAGTGCCATTGACCGCCCTGAATCCGGTGATCACCATAATGCTTGCTTTAGTATTTCTGGGCGAACGACTAACGAGGTTGCAGTGGATCGGCATCAGTCTCGCTATCCTTGCGGGCGTGTTGATCTCGTACGAAACCCGACCCGAAGGAATTGCGGGTGCCGGGGGTCTCTCACCAGGACCAGTCGGTTCTGGAAGGCACTGAATGCCGGTCTGCGACGCAGCTCGCTTTGCTGTGCTCCTTGGATCGTTCTATTCGCCACAGCGAGGTCCAGACGAAGCAAAATCTAGACTTTCCGATCTAATGAACACATCTAAGGTCGAGCAAAGCCCGCTCCGAAGACCGGCGACGTCACAACCAACTGGTTTCCCAGCTTCTGAGCTTAGAGAAATTTCGTAGATACCTAAGGAGAGGATACGCGATGCCTAAGAGTCTGATTCGATGGACACCCATTCTATTGTTGCTGTTCCTGCCGATTGGAGCACTTGTACGGGGAGACTTCACTCCAGTTTCCTTTGAGCATCATTTCATCGACAAAACCGACGTCGGAGCCGATTGCAAAGCCATTGGAGACATTAATGGAGACGGCTTCCCAGATGTTGTGATCGCTGACAATGAGACAGCACCTCTGCAGTGGTACGAGTACCCCAAATGGACGAAGCATGTTATTGATGCACGGCTTGTCTTTACAACCGACATGCAGGTAGCGGACATTGACGGAGACGGGTCCACCGATGTGGTGGTTCCTGATCACAATGCCAGCAACCTACTTTGGTATCGCAATCCCGGAAAAGGTCAGGGCCAGTGGGAAGCGGTTGTGATTGGACAGGTGGACAGGAAGTGGCTGCACGACGTAGAGGTTGGCGATGTGGACGGCAACGGCAAGCTAGACGTCGTCATTCGGGGACACATTGGGCCGACGACCCTCTTCCTGCAAGAGATTCCCCGCTCCTGGAAAAAAGTCGTCATCGATGCAGCTACCGATGGCGAAGGGACAGCTCTCGGCGACATCGATCTGGACGGCGATCTGGACATAGTCCAGGATGGCTACTGGCTGGAAGCACCTGCCAACCCTGCAGCCGGAAAATCCTGGATGAGACATCAGGTAGCTTCCGGGTGGAGTAAGCGCGTCTCTCCCTATGTCTCCGATGTCGATCGAGACGGCTTGCCAGACATCCTCCTGGCAGAAGCCGAAAGCACCGGTCACATGGTGTGGTACGAAGCCCCCCTCAATCCAAAGGAAGGGAACTGGATTCCTCACGTGATCGACAACTCGGTGGACTTCGTCCATACCTTCAAAATGAGTGATGTGGACAACGACGGCGATCTGGACATTGTCTTTGCGGAGATGCAGCAGTCGAAACGCAAGCGAGTCGGCATTTACGTGAACCAAGGCAACGGGACCTCCTGGCGCCTACAGGTCCTGGCGAACACCGGGGCACACAATATACGGGTCGGAGATATCGGGAATGACGGGGATATAGACATCGTGGGCGCGAACTGGGGGTTGGAGAACCAGCCCTCTCCGGTGGAACTGTGGGAGAATCAAACGAGCGATCGCAAATTGCCTTTGAACAAGTGGACCTACATTCAGGTGGATGACAGCCGCACCCGTCGTCCGGACAAGAGCCAAGGAGACGGTTGGTGGTTCGGTTTGGCCATGGGAGATCTGACCGGAGATGGTTTCCAGGATATTGTTTCTGGGAAATGGTTCTATCGAAACCCGGGTGGAGCAATGGCCGCCCGGTGGAGCCGCATCGAGATGCATGAAAAAGCCGACGCGATGGTAATTGTGGATGTCGATGGAGATCCGTATGGGGACGTCATTGCTGAGTCACTGCCCGATGTTTTCTGGCTCGAAGCCCAAGACCGTCTGGCGAACTCCTGGAAAGCTCGCACCATAGGCACGATTCCGAAGACCGGCCACATGAACAGTCAAGGATACACACTGGCCCAGTTGGTACCGGGAGGTAGGCCCGAGATCATTCTGGCCGGCGGAGATGGCAACTATTACTTTGAGATTCCGGCCAACCCGGAAGCGGGCAACTGGCCTCGCACAAAGATCACTGCGGAAGAAACCGGTGAAGGAATTGGCATCGGCGATATCGATCGGGATGGCTATCTCGATATTGCTGCTGGCAAAGGCATGGACTATGTGGCGTGGTGGAAGAATCCTGGGAAGAAGGGAGGACCATGGTCCATACATCGAATCGGTGCGACCGCCTTCTGGGCTGACCGCTGCGCTGTGGCTGACATGAATGGTGATGGTCGTTTGGACATCGTCGTCACTGAGGAACGTTATCCAGGGCCGGACCCGGATGCGAGTGTCTATTGGTTCGAGCAGCCTTCAGACCCGACAAATGCAACCTGGCGGAGGCATAAGATACTCACCGAATACTCGCTCAACAATCTTGATGTGGCCGATGTGGATCGTGATGGTGATATGGACATCGTGATCTGTGAGCACAAGGGGCCGGCAGAACGACTCCAGGTTCTGGAGAATGACGGCAAAGGCAACTTTACGATCCACGTGCTGGACCGTGGGAAGGAAAGTCACCTGGGTGCTCGGTTGGCAGATCTGGATGGCGACGGGGATCTCGATTTAGTCAGTCTCGCCTGGAACGATTTTCGCTATCTACATGTTTGGCGCAACGACGCGGTGCACCGATCCGCTTCTGGCCGAAGCAGCACACCGTAGGCTCTCGCTTTGCTGAGACTTACGACTTGAGGGATAGGTCAGTTGTAGAGGTCGTCAGTTTTGAGTGAATGGTCTTGTCACAATCTCATTGGAATAGGATGAAAACCCGACGGCGTTGTATGCGCGAACGCGGTAAGTGTAAGGCGTATCCTTGAGGGACGTGTTCACGTACATGTTGGTATTCCGGTCCGTCTGAGCAATCTGAACCCACGGGCCGTTGTCGATTCGGCGCTCAATCATGAAGCCATCTTCTGTGGCCGCATTGTCGTTCCACTTGATTTGGATAACTGATCGGTCAATCGGAACAGCCACCAATCCTGTTGGAGAGTCCGGAGCCTTGATCGGCCTCTCGGCCTCTCGGAGGTAGAAATAGCTGATGGTGAGGTTTGCCTTCGGGTTCGTGGAATCTCTCGCAATCGAGCGAATGCGGAGCAGATGGTTGCCGGGCTTTCTAAACCTGACGATTCCCAGATCGACCTCTCCCGGTTTGTAGCTCTCTCCTTCGCAGTTATTCGCCAAATCCCAGGTTGGTCCTTGATCAACGCCATCAATTGACAGTTGGGCTAGGCCGTTTTGAGCGTGGCCGAAGTAGCCGACCTTGAAGTAATAGGCATCAGCTTTGGGAATGTACATTGTGTATTCGATGTAATCGCGTGTACCCTGCGCCTTCAAAAGATGAACGCGGTCCTCATTGAGCGGGATCATGGACACAGGTTGCGAGGCCGTGTACCGCAACGATTCTGTGTCGTAGAAGGGGCCCGAGTCAGGGGGATAAGTCGGCTGAGGAGACCGCTGTTTGCTCTTGGGCAACCTGAGGTCGTAAGCCACCAACAGGGCCGGACCCGGCCAGCAGACTTCCGTCATGTGCCCCTCGGTATTCGAATAGATAAAGAAATCGTTGGTCCCTTCCTGTAAAGAACCCAACCCAACCGGCATGTAGGAGTCGTAGAAGAAGTCCGTGCGGTAATTGCCCAGCGATGTGTATTGCTTCAACTTGAGGTCGTTGATGCCGTACATCGAAAGGTATTTGCCGTCAAGGTGACCAACTGGAACAATGGATGCGAGTTGGGCTTCGACAGCCTGAGAAAGCGCATCGTTAATCGGCTCAAACAAACACTTCATGGCCTTGCCAACCCGAGACATAAACCTCTCGGGGACATCCACTGCTTTATACATCTTCACTGCCCGCCTCCTTCTCACCAGAGACAGACTGTCCACTGCGACCGTCATGTAAGAGAGACCGTTGCTGTCGGTGATTCGCGCGACTAGTTGGATAGGCTTGTCCTGATCTGGCACCCATTTCAGATCCCAAGACACTCGATGGGGCGGCGCGACCGTTCTGCCAACAAATCCAGACCAGGCTCCCTTTTCCTTGATCATGTAATGCCAGTCCAGATACCTGCCGCTTCCTTCAAAGGGATAGTCGTAGTAGTAACCAAGAACGTCCACAGATCTGATTGGACTGCCCCTCTCTTCGACTTGTGTTTCAATCACCAACTTGTCATCCAGGATCGAAGTGCCGCTCGCAGGCTTCGAGATCATCCCGTGTGGATGCACCTTCGATGAGCCATAGTAGATTCGCACAACGAAGGAATGAAATCCCCAGCAGGGCCAGTTGAAGCCATGACAAGTTTGCGGCCCCACTGAGAAAGTGAAGTTATTCATCCCTTCTTTCAGGTCTGTAAGTGGAATCTCGGCACTCGGCCTACCAAACGTGTACCGGAAGTAGCAATCCGGACGATCCCCCGGAATCTCCGAGGTCGGCAAAGGAGTCTTCCTCCCGCTATTGACCTGGATCATTCGGTCTGACGTTCCAATGTGCCCGGTGTGAAAATAGCCAGTCACTTCTGCGCGAATCGCATTTGTTAGATCGTCCACTCTGATTTGAAACTCTGCACTGTCGCCAGGAACGCCTCTCTTGCAGAGGTTGACGGACCGGTCATACTGAAATTCCTTGAAAATATCTCCGGGCTGAGGGTCTGCATAACAAGCCAAATTTCCCAGACAGATGACCGACGCAAGCTTTAACGTTTGCCAGAACAGCTTTATGCCCTTGCACTCTCGTTGGTCTTCATGCCGCAGCATTCGACAATTCTCCTTCACGCTAAGAACGTTCTCATGTTGTATGGACACGCCCAGCTGTCAAACTCCCAGACACACCAGCAGTTTTCACGATCATCCCGCAGAGACCCCACAGGCCTCGCAAAGAATGCCACTTTATCAACCTCACATCTCGCCTTGAGTATGATGGAATGGTGCTCGGGATACTAATTCTCAATTCGTCTCAGTATGAGATTATAAATATATTGGACAATAGAATCGTGGTTACCTATAAGACTGACATCTTGTCGAGTAATCCTGATTAGCTGCAATCATGGCTCCGGCGCTTACCATGAACTTATCCATTGGTTTTCCAATGATGCAATCTTGAAACAACCCTTGTCACGCTCTGAAACCATCGTTCTAACACTCTAAGGAGGATTTCGATGCGAACTCGAGTATGTTTGTTAAGCGTTGGGTTTTTGGCATTCAGTTTTGCAGGGAATGCTTGGGCTCAGGCAGTCGGCCAGATCCTGGGAACCGTCTTGGATCCGAGCGCTGCAGTGATTCCGGGGGCCAAAGTCACTGCTGTCCAGGAGGGGACTGGTTTGACACGGAGCGCGCAGGCAAGCACTGCAGGCACCTACTTCATCTCGGTATTGCCGGTGGGGACGTATAAGGTGTCGGCGGAGGCTCCAGGGTTCAAGTCAGCCACGTCGGACGTGACGCTTTCCGTTAACCAGCAGCGGGAAGTGACCTTTACTCTTTCCTTGGAAGGAACCACCACAACCGTGGATGTTTCGGCCGCTCCGCCACTGCTCACTACTACGAACGCCACGATTGAAGGCTTAGTTACTGGCGAGCAGTTGACGACTCTTCCATTAAATGGCCGCAACATTACCGGGCTGGTGTTCCTGCAGCCCGGCATAAATTATGAGATAAACTCCTTCCAGTATGGAAACGTCTATTGGTCCGGCAATGGCAACCGCGGACAAACCAATGCAAGTTTCCTCGACGGCATCGACACTACCGACAAGCAGGGAGGCGGAGCGCAGTTCACTCCTTTCAATATCGACGCCATTGCCGAGTTTAAAGTCCTGCAGAACAATTACTCGGCGGAGTATGGGGGAGGAGGGGGCACGATTGTTCATCTGGCAACCAAGTCAGGAACCAACGATGTCCACGGAACGCTGTTTGAATATCTGCGGAACGATGCTCTCGACTCGCGCAATTTCTTTTCTAAGGATGTTCCACCCTTCAAGCGCAACGAGTTTGGGGGGGTCTTTGGCGGACCGGTCTCCATTCCTCATGTCTACAACGGCAAAGACCGGACGTTTTTCTTCATCCAGTATGCGGGTTTGCGGCAGCGTCGTGGCTCTCCCATTTTGGTTAGCGTACCCACAGCCGAGGAAAGGAAAGGCCTCTTAAACGTCACGGGTGCCAATGGAGAACGCGATCAATTGAGGGTTCCTCTGCATCCTGCCAGCGCTCAGCTTCTGAATCAGTACCCGTTGCCTAATCAACCTGGCGGTCCTTTCGGCCCTCGCACGTTTAATCTTCAGGCTAGCCGTCCGGAAAACCACGACCAGTTCTCAATCCGGGGCGATCACCGTTTCTCAAATAAGGACTCCATTTTCATCCGCAGCAGTTACTTGAATCAACGCCTCCCCTACACGAATCCGTTCGCTGCACTGCTAAACCGCTCCTTCCCCTCACGCGTTGCCAACGATCAGCGAAACTATGGTATTACCGAGACGCACGTCTTTTCGGGAACACTCCTGAACACCTTCCGTTTCGGCTTCTCTCCAACGTACTTAGTGAACTCGCCAGGAACCATCGAAATTCCCAGGACACAGTTCTCGGGCGGTGGCTACGCGGCGTACGGGCCAGCCTCCTTCATCGCGATATACAAAATGTACAACTTTTCCTACAACGACTCTGTTGCCTGGACGAAGGGTAGGCACACCATGAACTTCGGCGCTGAGTTTCGCCGCGTCTGGGACAACGCTTTGGGAGCTTCCTCTGGCGCACCTAGCGGTGCGTTTACTTTTCGGCGCGGAACACCACTGCCGGTTGATATCCCATCGGTAAGCGGAGGGAGCGGTATCGCCGCTGGAACGCCCAGCCCAGACCCCGTGCTCAGTTTCATGGTCGGTGCTCCCGGGAGCTACACTCGCGCTTTGTCGTTCCCTGGCTTTGGCCCCGAGGGCGGCGGGTTTGCGCCGTTTGGTGTGCGACGTTACCACATGTACGGTTGGTTTCAGGATGACTTCAGGGCAAACCGGAAACTGACGCTGAACTTAGGCCTGCGCTACGAGTACAACTCGGTGCCGCACGAGGTCGGCAATCGCCTCACAGGTATCGTCGATGATCCCAAGTTGATGGGTGGGAGCGTCTATCGCAAGCTCGTGCTCAACCCCAGCCCACTCTATTACGCGGACTATCGCGGCTTTGGCCCGCGCTTCGGTTTCGCCTACAAGTTGGATGAGAAAACCGTGATTCGCGGTGGGTATGGAATTTTCACTAACGTGGCTCCGACGACCTACCCAGACCAAGCCGGCTTCGGCTTTCCTTATGCCTCGTTCAGCAGCCGGACCAACCCTCCCTATTCGCTGACCCCGCTGCCGGTCTCTGGCTTGCCGGTGCTCACAGACCTCTCCGGGAATCGGCTGCCGCCGGATGGAGATACGAAGAAGATTCCGCCCAACACCCCGGTCAATCTGGTTCCGGTTGCGGAGCACTTTGGCGGACCGTTGATCATCAATCTGACATCGTTTAATTTCCGCAACGGCTACACGATGTCAGGGAACTTCACTTTGGAGCGCGCTCTCCCGGGTGATATGGTTTGGCAAATTGGCTATGTCACCAACAACGCGGCAAAGCTTTACGCTTCGCAGTGGCCCAACGGTTACAGCGATGCGCCAGCATCGGCCACTCCTTACACAGTGGCCACGCCTGGCCTGGGTCAATTCCAACTCACCGACAACCACGGGCACTCGACTTATCATGCACTGCAGACTACCTTCCGCAAGGCATCACCGACCCATGGCCTGCAGTTTCAGGTCTCCTACACTTGGTCGAAGGCGATCGACGATGCCTCGACCGTATATAACGCGGCCAACGCAGCCGGAGGAACTCTGCAAAACGATCCTACCTGCTGGCGCTGCGAGAAAGGTATCTCCGGATTCGACTTTCCTCATACTCTGTCGGTGAACTTCACCTATCGTCTGCCGTTGGATCACTTCCGGAGGCTGCCGAGCAGGGTCGCCCAGGGCTGGCAGATCAGCACTATCGCGCGGGCGCAATCCGGCTACCCCTTCACGGTCGGCTCTCCCTTCGGCACTCGCCAGTTCGGCACCGACACGTACGTGCAGGGGTACACCACCGGCACGCGTCCGGACTTCGTTCAGCAACCGACTCTGAAATCAGGTGGAGGGCCGGACGAGCAGTTCTTCTCCGATGCTGTCGTGGATGATGGCGTCAATCTCAAACAGAAGTACTTCGCCACTCCAGGAGGTCTGGCCACTGGCCTGCAGGACCGTCCGGGCAATCTGGGCCGCAACACTTTCCGGAGCCATGGCTTCTCCAACTTCGATTTCTCGCTGATGAAGGACACGAAGCTGACCGAACGTGTCACGCTGCAGTTCCGCTCCGAGTTCTTCAATCTCTTCAACCAGCACGCGTTCCAGCCACCGAACGCGGTCTTGGGCGATCCAGGATTCGGTTTCTCCACTTCCACAATTCTCCCTGAGAGGCAGATTCAGTTCGGGCTCAAGCTTACTTTCTGACGAGGGGGGCACGGTTACAGCCGTGTCCTCTACTCATTCAAAGATCTGATGAACTGCGAGCGAATCCGGAGTATCGCAGGGACGCTCCCTACAACGGCGTCATGGTGATCCTGGTGTGGCAAGATACCAATAAGCGTAACTCACTACCCAATGACGTGACTTGGTCAGTTTCACCGCGATGTCAAAGGCGAACGTCTTGTCCTCAGCGCTGCCAGACGCACTATCCTTCAACAGTTTGGCCTGTACGCCCGGTCTGGACAAACTTGACCTCAATCTATCAGGGCGCCTTCGCTCTGTTACTTTCTCTTATCCTCCCTTTTGCGACGATGGTTTTCGCAACGCAGCTAAGCTCGGTTGCGGATTTACAGCGGGCGGTCGAAAGAAACCCATCTGATGCACTGGCCCACTACCGCTTGGCCGTAGCTTTGCACCGGGCACGCCGCCTGACGGCAGCAGAACGGGAATTCCGAACAGCTCTGAATCTAAAACCAGAGCTTGTCGAAGCTCATAACAATCTGGGCACCATGTTGCGGCAGCAAGGCAAGCTACAGGAGGCACTCGACGAGTTCCGCACGGCTCTCAGGCATAAACCCCAATTTCTCGGCGCGCGATACAATCTGGCGTTGGCTCTCATCGACAAGGGCCAAACTACCGCCGCAGAGATGGAGACCCGCCACGGCCTCCGTCTGGATCCAAGCTGGGTCCAAGGCCACTACGCATTGGGGCTGGTGCTTGCCCGAATGAACCGCGCCGATGCCAAGCAGGCCTTTGACAGGACCCTGGAGCTCGACCCGCACTTCGGCCGGGCAAGATATCAACTGGGCCTTTTGGCGGCGCAGCAGGGGCAGAAATCCTTGGCCATCGAGCATCTAGGGAAGGCGGTTGAACTCGATCCTAACTTTGCAGAGGCCTACCAGGCGCTTGGCACCCAGCTAACGCAGGCTGAGAAGCTGCGAGACGCTCGCAATGCATTCGAGCACGCTCTCACATTGAAACCTGACCAAACCGAATCCCACTTCGGTTTGGGCCTGCTTCTAGTTAAACAAGGGCAGTTGGCTGCTGCGGAGGCGAAATTCCGAAAAGTGCTTGCTAGCGAGCGCGAGCATCTTGGTGCACACCTCGAGCTAGCTAAACTGGCCGACGGGCAAGGGAATGCCGCCCTAGCGATAGGGCTTTTGCGAGAAGCAGCAAAAATGCACGCGCAATCGGCGCAGGCACACTTGCAACTAGGGATCTTACAGCGAACTAAGGATGATCTTCCGCACGCCCTCGACGAGCTTCTTGCCGCCGTACGTCTCGATCCTAAAGCGAGCGGCGCACATTATGAGCTGGCGCTGGTTTACCGCAAGCTTGGTAACAAAGCCGATGCCCAGAAAGAGCTTGAGCGCGCGATCGAACTCGACCCGCAGGGCAAGCACGCCCGCTATGCCTTGGCCATGCTGTTGAAGGGAAAGGGCGATCTGCAGGCGGCCAGCGAGCAGTTTTCTCAGGTAAGGGCCATCGATCAGAGTGAACGCCAGCGGGACCAGGCAAATGGCGCCAACCGCGCAGGACTCTTGCACGCAGAGAAGAAGGAGTGGGATGAGGCAATCGCAGAATTTCAGAAGGCGCTCGAGCTCAAGCCGGACCTTACACAAGTACGCTTCAACCTGGCTGGTGCGTACCTCGAGAAGCAAAATCTGCAGGAGGCCCTACGCGAACTTCGCCGTGTGACTCAAGATGTGCCAGATTGGACGGAAGCCCATTATCAATTGGGCGTCGCACTTGAGCGAACGGGAAATCTCGACGAAGCCGGTCGGGAATACCGGATCGCGATCAAGACAAACCCCGATTACGTGCCGGCACGCCGGGCGCTCGCCGAGGTGCTCCTGGCCCAGGGTGCCGCCCGTCCCGCGGAAGAGGAGCTGCGGAAAGTGCTGGCTCTGAGCGCAAACGATGTCGCTGCGCGATACACCTTGGCCTCCTGTCTCCTGATGGACGGGCGACCCTCTGCAGCGATTGACGAGTTGCGGGCACTGCTCGGCCAAGATCCACAATCCGCTCAAGCCCACAACCTTTTGGGAGTCGCATGCGCCAAAACCGGCAGGACTAAGGCGGCGGTCGAAGAATTCCAGGAAGCCTTACGCCTAGATCCGAATTTCTCTGAAGCTCGAACTAACCTCCAATCCATTCTGGATCAGACGAGGAGTCGGTCGGAGAAGTAAGCGCCAAGCTGAGCTCGACTAGGCGAGACGTAAGGCCTTGGCGTGTTGGCCATCACCCCGCTGCTTCGCCATGTGGCTGGCTGGCGGCGGCGGCAAGCGGGGTTATTGCCCTCGGCGAGACCGACGATTACTGCTACAACATCGTGCAGGATCCTATCCCCGTCCACGAGCTGCAGGCTCCAATCCTGAGTTGCCTGGGGTCGGTCATAAGCTGCTAACCTGCAAGTTTCAGGGGTCATTTTCGTTTAACCGATATCGCAGGCGATGTGGTGACCAAGATTCTAGTTTGATCGTTCACTCGCCACAGTTTCAGAGTGAGGAGACCCTGATGCTCAACAAAAATTACGGCTTGCTAGCTGTGGCCCTCTCTCTTCTTGTGGTTCTCCTTTGTCAGACGGACGTGGCAAGTGTCGCGAAGGACAAGCTTGGATTGCCTGGAGGTTGGAAGGTCTGGCTGGATGGGCAAAGTCTCGAGGGATGGCACCCGCTGGAGGTGAGTCAGCCGAATGACTGGCAGGCATGCGCCTCGGTAAAGTTGAACCCCCGGAACGAACACTTTTTCATTATGGTGCCCGGCAAAGGTGCTTTGGTAAACGGGGAAAAAGGGCAGACCGTCAACCTTCTTTCCGACATGAAGCATGGAGATGTCGAGGCTCACATTGAGTTCGCGGTGTCTAAAGGTTCCAATTCAGGCATCTACTTCATGGGGCTTTATGAAATCCAGGTACTGGACAGCTATGGCAAAACGAGCCTGGATTTTTCTGACTGCGGCGGCATCTATGCGCGCTGGATAGATGAGAAGAATGTCGGAGGGGTTCCTCCCAAAGTCAACGCCAGCCGTCCTCCGGGTGAATGGCAAAGCTTTGATGTCCAGTTTCGTGCGCCCCGGTTTGATGTCAAGGGGAAGAAGCTCGACAATGCCCGCTTTCTCAAAGTGATTCACAACGGTACGCTGATTCATGAGGGTGTGGAGATTGAAGGTCCCACCCGGGCGGGCATCGAAGTGCCGGAAGCTCCCATCGGCCCGTTAATGCTCCAGGGGAACCACGGTCCTGTAGCCTACCGAAATATACGTGTTCAGTCTCTGCGGTGACAGAGGTTGCCGCCGACAGATTTTGCTCTGAATCATGCCTTTTCCCGACGCAAACAACAACCCATTGAGAGGAGGATTACATGAAACTCAGTTTAGATTGCATCAGCTATGCAGGGTATTTCTACAAGGGAGAGATCCCATCCCTCGAAGATGTCATCCGGAGAGCGGCAAACTATGGGTTCGACGGAGTAGACTTGTTTCCACACCGTCCACGGGAATTTCCCATGGATATCGATGCGGACCGGAGAAAAGCCATCGTGGACCTGGCAGCTTCCCTGGACATCGAAATCGCTTGTGTTGGCGCTGCTACCAATTTCATGTTGAGCGATCATATCCTCGCACAGCGGCAAGATAAGGAACTGCTCTTTGTCAGAGAATGCTGCAAACTGGCCCAGGATCTCAATTGCAAGACCATGAGAATCTTCGCCGCTTGGGTGGGCTATTTCATGTTGGAGCATTCACACCAGGGGTACAGCGCACCCGCAATGCATTCTCGATCCTTCGATGTGTCAACCGAAGATGACTACCTGAGGCAGTGGGAATACATCCGAGAAGGAATCAAGGAAGCAGGCAAGATCGCCAGCGACTACGGAGTTACTCTCGCTCTGCAGAACCATCCGCCTATTACGAATGACACTCGAGATACGATAGAAATGGTTGAGGAAGTCGGTCTCGACAACGTCAAGATATGCCTCGACCTTCCTTTGTTTGAGCGGCAGGATGACGATTTCGTACGGAAGTCGGTTTTGGAGGTCGGAGACAAGATGGTTCATTCCCACATGATCGGGATTCGTTTTAAAGAGTCGCTGGCCGGCACATGCGGATTTGAAGAGGTCGTACCCGGGGAAGGAAGGGAGAACTGGCCAACGTTCTTGAAGGCCTGCAAAGAAGTCGGATTCAAAGGCTACATGGGGTACGAGCAATGCTCTGCCATAATTCTGCACGGTCACAAAAAGGCCACCCTGGAAGAAGTAGACCGGCGCGCGCAATCTGGGCTCGAATATATGAAGAATTTGATGAATGAACTGGGCGTGTATTCAGGGAAGAAGGTAAATGTCCTGAATGCTGTTAGGTGAAGATTTCATTTCGACTCGATGTCGAAATTTCTGGTGAACGGGACGCCAGTGTCCTTGAAAGGGGAGGTGGGTTATGGCAGGTCAAAGCGTGGAACGGCGGGAGGTCTTGCGCGTCATGGCGATGGCCGCGGCTGCCAGCGCTTTCCCCGGATTTGAACGCTGGGTGTTTGCACACGACCACAAACGGACGGGGGCCGCCCAATCCGTCGGCGGCGCTTATAAGCCGCTTTTTTTCTCGCGCGAAGAGTATGCAACTGTAGGGTGTCTAACCGAACTGATCATCCCCAGTGACGGCTCGCCCGGTGCTCGGGAGGCGGGTGTCAGCGAGTTCATCGATTTCATGGTAGCCAGTGATCGCAATGTCCAATTTCAGTTCCGCTACGGTCTGACATGGTTGAATACGCAGGCCTCTCTTCTCTATGGAGCATCCTTCACCGATTTGAATTCGGCTCAGCAGATTGAAATTCTGAAGCCCTTGGCGTACAAAAACTACTACCGGTCTGGCGAAGGGGAGGGGCGAGGTTTCTTCAAGCTGATCCGGCAGTACACCGTGATGGGATTCTATACGTCACGCGTCGGCTTGGAACATATGGAGCACCCAGGGCTGAAATTCTACTCCGAATCTCCCGGCTGCCCGCACCGTGATGATCCGGAGCACCGGCGGCTGCCTCAGGTGTGAGTGAGCTGTTGTCACTGCAACATTCGGCCGCTGGCATTTGTTCGCTTCCCGTTGTTGGTAAGAAACGGATGCTCAGGTTGTAAGGAGTAATGCGCGATGCCTAAGAAGATCTACGACGCGATTGTCGTGGGAACCGGAGCCGGTGGCGGTATGGCCATCAAAACGCTTTGCGAGGCGGGGCTGAGCGTTGTGGCGCTCAATTCCGGGCGTAGCCTGGACCCTGAAAAGGATTTCCGTAACCACAAAATGTCCTATGACATGAAGTATCGAGGTTTCGGGGACCCCCGGGAGCGCGATAAATTCTATCCGTTTGAAACGGAATATACGCAGGGCCTCTGGGAGCATGGAATCACCTACTCGACGGCTCCTGGGTCCGCTTGGCAATGGACTCGGTGCCATGCGGTCGGCGGCAAGACGAACTTCTGGGGTCGCTCGGCGGCACGCATGGGCGACATTGACTTTAAGGCTGGGAGCCGCGATGGTTCTGATGTCGATTGGCCCGTCTCCTACGATGAAATTGCGCCCTACTATACTCGAGTCGAAAAGATGATTGGCGTGGCCAGCACGTTGCAGAACCGGCCCAGCAATCCTGATGGCGAATACCTGGAGCCCATGAAATTCCGTTGTCTTGACTACATCCTTCAGCAGGGTTGCCAGAGAATAGGTGTACCCTATCTCCCAGACAGGCTCGCTCAATTGACTGTCGCACACCAAGGCCACCCCGCTTGTCATTACTGTGGAAACTGTTCGGAAGGCTGCGATACCGGTTCGTTCTTTTCCACACCGTGGTTCTTCCTCCCTTTTTCGGAGAAGACTGGAAAGCTCGAACTGAGGACCAACACCGTTGCCAAGAACATTTTGGTAGATCAGAACGGCCGCGCCAAAGGAGTCGCGTACGTGGACCGCTTCAGCAAGCGCGAAGTGGAGGTGTACGCAAAAGTTGTAGTTCTGGCCGCATCCTGCATCGAGACGGCAAGGATCATGTTGAATTCCAAATCACGCCACTGGCCTACGGGAATTGCTAATTCCAGCAGCCAAGTGGGACGCAATCTCTGTGACCATCTTTATGGAACGACAGCATCCGGATATTTGCCTCAACTTCTTGGCCAGTCAAGTTTCCCAGACAATGTATCCGCAAGCCAGATTGCTTGGATGCCCCGCTGGCAAAATCTCGAAAACCCTCGCCAGGAGAAGTTTATTAGGGGTTATTCGATCTATCCTACTGGCGGGTGCTCAGATTTCCCACACTACCACGAGCAAATTGAAGGCTTCGGATCGGAGTTCAAGCGCGACATTAAGCGCTACTATCCAACTCCGGTGTCTTTTTATTGTCAGGTGCCGTCATTGCCGAGCGAGACCAACTACGTGGACATCGATCCAGTGACAAAAGATGTTTATGGCATACCTGTGGCTCAGGTGCATTTTCAGTGGGGTTCCAACGAGTTGTTGATGTGGGAGCAAGCCAAGGAGGTCTGCGTTAAGGTTATCAAGGCCTCACGGGGAGAAGTCTGGAGTGTTGGCGAGCAACCCTACACCCCCGGTTTCAGCATGCATGAGACGGGAACCTGCCGAATGGGCAACGATAGAAGGACTTCCGTCACAAATCGATTTGGACAAACTCATGATGTCCCCAACCTGTACATTTGCGACGCCAGCGTTTTCCTCAACTGCACGGACAAAACGACAACTCTCTCGATCCTGGCGTTCAGCCTCCGGACATGTGAGTACCTCGTTGAAAACTTCCGAACGGGAGCAGCTTGAGACCAACGAACTGATGACTAATTCACAATCAACTCCCACCCAAAACCCGACCGGTCGGGAGGACGCATGTAGATACCTTCCGGACCACGCGTGATCTGATAGTCTTCCTCGAATCTCTGATAAACTTCTTTTGGGCCTCCCGGTGCGGGCATGAACATCTCACACCACGGGCTATTGGCGGTCGCCAGAATGTAATGTGGACATCCGGCACGCCAACCTGCGTGAGGAATGACCGGAATATCGTGAGCGGCAGCCAGCGCTCCGATGCGTCGCATCTCGGTTAGTCCACCACACCACGCCAAGTCGGGCTGCCAGATGCTAGCCGCTTTGTACTCCAACAAAAGTCGGAACCCATAGCGGGTGTACTCGTGCTCTCCAGTGACAATTCTGGTGGACGTCACTTTGGCGTTGAGCCTTCCAAAGCCTGCGTAGTCGTCGGGCGGCAGGCACTCCTCCATCCAATGGACTCGGTAGGGCTCGAGCATCTCCGCAAGTTCAAGAGTGTAGGACTCGGTGAAAGCCATCCAACAATCGAGCATGACCTCGCCATCCTGGCCCAATAACTCGCGTGTCCTCTTCACAAGCTCGGCGTTCCTCTTCATGCCTTCGCGGCCGTCAGCGGGTCCATAAGGAACAGCGATCTTTAGCTTCTTGTAGCCGAATTCGACATGCTGCTCGAGGTCATTGCCAGTGCAGTAGGCCGGAATTCTAGCCTTCGTTTCACCGCCAAGCAGCTTGTACACCGGCGCACCCAGCGCCTTGCCAATGATGTCCCACAAGGCCAAGTCCACTGCGCTAATCGCATGGACCACCAAGCCCTTCCGCCCGTAGTAGAGTGTCGAACGCCAGAGAATATCCCAGAGCTGTTCCACATTGAACGGGTCCTCTCCGATCAGGAGCTTCCCGAGGTGCCTTTCAATCACAAAGCTCGCTCCGGGGCCGCCATATCCTATACCAGTGACGCCTTTGTCCGTACTGATCTCAACGGCCTCGGGCCCCAAGTCATCCGCCATGAACAGCGACCGTTTAGCCTTGTACTTCAGATAGATGGACATTGGGTTGGCAACTTCTGCCCCTCGGATAGACCAAGACTCGGGAGAAGGTGCAAAACGAGGAAGCGGACGCTTCGGTACCGGAGTTACAGAACGAACACCTGTAATTCTCAGCTTGCTCTTCTCGTGGCGGAATGGAAGAGGCGGAGGTGCCACGTCACCTTTCGGTTGGAGTCCGACTGAGGCAAATGGCGAGGCGAAACTGGTTTTCACAAAGTGTCGACGATTCATTTAAAGGTTTGCGTCCAGCTGCGGATATGACCCTGAGCAAGGTGGCGTCGCGCAGCGGCGTCTAGTCTGGAGTTCCCAGTACCAGATTTATCATCATGATTGAATTGCTTAGTTTCTAGTGAGGGCTCGTTCTCGGAATGAGCTCCAAACCCGGAGGATCAACAGAACTCGGCTATTCGCTCCTAGTCGCCGAGCGCCCGGAAGGTCAGATGGCCGCATTCGAAGGCTCAGATTACTCTGTCTTCCGGATGCGTTCGCAGCCACGACTACCTTTTCTCAGCGCGAAAGTTGCGAACCCGGTCGCTTTTAGAAGTCCAGACGGGTTGTGATTTGAATCGATCGGCTGCCGGCAATACTGGTTACTTGGCCGAACAATGGACTTGTCCTCGTTGTGACGATGCCACCGTAGCTGCTGCGGTTAGAAGCATTGAGAAAATCTGCACGAATCTGGAAGCGGTATTTCTCCTTGAACCAGTGATTCTTTTGCAAGGTGAAGTCTTCACTCACAGTTCCGAAAGTTCTGGACTGAGTGTAGTACGGTGCTGCGGTGCCCAAGGTTAGCGGTGCAGGATCTGAAAAGATTGGTTTGTTCAAGTATGTGTTTCCAGACGATGCGGTGTTGATCGCTTCCACTTTTGAAGTGTCAAAATTGTCCACTTTAAACTCCCCAGGCGCAATATTGGCCCGGTTCGTGGCACCGTTCCACCCCCCCGCGAGAGGGAAGGAACCCGGGAATCGGAGCGGCGTCCCGGCACCGTAATTTAGGATACCCGAAAAGCCCCATCCGCCAATAAGAGCATTCGCTACTTTGTTAGTATTGCCCCAAAGTGCTTTTCCGCGCCCAATCGGCAATTGGTAGTCAAAATAGACCTTCAAGAAATGGGGTCGATCGTAAGACGCAATAGCCTTTTCTAGCGAGAGGTTATAGTAATCGAGTGGCCTATCGAAGTTCTGGCCAGCTAACTGAGAGGCAATGTTGGTAAGAGTCTTGGACCACACATAGTTGACGAACGCAGTAAGTCCTTGACTGAACTGCCGGTTGACTGCGACCTGGAGAGCATGATGTGTCGAGAACCCGAGCGGAGAACCGTAGACGTTTACGGTCTGATTACCCTGAACCTGAGGAAAGGCTCGCAGCGCACTGGCAACGGTTCCACGAAATCCAGGGTAAGAATAGGCTATGCCGTTAGCGACCGCTTCAGCTTCGTTCGTCACAGTGTTGTTCAGGCTTCTGCCATATTGAGAGAGTACCGAAGCGGGAAGTTGATTTACCAGGCGAAACTCTCCAACTCGCAATCCCTGAGACTTATTGCCGACATATCCCACATCCAGCAGGAAGTTCCAGAATATTTCACGTTGGATATTCAGGTTCCATTGATAGCTGTAGCCTGTGCGGCCGTAGTCGGGGTCAATCATACCTGGGCGATTGCGGTTGCCCCAAGAAACGTCATAGACGGCTGGTACATACCGGTTGTTAGGAAATCCGGCATCCCAGTTGAAAATACCCGCCCAGGGGTTCACCGGGTCGGCAACCAACGAATAAGTTCCTCCCGCCTGTACGTTCGTGGCTTTTCCCAGCGGCGTTGGACCAGTTCCATTGAAAATATCGGCAGCATAAAAGACACCCCAAGCGCCTCGGATAGTCCACTTGTCCCTGGGCTGGTAAGCGAAACCGACACGAGGTCCCCAATCGCGCAAGCTGCGCCTCCCGAAGTACCGCTTGCCCGTACAACCGCTGCAATCTCCGGCAAAGTCATAAGCTCCAGCCCTTCCGCTCACTGGATCAATCTTGTTTGGGTTCCAGCTCGATAAACGATCTGCCACCTCATAGCCCGGAGGCTGATACTCCCAGCGGATTCCCAAATTAAGCGTCAGTTTCGGGGTGACCTTGTAGTCATCCTGAAAGAAGAATGCGTAAAAGCGACGCCGACCGCCCAAGCTAATTGGATCAAGCAGGGCGGCACTGTCAACAATACCCAACAGGTAACTGGCAAAGGAGTATCCAGTCAGGTTACCAGAAAAGGCTTCATTGGGGATTGCCGTGGCGCGTGGGTGGAAGTTGAAGTTGGCGTTTTTCGCGATCGGAACGACATTGCGCTGGTTGCCACGCATATCGTAGCCGGCCTTCATGAAATGCTTGCCCTTTGAGAAACTCGTAGTATTGAGGAATCCCCAACTGTTGCTGGCCCCGAAGCTGCGTTGCTCTCGACCCGGAGTGTCCAGAATAACAAACGGACCACCGTTCCAGTTGATCTCGGGATAGCCTATAGTCGAAAGTCCGGCGATTCCTAACTGGGCCGCTCCATCAATCTCTGACTGAGAACCTATAGATTCGCCTGTCAGCCGATTATAAGAAATCGTCGAGTGGTTCAGAAGGCGAGGCGAGATCGTCCAGTCCCAAGCCAGGCGGACGACAGTTCCCTTATCAAGAACGTTACGATACTTAGCCAGCGGTCCTCCGTCGCTTTGAGTCTGGTCGAACAGTCCGACCTCCTCGGTCAAGTCGCGCGAATCGTCGTCGACAGTTAGAGATCCTGAAAGTTTATGGCGAGGGCTAAAGTTGTGATCCATCTTAATAGTATAAAAGTACTCATTGCCCACAGGGATGGTGAAAATCCCGGGAGGTCCATACATATTGTTGACGAGCGGGATCTGGCCGGAAGCGTCGCGCACCGGCGGCAAATAGCTCTTACGGGCGATCGCGTTCAAACGTTGCGAAACCTGGCTGAAGCGGTTAACCGGAATCCGATTGTTCGGGAAGGGGTCGCCCACCCATCGCCCATTGGGCAACTGGCGAAAGGTGGCCGGGTCGTAGATGGCCCCACGAAGGACATCTCGGCCCAATGCGTCTTGCTGTCCAGTGGGTCCACCTAACAGACGGCTCAAATCTCCGTCGTACCATTCTGGCTGCGGTGCAGTTCGGTTGGGAGAGCCAAAACCAAGGTTCACGTCGCGGTAGCGCTCGAGCGTTGCATAAAAAAACGTCTTGTCATGCCCGTCATAGACCTTGGGAATGACAACCGGTCCCCCGAAGCTGAAAGCATAGTTTTGTTTTCGGTCCCGCGGTCTCGGTGCGCCTCGGACTTTGTTGGCTGTCGAGTTCGAGTTCAACGCCTCGTTGCGAAGAGATCCATAGGCGCTGCCGTGGATGTCGTTACTGCCGGACTTCAACACATAGTTGTAAACACCGGACTGAGTCCGCCCAAACTCGGCCGAAATGCCACTGGTTTGAACCTTCATCTCTTGCACCGCTTCCATCGAGGTTGAGATCAGCACCGACATTCCTTGCACACCCGTCGTGGTAGATGCCCCATCCACCAAAGTTTCCCGCGTGAAGAATGGAGCGCCATTGATGTTATTCTCCCATCGGTTGCCAAAGACTCCGGGATGCGTCTTGTAAGTAAAATTCTCCATTAGCCGTCCGGCGGAAAAATTGAAGGGCACATCCACCATCTGCCGGTTCGACATGGTGGTGCTCATTTCTGGCGTGTCAGTCTGCAGACGTGGTATTTCGGTAGTGACTTCTATGGTGTCGTCCATAGAACCAAGCTCAAGTGTGGCATCGACACGGATCACGTCGGTTACACCCAGGTTTATGCCGCCACGTACCAGTTTCTTGAAACTCGCTGTCTCGAAAGTGACCTGGTAAGGTCCGATGGGCAGGTTGGGCACCGTGTACTTCCCACTCTCGTTGGAGACGGTCTGATATGTTGCGCCTGTGGATGTGTTCTGGACCACAACGTTGACGTGTGGAATTACCGCGCCGCTGGGATCGGTGACGGTGCCAGTGATGGAACCTCGATTAAGCTGGGCACAGAGTGGAACGGCCCAGAGAAGACAACTCACTGCGCAGAACAACCCACGATTGTAGAAACTCATACAGCCTCCCTTATCCTTGGACACTATGTGACTAGAGAAGACTTCAGAGAAACCCCTCATAAATCCCTACGGTTCCCGCCGACAACCATCCCGGAACGCGCCCGTTATGAGCGGTAAGCCAGTGTTCCTGCAGATTTGCCGTCTCTAAAGGTTGTGAACTCCAGAAGGTGCGAATGGTTCCATGATCGTAGGTGCACTGACTTCGCCGATTCCGTCCTGCGTCAGTCGCAACGCTTCCTCGCAGATGTTGACCGCTCGAAGTCCGTATTTGTCCAGGAGCTCCTTCGCGGAGCCCGACTCACCGAATACGTCCTTTACGCCGACGCGTCGGACCGCTGTGGGCAACCTCTCAGCCAGCAGTGTAGCGACAGCCTCACCTAGGCCTCCGATGACGGAGTGTTCTTCAGCAGTCACGATCCGGCGCGTCGTTCTGGCCGCCTGAAGCAGCGCCTCAACGTCGAGCGGTTTTACCGTGTGCATATGAAGCACCCCTGCAGAAATTCCGCGCTCGCGCAGCATGCTTGCAGCGCCCAATCCTTCGCTGACCATGATCCCAGTCGTGATGATCGTGACATCCTTACCTTCTCTCAGGAGTTTGGCCTTGCCGATCTCAAACGTGTCGTGAATCTCCGGGACGACCGGATACACGTCCCGTCCGAAGCGTAGATACACGGGCCCTTTGAATCGCCCAGCCGATTTAGTGGCCTGGCGGGCTTCTTCGTAGTCGCCAGGCACTAACACCGTCATGTTTGGAAACGACCGCATGATGGCGATATCTTCGTTGCACTGGTGTGAAGCGCCATCACCGCCGGTAGAGATGCCCGCGTGCGTCGCGGCAACCTTGACGTTGACCTTGGGGTAGGCAATGGAATTCCGTACCTGATCGGCGGCGCGGCAAGCTGCAAAGACTGCAAAAGTCGTCGCGAACGGAATGAAATCCTCCAGCGCAAGCCCCGCGGCGACCGACATCATGTTTCCTTCCTGTACACCGCAGTTAAAGAAACGATCTGGAAAGACCTTCTGGAAATCAGAGGTCTGCGTGGCCTTGGCGACATCACTATCGAGAACCAGCACGCGTGGATCCTCCCCCGCCAGTTCAATCAAACCATCCACATACCCCTGTCTCGTGCGCTTACGTAGCAAGAGTCAACTCCTGAATTGCGCGCTTGAACTGTTCTTCATCGGGAGGTGTTCCGTGCCAGAGTGTTTCGTTCTCCATGAAAGGAACGCCCTTACCCTTAGTAGTACGAGCAACGATCATGGTTGGATAACCCTTGCGAGCTTTTGCTTCCGTGACAGCTTCGATAATCTCCGTAAAACTGTGGCCGTCGATCTCAAAGCTACACCAGCCAAAGGCCTTCCACTTGGCGACAAGAGGCTCGAGCGGCATCACTTCCTCAGTGTTGCCGTCGGTCTGCAGGTAGTTTCGATCCACAAATCCGATGAGGTTGTCCAGCTTGTACTTGGCGGCAAATAAGGCGGCTTCCCAGATTTGGCCCTCCTGCTGTTCGCCGTCGCCGCAAAGGACATAATAGTAGTGATGCTGTTTCTTGAGCTTGGCAGCCAAGGCCATGCCGCAGGCCGTAGAAAGACCAAGGCCCAAGGTTCCTGTTGAGGCGTCCACGCCAGGAGTCTTGGGCTCGTAAGGATGCCCCTGAAGATGCGATCCGGGGCGCCGGAAGGATGCCAGGTCTTCGCTCGGGAAATAGCCGCAGTCGGCAAGCACCGTATAGATGACAGGGGTGCAATGCCCTTTGGACAAGACAAAACGGTCCCGGTCTTCCCATTTCGGATTCTTGGGGTCATGGCGCATGAGGTGGTAGTAAAGCGCCACCACCAAATCTGCAGCACCGAGACTGCCCCCCACATGGCCAGAATTGGCCTTGTAGACCACTTCCAAAATGTTGTGCCGGATCTGGAGAGCTTTTTCTCTCAGCACCAATAGCTTTTCTTCGGTGAGAATCGGCGAGCATTCAGATCCTGACATCATTTCCTCGGGCTTCAACATAGGTAGCTTGCGGTCTGCCTTTCGAACAGGTTCGACTTTTGTGGCGCTATAATGAGTAGACAAGAAAGGACTGTCCAATATATTTTAAGTTGCTAACTAAGAGGAATTGCCTATTACTCAATCCTATGGAAATTCGTCACTTGCGCTATTTCAACGCCGTTGCACAGGAACTTCACTTTGGTCGAGCAGCCCAGAAACTCCATATATCGCAGCCGCCACTCAGTCAGCAGATCCAAGAGCTGGAACGGGAGCTGGGGGTTCAGTTGTTTTATCGTACAAAGCGGCACGTGGAGTTGACAGAAGCAGGAACGCTGTTTTTGAAAGAGACGCGACTAATCCTCGACCAAGTGGCCCATGCCGTCCAAACTGCTCAGCGCGCCAGTCGGGGAGAAACAGGTCGGTTGATGGTAGGGTTTGTGATGTCGGCCACCTGCAGTATTCTGCCGGAGATCCTGCGCGCTTTCCGTGAGCGTTATCCCGGGGTCACGTTGGTGTTGGAGGAGGCAACCACAGGCAGCGGCATCGCGGCTCTTAAGGACAACAAACTGCACCTGTGCTTTGTGAGGCTCCCGATTAGAGACGAGGCACTGACGAGCGAAGCTATTGTTAAAGAATCCCTCATTCTTGCGGTACCAGAAGGCCATCGCCTATCTAGGCGGGCTAGGATTTCTCTGGCTCAAATAGCAGATGAACCATTCGTTCTATTTCCCCGCACTCACGGTGCAGGATTTTATGATCAGATTCTAGCCAGTTGCCATCAAGCGGGCTTCAGTCCCAAAGTGGTTCAGGAGGCGTCTCAAATGCAAACGATCCTCAGCCTGGTTGCTGCGGGAGTTGGTGTGGCGTTGATTCCTGACTCAGTGAAAAGCTTGCGCCAGGACAACGTCCGATATTTGGAGTTGCGCGATCAGACTCCCAGTACAGGGATTGCGATCGCGCACTTGCGTGACAATTCTTCCCCGGTGATCGAACACTTTCTAAGAGTAGCGCGGGAAGTCGGGGAAAACAGACCCATCAAGCAACGCAGATGAGACCGGGAAGGATATGCTCTGGATGCCGTGCAACCTGCGTAACCGACCCCATGGCATCCGACGGCCCAGGAAACTGCCCGTCCGAAAAGGCGTATTGACGCTTCGCGTCCTGCATCTCGGTGCCAGCCGACGTGAAATCGGGCCTATCGGTTCCGCTGTCACCGATCGAGTACTGCTTCCCGCACAAGCTGAGCTCTTGAGCCGACAAGTGCAGGATGGCCGTGTACCCAATACGTACCTGCAACTCAGCATTTGACGAAATCTGGGCATTCTCCTAATTCTAGAAATCAATAACCTACATCTTATCAGTAGGTTGTTATAAAACGATTCCCATTCGCCTCCGCCACCATGCCTCCACTCTACGCCAACCCATCTTAGTATCTAAGGGCTGAGCCAATCTCAGGTCCGCAAGGAAACTGCCTAGAGCGTCAGACGCAACGTCGCAGCTCGCCTCGCCGCCGGAAGTCAATTTCAATACTTTAGCCTTCAGCCCTTACGATCTCTTCGGTGCTGGGATTTCAGCAACGTGCCGAAATGTCGCCAGTGGAGGCGGCTCCAGCGTCATCATCTCCAGGCTCTCGCTCTACTGGTAACCTTGTCTCTCCGCAAGGCTTCTCCTTCCATTGGCTTGAAGTGACTGTGTGGAACATGGATTGCCGACGGTTGCTCGAGACACGAGGTGCTGCGAGTTGTTTCGGATGAGCGATGGTAGGACTGTGGGCGTCACCTGTTCAAGTGTGCAAAGGCTGAAGAACCCCTGCGTGATTTCTTGCATGCGACAAGAACCAGAGGAATGGGCAAGATCTCGACAATCGGGATGGCAGTAATCACCAAGTGGTTAGGTCTTTGAGAGGGTCACTGTTCATACCGGCGACCAGCGCGAAGGATCGTCAACGAGAAATCGTGACTTCATGAGTCTCTTTCTAACTATGAGGAGGATCGGATGAACCAGTTTTCCAGTATTTCGAATTCAGGAGTTTCAGACGCACTCACGCAAGAGGTAAAGAATGTCAGTGGAACCGCTTTCGTTGTTGCGGAGTTCCGCGCAGAAGAGAATAAAGAGGTCTATCCTTTAAATCGAGACTCGGTTGTCGAGCTGTTTCTAAATGCGCAGACCCGCCAAGCGGCTGGGCGCGTTGCCGCCAGCTTTCCTCATGTCAGTGATATCGTCAAGATTAGGACGAAATACCTGGATGACACGCTGGAGAGACAGGTTACTTCGGGTTTCGATCAAGTCGTCGTCCTGGGGGCGGGGCTGGACACCAGAGCCGTTCGAAAACCGGTGGTTGGTGTGACCTATTTTGAAATTGACGATGGCGCGACGCTGAGGTTGAAACAAAGCTGCTATCAAAGACACGGGGTTCCTGCCGACGTGAGATTTATTCCCGGCAACTACGTGACGGATGGATTGATCGATCTACTCGGCAAGAACAACTTCAATTTCGATGTTCCCACTTATTTCATCTGGGAAGGCAATACGATGTACTTGCCACTGGAAACCGGCAAGAACGTGATGGCGCAGATCCGCACCCATGTGAGACGATTTCGGCTGTCGTTCGATTACATGTCCGATGCGGTGATTTCGAAAACAACCGGGGACGCAGGAATTACGACTCTGGTGGAGAGCTTTGAAAACATGGGAGCACCCTGGCTTTCTGGAATTCGCGATGTCCATGCTCTGGCAAAGGAACTGAATCTAACGGTCATTGAGAACTTCAAGACCGCCGAACTACATAAGACTTATTGGCCCGGTCGTCCATTGGCTTCACCAATTTTTCACTTCTACTCGTTGTGCACGATGGAGGCTGCCAACTAGATCGAAGCAAGAGCGGTCGACCGGTGTCCATCTCCGCCAGTAGGTCTGGGTTTGGCATTCCAGAGTGTTTCCGGGAGAAGCCAAGCCCGACGGCCAGAATGAGGACGAGGCTGAAGACGAGGGACAGAATCAGTATCATCAGTCTGTCCCTCAAATGAGAAGGTCTCTTCGAATGTGCATCTTGGCATGGCAAAGAAGTCCTCTGGCTTTTTCCTCAATTCATGAACCCATCACATCAAGCCGCCCTTCAATCCTTGCTGGACGCCCAACGGTCAAAAGTTTGGGGCGATGAAACCATTGGTACGGTAGCCCTGCTGCTTGCTGAAACGGCTGAGCATTTTCTCCGCTATGGAGACCTCCTAGCTCGCGATACATCTGAGCGAAATGAATATCACGCTTGCTCCGGCTCTGCGGTCAAGTGCTTGTAAGTAATCGTGGTGGTGTTGAGACAGGCCTTGGTGAGTCGCTCAAACAAGTTGGTTTCCATGGTTCGCCGGTTCAGCC
>Ga0187893_10002320_pt1 | contig 42165 bp, 36 predicted proteins | sample MA1701074metaG_FD_139574 | JGI IMG/M metagenome (GOLD analysis project Ga0187893, IMG submission 139574) | White microbial mat communities from a basaltic lava cave in the Kipuka Kanohina Cave System on the Island of Hawaii, USA - MA170107-4 metaG ... | reverse complement strand
GGTTTCTCGCCCCACTTGGCCTGCTCGACGAGCTCGAGGGGGATCTCGGTCATCTTCGCCTCGAAGCGGACGGGCTTCGTGACGCCGTGCATCGTGAAATTGCCCTCGACCTCCCAGGTGGCGCGGTCCTTGCGCGACGCGCGGGTGGACTCGAAGGCGATCTCGGGGAACTTGTCGGCCTCGAGCCAGTCGGGCCCGCGGAGCTTCTCGTCGCGAAGGTCGATTCCCGTTCTGAGGGTGGACACGAGCGTCCGCATCTTTACCTTTCCAGTCCCCTTCTCGAGGTCGATCCCGAGGAGGCCGTGGACGGCGTTCGTGCTCGCGGTCACGGTCTCGAGCTCGGTCTCGGATGTCGCCGACATCGTGGTCATCTGGCTCTTGAGCCCGAACTCGTAGATCGCTCCCTCGAGGCCGTCGGGCGTGACCTTGGGGATGCGGACGGCCTTCTGGGGCTCCTCATCGTCCTTCTTCCTGAAGGCCATGGCCGGGTCGGGCTTCTCCGTGGTCCCGAAGATCGCGATGTCCACGGTCCACTCGGGGTTCACGGTGGCGACGGCGTTCTTGGGGACCTTCATCCCGTAGTCGGCGATGTTGATCTTGAAGGGCTCGACCTTGACCTTGATCCAGTGGCCGGCGCCGAAGTTGACCTTTTGGGCGACGACCGGGGGGAGGCGGCGGACGTCGGCGTTGACGCTGATGTCCTTCGTGGTGCCGTAGAGCGTGAACTTGCCGTCGATCTTCCAGGAGTGGGGCGGGGTGAAGACGGCCTTCTCGGACTTGAACTCGATGGTGGGGTGCTTCTTCGTGTCGAGGTAGAGGGTTCCCCACATGGCCCGGTCGCGGTCGGCCTGGCCGGTCTGGAGGGAGTCGGCCGGGACGACGAGGTGACAGGAGCCCTTGCCCGCCTCGAAATCGATCGTGGCGCTGCCCTGGACGTAGTTCGTGCTGCCGGGGATGAGCATGATCGGCATCACGGAGTCGAACTTGATCGTGGTGCGAGCGGGGCTGGCGCCGAAGTGGAAGGTCTGCTCGCCCTTCGGAAAGCCGGCCAGCGGGTCGCCCCCGCTCCCGGTTCCGCCGGAGTCGGCCTTCGAGGAGGCGTCCGTGGGCTCGGGGGCCTTCCCGTCGCAGCCGGGGAGGAGGACGGCGAGGGCGAGGAAGGCGGCGGGAAACCTCATGGCTCGTTTCTCCTTCCGGGAACGGGGCCGATTGTAGCGGAGGGTCGGGACCGCGGCAAGGCTCAGCGTCTTGAGGAGACGGCCGCGGCGTAGGCCTCGAGGAGCGCGTCGAGCTCGCGCTCGGTGGAGAAGTCGGACCGGGCCTTGCGCAGGGCGGCCTGGCCGAGCTCGCGGTGCAGGCCCGGCTCGGAGAGGAGCCGGCCGACCTTGGCCTCGAAGTCCGCCCGGTCGCCGTAGAGGAGTGCGGTCTCGCCGTCCCGGAGGAGGTCGCGGTTGCCGGGGATGTCGGCGGCCAGGATGGCCCGGCCGGCGGCCATGGCCTCCATGAGGGCGTTCGAGATCCCCTCGGAGAGCGAGGTGTTGAGGACCACGTCGCTCGCGCGGTAGGCGGCGGCCATCGCGGGCGAGGGGATGAGGGGGAGGTGCCGGATCCAGGGCTCGCGGGCGATGCGGCCGGCGAAGGCGGCCCCGTAGGCCTCCTCGACCGTGGGGCCGGCGAAGACGAGGGAGACCCGGTCGGCGAACGGGACGAGCGCCTCGACGGCGAAGAGGTTGTTCTTGACGCGCCGGATGCCCCCGGGGTGGAGGAAGAGGAGGCGGCCGGCGGGCACGCCGGCAACTCCCCGGAGGTCGAAGGGCTGGTCCCCGAGGAAGACCCCCTTGGGGATGACCCGGACTTTCGCCGCGGCGCGGGGAAGGGTCTCGCGGACGCGGGCGGCGAGCGAGGGGTTGTACGTCACGATGCGGGCGGCATGCTCGAGGGCGATCTCGATCGCGGGCCGGCGGGCGGGGTCCTGGAAGTCGTGGTTGAGGTCGGTGCCCGAGACGGTGACCACGGAGGGCCAGGCCTTGAGGAGGGCGGCCAGGCGGCCGGTCTTGTAGGAGTGGTAGAGGTGGAGGACGGCGGGGGCGGCGCGGGCCACCTCGGAGCGGACCCAGTCGTAGCCGGTCTGCGGCGAGACGGGGAGGACGTCGAAGACGTGCCCGCGGGCACGGAGGCCGTCCCGGATCCGTCGGAGGGTGACGGCGTTCCCCGTGACGCTCTCGGGCTCGAAGGGGGAGAGGGCGAGGATCCTCATGGGATTGACGATTGATTCATCGACGATTGAATCATTGCATCACCGGCGGGAGCCTTCGAGGTTTCCGGAAAACCTCCCGACTTCCGAAGAGTGGATCCATGGTTCAATCGTCAATGGGGCGATCCCCTAGAGTTTCCCGAAGTGGGTGAGCTGGATCTCCAGGTCCTTCAGGGCCTGCCGGACGCGCGGGTCGGTGAGCGCGTCCACCTCGCGGCGGCGGTCGGGCCCGGAGAAGCCGGACTCGGCCTCCGCGTTCCCGGGATGGACCATGAGTTCGGTGAGACCCTGAGGCAGGTTCCGGAGCGCCTGGAGGAGGCCTTCGGAGTCCAGGCGGCCGGAGAGGGCCACGCCGCCGAAGCTCTCGGTGGAGCGCATCCGGGCGCGCGCGTAGACGGGGACGGACCGGAAGGTCGCCTGGGCGTACTCCTCGACCTGGGACAGGCGCGCCGCGTCGTCGAAGCCGGGGGGGACGAGCTTGTCGGCCGGGGCCCGGAAGCAGCGGATCCCGCGGCGCGAGGCGGCCTTCGAGATCGGCTCGGCAAGCGCCCCGTACACGTGGAGGTGCTGGTGGCCGTCGAGGTGCGTGACCTTGAGGCCCGCCTGCTGGAGGGCGTCGATCTGGGCCTCGGTCTCGGCCTCCACCTCGTCGGGATCGAAGAGGCGCTCGCGGGCCCGGCGGCGGGACTCCTCCTTTCCGAGGAAGCGGCCGTCCTCGCCCGCGAGGGTCTTGTGGCCGAGGACGAGGGGCTCGCCTTCGCTCAGGTTGAGGTGGAGGCCGATGTCGAGCTCCGGCATGAGCCTGGCCATCTTCACGGCCTCCCGGTAGCCGGCGGCGTAGACGAGCATCGAAGCGGAGGTGACGATGCCGCGGCGGTGCGCCTCCATGATGCCGGCGTTCCGCGCGGCGCTCAGCCCGAAGTCGTCGGCGTTGACGATGAGCCACTTCATGGGACGAGCATCGCGAGGTACGGCTGCGCCCAGAAGTGGAGGCGGCCGTCCGCGTCCTCGAACTCCGCCAGGCCCCGGCGGCGCCGCTCGGAGAGGTAGTCGAAGAGTCCGGGGCGGTAGGCCTCGAGCTCCTCGCGGGTGAAGTCGCGGCGGACCCGCGGGAGGGGACGGAAGCGGAAGCGGGCGCGGAGCATCTCCTCGAAGCGGCGCGTGTCGGCGATGGAGATGAGGAAGGTGAGGAGCTGGCCGCCGGGCTCGAGGTGGTCCGGCGCGCGCTCGAGGAGGGGGACGAAGTAGTGGAGGCCATCCGGCCCGGCGAGCTTGGCGCCCTCGGGAGGGCCCGGCCAGGGCGTCTGGGGCGGGTTGGTCACGATGAGGTCGAAGCGCCGTCCGGCGACGGGATCGAAGAGGTCGCCCTCGAGGATCTCGAGGGCCACCCCGTTGCGCGCGGCGTTCCGCCGGGCGCATTCGACAGCGGAGGGATCGACGTCGGTCGCGGTCACGGCGCGGGCGCCGAGCCGGGCGGCGGCGAGGCCGAAGAGGCCCGTGCCGCAGCCCAGGTCGAGCACCGTCTTCCCTCGGACGGAGAACAAGTAGCGGGCGAGGGCGAGGGAGGCCGGCCCGGGCACGTGCACCGGCGGGGTGCATTCGAGCTCGAGGCGGCAGGGCTGTTCGACCGTGAGAACTTCGCCCATGGGGACGGGGCCCACTGTATCATCGCGGGATGGCGCTTGTCGAGCCGGCGCCGCCGGACCCCGCCTGGCCCCGCTACAGCGCCCGGCCGTTCCCCCCGTACCGCTTCGTGGCGGGCCTGAACGCGCATCCGCGGCGGGACCCGAAAGGGCACTCGTACGGCCTTCCCGAAGCGCCGCCGCCGCGGGTGCCGCCCGAGCGGTGGCGCGGGAACGAGGACTACCTCTACGGGATCGACCTCTACAACTTCGCCTACTGGTGGGAGTGCCACGAGGCGCTGGAAGGGCTCTGGCACCTGACGGGGCACGAGGGGATGGAGGCGGCCTACCTCCAGGGGATCATCCAGGTGGCGGCGGCGAACCTCAAGCGCCACATGGGAGTGCCGGAGGGAGCCCGCCGGCTGGCCGGCGAGGCGGTGGCGCGGCTCGCCTCGGTGGGGAAGCGGGAGTTCATGGGCCTGGAGCTGGGGCCCTTCATCCGGGCGGTGAACGACTACCACCTGGACGGGGATTCGCCGCGGCTCCCGCTGATCCGGCTGCAATGAGGGCGTCCCGGGAACCTTATGCGCGGAAGGGGACGCCGCGGCGCTGCTGGCCCGGGAGGGCCGGCCGCCGTGCGTGCGCTTCTACGCCCGGGGCGACGGGACGGTCCTCACTCGGGACTGCCCGGCGGGAGTCCGTCGGAAATGGTTGGTGCGGGCCGCCTGGGGCGTTGCAGCCGTCGTCTTCGTCGGCCTCCTCTTCCTCGTCCTGGGGGAGCTCCGCGGGGACGCGCGCGCCGTGGCCGACTGGCTCGAGAGTCTCCTCGCCCGGCTCCGCCCTCCCGCCAGGGTGACGATGGGCCGGCCGGTCGCGCTCCCCCCTACGTCTTGATCACGCCGAGCTTCCGCCCCACCGCCTGGAACGCGTCGAGCGCGCGGTCGAGGTCGGCACGCTCGTGGGCGGCGCTGATCTGGACGCGGATCCGGGCCTGGCCCTGGGGGACGACCGGGAAGAAGAAGCCGACCGCGTAGATTCCCTCCTCGAGGAGTTCGCGCGCGAAATCCTGGGCGAGCTTCGCGTCGCCCAGCATGAGGGGGCAGATCGGGTGGGTCCCGGGCCTGATCTCGAAGCCGCGGCGCGTCATCTCCGAGCGGAAGAAGGCGGTGTTCTCCGCGAGCCGGTCCCGGAGCGCGTTCGAGGAATCCAGGAGCTCCAGGGCCTTGAGCGCGGCCCCGCAGATGAAGGGGGGAAGGGTGTTCGAGAAGAGGTAGGGGCGGGAGCGCTGGCGGAGGAGCTCGACGATGGCGCGGCGGCCGGCCGTGAAGCCGCCCGCCGCCCCGCCCAGGGCCTTTCCGAGGGTCGAGGTCAGGACGTCGATTCGCCCCTGGACTCCCAGGAGCTCGGCGGTGCCGCGCCCCGTTTTCCCGACGAAGCCGCTCGCGTGGGAGTCGTCCACCATGACGAGGGCCCCGTAGCGGTCGGCCACGTCGCAGATCTCCCGGAGGGGCGCGACCGAGCCGTCCATCGAGAACACGCCGTCGGTCGCGATCAGGCGGGTGCGCCGGCCCTGCGCTTTCTTGAGGCACGCCTCGAGCTCGCCCAGGTCGCGGTTGGCGTAGCGGAAGCGCTCGGCTTTCGAGAGCCGGATGCCGTCGATGATCGAGGCGTGGTTGAGGGCGTCGGAGATGACGGCGTCCTCCTCTCCGAGCAGGGTCTCGAAGAGGCCGCCGTTGGCGTCGAAGCAGCTCGTGTAGAGGATGGCGTCGTCGTGGCCGAAGAACCGGGCGAGCGCGGCCTCGAGGTCCTTGTGGATCTCCTGGGTGCCGCAGATGAAGCGGACGGAGGAGAGGCCGTAGCCCCAGCGGTCCAGGGCCTCGCGGGCGGCGCGGACGAGCTCGGGGTGGGAGGAGAGGCCGAGATAGTTGTTGGCGCAGAAGTTGAGGACCTCGCGGCCGCGGACCCGGACGCGGGCGGCCTGGGGGGTCTCGAGGACGCGCTCGTCCTTGTACAGGCCCGACCGCCGGATCTGTTCGAGCTCGCCCGAGAGGCGGGGCGTGAGGGTGTCGGTCATGGCGGGAGTATACGGGAAATCCCGGCGGGGGCCGGCCTGTTATGTATAGTGAACCGACCTGGAGAACGGCACGATGAGAACGACGTTCGCGGCGCTCGGGCTGGCCCTCGGGCTGGCCCTTCCGGCGGCGGCCCAGGACCGGAAGGCCCCGGAGCTCGAGGGCGGGACGGGCTGGCTGAACACGGAGAAGCCCGTGAAGCTCGCCGACCTCAAAGGGAAGGTCGTCCTGCTCGACTTCTGGACGTACTGCTGAATCAACTGCATGCACGTCTTTCCGGACCTCGCCCGTCTGGAAAGGAAGTACCCGAAGGAGCTGGTGGTCATCGGCGTCCATTCGGCGAAGTTCGAGAACGAGAAGGACTCGGAGGCCGTCCGCGAGGCGATCCTCCGGCACGACCTCGAGCACCCCGTCGTGAACGACGCGGAGTTCAGGATCTTCCGGGCCTACGGGGCCCGCGGCTGGCCCCATTTCACGCTGATCGACCCGGCGGGCGACATCGTGGGCCACGCCTCGGGGGAGGGGAACTACGAGGTCTTCGTCTCGGCCATCGACGCCACCCTCAAGAAGTTCGAGGGGAAGATCAACCGGGAGCCCATCAAGTGGGCGCTCGAGAAGGACAAGGAGAAGCCCTCGGCGCTCCGGTATCCCGGGAAGATCCTGGCCACTGCGGACCGCCTCTACATCGCGGACACGAAGCACCACCGGGTGCTGGTGACGGACCACGCGGGGAAGGTCCTGGAGACGGTCGGCGGGAAGGAGGAGGGTTTCAAGGACGGGGGCTTCGCGGAGGCGCGCTTCGACGAGCCCCAGGGGATGGCGATCCGGGGGAGCGTCCTCTACGTCTGCGACCGGGAGAACCACGCGATCCGGGCCGTCGACCTGGCCTCGCGGCGGGTCAGCACCGTCGCCGGGACCGGGAAGCAGAGCTACGAGCGGGCCGCTGGCCCGGCGCGCCAGACGGGCATCAACTCGCCCTGGGACCTCGCGCTCGACGGCGATCGGCTCTTCATCGCCATGGCCGGGGCGCACCAGATCTGGGTGATGGATCTCGCCCGGAACACGGTCGGGCCATTCAGCGGGACGGGCCGCGAGACCCTGACGGACGGGCCGCACGACAAGGCCAACTTCTCCCAGCCGAGCGGCCTGTCGATCGGGAAGGGGAAGCTCTACGTGGCGGACAGCGAGGTGAGCGGCGTCCGGGAGCTCGACCTCGACCCGAAGGGCAAGGCGCGGACGATCGTCGGGACCGGCCTCTTCGACTTCGGGGACAAGGACGGGACGGGGGACGCTGTCCGCCTCCAGCACGTCCTGGCCGTGCTCTGGCACGAGGGGAAGCTCTACGTCGCCGACGCCTACAACCACAAGATCAAGGTCTGCGACCCGGCGACGCGGGAGGTGAAGTCCTTCCTCGGGGACGGGAAGCGCGGGCGGGAGGACGGGGCGACCCCCCGCTTCCACGAGCCCAGCGGCCTGGCCGCCTGGGGCGACCGGCTCTTCGTGGCCGACACCAACAATCACGCCGTGCGCGTCGTGAACCTGAAGACCCGCGAGGTCTCCACCCTCCCGATCCAGTAGCCCGCGTCACGAAACAGCGACGCTGTTTCGTGACGCTATTTTGGGGCGCGGTAGGGGCGGGACCAGCGCTCGAGGCCCCAGTCGACGAAGCGGGGGAAGAGGGCCTGCATCCGGATCAGGAAGCGGCCGTCGGCGGTGAGCCAGACCTCCCGGGCCCCGCGGCGGGAGGCCTTGAGGATGGCCCGCGCGACCTTCTCGGGCGGCCAGCCTTTCCGGTTTTCCGGGGCCATCGCGCGCTTCACGCCGATCAGCTTCGCGTTTCCCTGGAAGCCGGTGTCGGTCAGGCCCGGGGCCACCTCGATCACCCGGACGCCGAGCGGCCGGAGCTCGACCCGCAGGCTCTGGCTGAAGGAGTGGAGCGCGTACTTCGACATGCAGTAGGCCGCCATGTACGGGATCGAGGACCGGGCCAGGCTGCTCGAGACGTTGATCACCTGCCCCTGGGACTTCGCGAGGTGGGGGAGCGCGGCCCGGACGGCGTGGAAGGGGCCGAAGACGTTCGTCCGAAAGACGTCCTCGAGAGCCTCCTCCGTGGTGTCGGCGACGCTGGAATAAAGGCCGATCCCGGCGTTGTTGACGAGGACGTGGAGGGCGCCGTAGCGCTCGACGGTCGCCTCGACCGCCCGGCGGAGGTCCTCGGGCTTCCGTACGTCGGCCCGGAGCGCGAGGGCCCCCTCCAGGCCCCGGAGCTCCCCCCGGGCGAGGGCGGCCACGCGCGCGCCGTCGTCCAGGAAGGCCCGAGCCGTCGCCTGGCCGATCCCCCCGGAGGCCCCCGTGACGAGCACGACGCGGTCCTGCGGGAGCGTCACGGGAGGGATTATAGCGGCCCCTCGCGAGGCGGCCTCCGTATAATCTAGGAGACCCATGAGGACGGCCGCGCTCGTCATCGGCCTGGGGCTCGTTCCCGGCGGGCCCGCCGAGGCCGAGATCCGGGGGATGAAGCATCCGGCCCTCTCGCCGGACGGCGCCCGGATCGCCTTCAGCTGGCACGGGGATCTCTGGACCTGCCCCGCCGCCGGCGGCCGGGCCGAGCGGCTGACCGACGATCCGGCCGACGAGCAGAAGCCCGCCTGGTCCCCGGACGGCCGCTGGATCGCCTATTCGAGCGACCGGGCCGGCAACCGCGACCTCTTCGTGATCGAGGTCTCCTCGCGCGCGACGCGCCAGCTCACTTTCCACTCCGCCGACGACGACGCCCCCGCCTGGTCCCCCGACGGAACGTGGATCGCCTTCCAGTCCAACCGCGACTCGAACCTCGACCTCGCGCTCAACGACAACGTCTTCGACCTCTGGAAGGCGCCCGCCGCGGGAGGAACGGCGACCCGGATCACGCTCTTCCGGGGCGAGAACCCGGCCTGGTCGCCGGACGGGAAGTGGATCGCCTACGACCGCTACTCGTCCGGCTACTCCGACGGGGAGCACAACATCCTCCTCATCGCGCCCGACGGGTCCGGTCTCCCGCGCGAGCTGGCCACCGGGGTGGAGGACTCCCGGCGCCCCGCCTGGAAGGGCGACGCCGTCTACTTCGCCCACGAGGCCAACGGCATCCACCTCTCGGGCCAGCGGAACGTCTGGCGCACGAGCGTCCGCGGCGGTCCGCTCCTCCAGGTGACCGGCCACCGCGAGGACCACGTGACCTGGCCGGCCACCTCGCGCGACGGCAAGATCCTCGTCTACGAGCACGATTTCCACCTCTACGCGATCGACCTCGGCCGGGCCCGCCCGGAGCCACGCCGGCTGGGGATCACGGCGGTCGATCCCTACGACGATCCCGTCTCGGCCCAGGCCCTGGCCTCGGGCTTCCAGTCGCCCTCCTGGTCCCCGGACGGGAAGGAGATCGCCTTCTCCGCCCGAGGAGACCTCTGGATCGCATCGGCGGAGGGCGGGGAGGCTCGCGCGCTCACCCGCGGGCCGGACGACGATCGCGACCCCTCCTGGTCGCCGGACGGGAAGGAGATCATCTACGTCAGCTCCCCGGCCGGCATGGAAGGCCACGTGGTCCGGGTGTCCTCGGCCGGAGGCGAACCCCGCGCCGTCACGAGAGAGGAGGGCGGCTACCGGGGCCCGCGACTCTCCCCGCTCGGAACGGCGGCCCTCGTGACCCGGACCGGGGAATCGGGGGACGAGCTCCGCTGGGTCGACCTCGCGACGGGCGCGTCCCGTCCGTTCGGCGCCGACCCGGACGGATCCGAGTCCGACGGCTGCTTCTCGCCGGACGGCCGCTCCGTCGCCTACCTCGCCTCGCGCGGGGGCAAGACCGAGGTGAGGGTCCGTCCCGCGGAGGGCGGGCCGGCCACGACGCTCGATTCCGACGCCGCCGCGAAGGCCGGCCTCGACTGGTCGCCCGACGGGACGCGGCTCGCCTGCTCCGTCCGTCCCCCGGGGGCCGCGCCGTTCGTCCGCGTCCTGGACGTGGAGGGCGGCGGGCGGCGGATCGCCGCGACGGGGGGGCGGCGGGCGAGCTGGTCGCCCGATTCCACGATGCTCGTCTGCGAAGAGCCGCAGGCGGCGGGCGGGGTGGACGCCCAGCGTCTCGCGATCCACGACGCGCGGGGAGGCCCTCGGCTCGGCCTCGCGATCCGGGCGGAGCGCCGGGTCCCGCGGAGCGAGGAGATGCGGGCGGTCTTCCAGCAGGTCTGGTCGAGCTACGCGAACCACTACTACGACCCCTTCTTCCACGGGGCGGACATGCGGGCGCTCCGCGCGAAGTACGCGCCTCTCGCCGCGGCGTGCCGGACCAAGCCGGAGCTCTACGACCTCCTGAACGAGATGATCCGCGAGCTCCGGTCCTCGCACGTCCACCTGAAGCCCGCTCCCGTCCGGAATACCGTGGCGACGGGAGCGCTCGGCGCGGACCTCGTGCGGGGGGAGGGCGGCTCGCTCGTCCTGGCGCGCGTCGTCCCCGGCGGCCCGGCCGCGCTGGCCGGGCTCAAAGAGGGGGAAACCCTGGTCCTTTCCTCCGCCATGGACCTCGATCTCCTGATGACGGCCCCCTCCGAGGCTCCCGAAGCCCGCCTCACGGTGCGGGACCCGGAGGGAAGGGAGCGCGAGGCGACGCTGCGGGGGCTGGGGCGGACGGCGCTCCGCCAGCTCAAGTACGAGAACTCGATCGTGGAGAAGAAGCGGCTCGTCCTGGAGCGGAGCGGAGGTCGCCTCGCCTACTTCCACATCCGGATGATGACCCAGCCCGAGGTCGCCCGCCTCCGCGACGCGCTCGAGGGGGACGGCGCCAAGGCCGAGGGGCTGGTCCTCGACGAGCGGGACGGGGTGGGCGGCCTCGCGCACCGTCCCGTCTGCGCGCTCCTGGACTCCACCGCGCCCGAGCGCCTGAACCGGGTTCCCGCCGTCTGGACCCGGAACCGGAACGGCACGGTCGCGGCGGACCGCTACGGGAGCGGCCGCCCCCCGGCCCGGAGCTGGGACCGGCCCGTCATCATGATCCAGAACGAGATCTCGAGGAGCGACAAGGAGATCCTGCCCTACACGTTCCGCCACCTCGGGATCGGCTACCTGGTGGGCATGCCGACGGCCGGGGGCGTGATCGGGGGCAGCGAGTGGACGATGCAGGACGGCTCGCGGATCGTCGTCTCCGTCCAGGGATGGTTCACCTCCGAGGGCCGCAACCTCGAAGGCTGGGGCGTGCCGCCCGACTACCGGGTGGCGGTGACGCACGAGGACCTGCTGGCCGGGCGCGACCCCCAGCTCGAGAAGGCCGTCGAGGTGCTGCTCGCGCAGATGGACGGACGGATCTCCCCGCCCCGCAAGCCGGGGCTCGAGAAGCCGGAAGCCAATCCGGGGAAATGACGAGGTGGCCATGCAACTCGCCCTGGCGTTCCTCCTCCTGGCCCAGGAGACTCCGGCCCCCTCGCTCGAGGACCACGTCCGCTACCTGACCGGCGACGAGTGCGCCGGCCGCGAGACCGGGACCGAGGGCGAGAAGAAGGCGGCGGCCTACCTCGAGCGCGAGCTCAAGCGCTGGAAAATCGAGACCTCCGTCGCCGAGTTCCGGGGCCACGGGACGACCGGCCGGAACGTCATCGGGGTCGTTCCCGGCAGCGGCTCCGACGAGGCGATCGTGGTCGGGGCCCACTACGACCACCTGGGGACGAGCGACAAGGGGATCTGCCGCGGAGCGGACGACAACGCGAGCGGGACGTCCGTCGTCCTCGAGGTCGCCCGCCGCCTGGCCTCGCGGCCGGCGAAGCGGGCGGTCGTGATCGCCTTCTTCAGCGGCGAGGAGATGGGCGTCCTGGGCTCGCGCGCCTACGTGACGAAGCCCGCGGTCCCGCTCGAGAAGACCGTCGCCATGATCAACCTCGACATGGTGGGTCGGCTCGGGTCGAAGCTGATCGTCTTCGGGGTGGACTCGGGCGACAAGTTCCAGGAATACCTGGACGAGAGCCCGCTCCGGATCGTGACGAAGGCGGACCCGATCGGCCCGAGCGACCACACGTCGTTTTACGTGAAGGGCGTCCCGGCGGTCCACGTCTTCACCGGCTCCCACAAGGACTGGCACAAGCCGTCGGACACCCCGGACAAGCTGAACCTGGAAGGCATGCGGCTCGTGGCGTACGAAGTGGAGCGCCTGGCCCGCCGCATCGCCGACGCCCCCGAGCGGATGGCCTACCGGAAGGTGGATGGGGCGGCCCCGCTCCCGGGCGGGCCCCGCCCCGGCGGCACGCCCTACCTCGGCCTCATGCCCGACTACGGCTTCGAGGGGAAGGGCGTCCGCCTGGCCGGCGTGGCGCCGGGCAGCCCGGCGGAGAAGGCCGGCCTCGCGGAGGGCGACGTCATCCTCGCCATGGACGGCAAGGAGTGCGCGGAAGTGAAGGCCTACTCGGCCCTTTTCTTCGCCAAGCGTCCCGGAGACGAGGTCACCCTCACCGTGGACCGGAAGGGGAAAGCGACCCCGGTGAAGGTGGTCCTCGGGGAGAAGCGGAAGTCGGACGAGTAACGGGGAATCGGGAAATCGGGAATCGCGGGGGCGGGGAGGGGGCGCTCATTCCTCCTGGAGGACCCAGGCTCCGAGCCGCTCCGCCTCCTTGTTCCAGTCGGCGGGGGTCGTCACCAGAAGCACCTGATTCCAGACTTCCTCGCCGTTGAAGTGGGTGCAGAGGTTGATCAACTTCCCCGAATCCAGGATCACGATCACTTCATCGTCGTGGTTGATCCAGACGGATCGGATCCGGGGACCGCCCGCGGCTTCCCCGAGATCGGAGTCGTCCTGGATCGCGGATCTGGCGTCCGCGGGAAGGGGGGCCGGAACGACGCCCTCCGGGGTCATCTCGAACGTCGCGCCGGACTCGAGGACCAGGAAGAAGCGGCGCCAGTTCGGGGAGACTCGGGTCCAGGCGATGTCCCGGATGGCATGGCCGACCAACAGGGGTTCTCCTGCCTCCGCTCGCATCGGGCGCCGATCCTACCGCATGAACGACCCGCTCCTTCCGGAAATATGGGCCCACAGGCCCGCCCGACTCCTTCCCGATTCCCGATCCGCGATTCCCGATTCCCCGCTAAGATGGTGTCCCATCCTTCAAAGGAGGCACCCATGCCGCTCGTCGAGTACTCCGCCGCGAACGGGATCGCCACGCTCGCGCTCAGCTTCCCGCCCGCCAACTGCTACACGCACGAGATGATGCGGGAGCTGGACGAGGCGATCCTGAAGGCACGCTTCGACGACGCCGTCCACGTGATCGTGCTCACCGGGACGGGGGAGAAGTTCTTCTGCGCGGGGGCGGACATCAACATGCTCAAGACGGTCACCCCCCGCTTCAAGTACTTCTTCTGCCTCCACGCGAACGAGACGCTGAATCGGCTCGAGCAGACGCCGAAGCTCGTCATCGCCGCGCTGAACGGCAATTGCGTGGGCGGCGGGCTCGAAATCGCGATGGCCGCCGACCTGCGGATCGCGCGGAAGGGGGGCGGGAAGACGGGGCTCCCCGAGGTGACGCTCGGCGTCCTCCCCGGGACGGGCGGCACCCAGCGACTGGCGCGGATCGTGGGGAAGTCGACGGCGATCGAGATGATGACGAGCGGCCGGCTTTTCGACTTCGAGGAGGCCCTAGAGCGGGGCATCGTGAACCAGGTGATCGACGCGCCCGACCGGGCCGCCTTCCTCGCGAAGGTGGGGGACTACGCCGCCCAGTTCTGCCCCCCGAACAAGGCCTCGAGGGCCGTCGGCCTCATCAAGCGGGCGGTCCAGAGCGGGGCGGAGGTCGACTTCACGGACGGCCTGGCCATCGAGCGGGAGCTCCAGCAGCAGCTCTTCGAGAGCGAGGACGCGAAGGAGGGCTTGGGCGCCTACGTCGAGAAGCGCAAGCCCGCGTTCAAGGGGAAGTAGGCCTTTCGGACCGCGCCGCGTGAGGATCCTCTCGCTCCAGCCGACGTCGACGGAGATGGCCTTCGCGCTCGGACTGGGGCGCTCGGTGGTGGGGGTCTCCCACGAGTGCGCGTACCCTCCGGCCGCGCGGCGGCGTCCCGTCGTCTCGCGGAGCGTCGTCGACCCGGAGCGCATGACGAGCGCCGAGATCGACCGCGCGGTCTCTGCGGCGGAGCGGGAGGGGAGGAGCCTGTACCGGATCGACCGGGAGCTCGTCCGGAAGCTCCGGCCGGACCTGATCCTCACGCAGAGTCTCTGCGACGTCTGAGCGACGTCGCCCTCGGACGTCGGGCGGGTGCTCGACGCGGTGCAAGCGCCGCCCCGGGTGCTGGCGCTCCACGCCCACGACTTCGAGGGGATGTTCCGCGACCTCCGGCTCCTGGCGGGGGCGACGGGGCGGGACGCGGGACCCCTCGAGCGCCGGCTCCGAAAGCGGGCGCGGGCGGTGGAGCGGCGGGTGCGGGGCTCGGGGCGGAGGCGGGTCTTCTGCATGGAGTGGCTGGAGCCGCCCTTCTCGAGCGGCCACTGGGTCCCGGAGTTGGTGGAGATGGCCGGAGGGCGGGACATCCTCGCGCGGAAGGGATCGCCCTCGCGGCGCGTGGAGTGGGAGGACATCGTGCGCGGACGGCCCGAGGCGTTGATCCTCATGCCGTGCGGCCTTACAATGGAACGGACGCGGCGCGAGGCGGGCGTCGCGACCCGGCGCCCCGAGTGGAAGGCGCTCCCCGCCGTCCGGGCGGGCGAGGTGTGGCTCGCGGACGGGCCCTCGTTCTTCAACGGGGCCGGACCGCGGCTGGTGGAGGGGCTGGAGATCCTGGCCGGAATCCTCCACCCGGACCGCGTCCCGCGCCGCCGCCGCGGCTGTGAAAGGCTGTGAGCATGACCGAGAAGGCCTGGGCCTCCGAGAAGGACTTCGAGGTCCACACCCTGCCCGGGCGCCTCCACGAGCGGCTCCTCGACTGGCAGCGGCGGAACTTCGCCGACGAATACGACTACCTCCAGAAGCACTGGGGGGACCACTACCGGCAGGACCCGTTCCGGCTGGTGGCGAAGCTCGGACCCCTCCGGAGCGGGGCGATCGAGGTAGGGAAGTTCAAGGGCCTCCCCCGCTTCGCCCGCGCCGCCGAGCTCGACGACGAGATGGTCCTCCAGGTCGCCAAGATCATCAAGGCCCAGTGCTCGACGGAGCTGGGCTCCATCCAGCAGCATCGCGAGTCCCTCTACAAGGCCCAGGACCCGCGGATGCAGTTCAACGTCATGCGGATCATGGCCGAGGAGTTCCGGCACGCGTACCAGATGCTCTTCGTCCTCGCGCAGGACGACTGGACGCGCGTCGGCCACGACCTGGCGCAGGAGACGGTCGAGTCGCTCCTCGGAATGAGGACCGGCGACCACGTCCTCGACGCCTTCAACCTCTTCTTCGACTCCTTCGTCGACAACGTCACGTTCGCCGCGATCATCGACCGGGTGGGGAAGTACCAGCTGGAGATGCAGCTCACGTTCTCGTACGCGCCGATGGCCCGCTCGATGGGGCCGATGCTCTACGAGGAGGCCTTCCACATGGCCAGCGGCGTCAACCCGATGCGCCAGTGGGCGGCGGAGGCGGCGCGCGGGGAGGGGAACGTCTCGACCGCGATGCTCCAGCGCCACATCAACAAGTGGACGGCCCGGGGCCTCGAGATGTTCGGGGACGAGCGGGGCGGGAAGAGCGTGGTGGATTTCGGCTTCAAGGACATGGCGAACCGGGAGGCGTCGGACCGCTACGCCCGCGAGCTCAAGGAGGAGCTGGTCGACACGCTGAACTTCGAGGTCCTCCGCGTCTTCGACCCTTCGGTCGGCCGGGAGGAGGCCCCCGCGATCGCAGACCGCGTCCTCGAGACCGGGGACGCCTGGAAGGGCTGCGGGCCGGACCGGCTCTTCCTCCGTCCGGACCCGCGCTTCTTCCGGAGGCGGGGCGAGCACGCCTTCGAGATGCGCGACGTGCGGGGCCGCCCGGTCGCGTCGCTCGAGGACTACCTTTCGTCCTTGCGGAAAGCGCTGCCGGATGCTTACATCACCGGACCCGACTTCAAGGTCTACGTGGACAACCTGAAGAAGAAGCTGGAAGGGCACGAGGTCTCCGAGGCCGGGCTCCCCTTCTATGGCTAGCGTCCGGTTCCAGATCGGCCCCACGCCCAACCCGAACTCCGTCCGGGTGGCGCTCTCGGAGGCGCTGTTCCCGAAGGCCGCGACCTTCGCGAGCGCCGCCGCCGCCGAGGCCGACCCGCTCGCGAAGAAGCTCTTGGCCGTCCCGGGCGTGGTCCAGGTCTTCATGCTGAACAACTTCATCTCGATCAACAAGGATCCGGGCGCCGAGTGGGCCAAGGTGGAGCCCGGAGTGGCGCAGGTCCTCGAGAGGCACTTCGGTGCGTGACTGGAACGCCCTGGCGGACCGCTCGATCGCCGGGGAGCCGCCCGGCCGCGAGGAGGCGCTCGACGTCCTCCGCTCGCCCGACGCCGAGCTCCTCTCCCTCCTCGAGGCGGCCTACCGGGTGCGGCGCCACTTCCACGGGAACCGCGTCAAGATCCACGTCCTCGAGAACGCGATGAGCGGGATGTGCCCCGAGGACTGCGGGTTCTGCTCGCAGTCGCGCGTGGCGACGGGCGAGATCGAGCGCTACCGCCTGGAGAGCCGGGAGGAGATCGTCTCGGCGGCCCGGAAGGCGAAGGCCGCGGGCGCCTGGAAGTACTGCATCGTGACCTCGACCCGAGGGCCCAACGAGGGCCAGCTCGACGTCATCTGCGACGCCGTCCGCGAGATCAAGCGGGACGTGGGGATCCGGGTCTGCACCTCCCTCGGCATCCTCGAGCGCGCGCAGGCGCTCCGGCTCAAGGAGGCCGGGGTCGACCGCTTCAACCACAACCTGGAGACCAGCGCCCGCCATTTCCCGGAGATCTGCTCGACCCACACGTACGAGGACCGGGTCCGCACGCTCGGCTACGTCCGCGAGGCCGGGATGGAGTCCTGCTGCGGCGGGATCGTGGGGATGGGGGAGACGGACGAGGATCTGGCGGATCTGGCGTTCGAGCTCCGGCGGCACGGGGTGACGTCGATCCCGATCAACTTCCTCGACCCCCGCCCGGGGACGCCGATGGCGGCGCGGCCGCGGGTCGAGCCCCGCTACGGGCTCCGGGTCCTCACGATGGTCCGCTTCGTGAATCCCTCGCGGGACATCCGCTGCGCGGGCGGGCGCGAGGTCACCTTCCGCGCCCTCCAGCCCCTCGTCCTCTACCCCTGCAACTCGATCTTCACGAACGGCTACCTCACGACCGGCGGCAACGCCGAGGCGGACGACCTCCGGATGATCCGCGACCTCGGTTTCGAGCCGCTCACAGAGTAGTTTCCGGTTTCCAGTTGCCAGTTTCCAGGGGCCAGTTTCGAGGCGGGGGCGCGCCCACGGCGAAGGCTGCCCGCCGTTGAGTAGGGGGAGGACGGGGGGGCGGCGCTCCCGCGGCTCCCCCGGTGACCGGCAGGCGGAAAGCGGAGATGGGGTCCCCGAGCGTCATCCATCGCGACGACCCGCGCGCTCGCGCGTTGCTGGGGGTGTGTCTCCTCCTCTGCTGCGGGTTCTTCGTGGCGGAGATGGTGGCTTACCTGGTCCTCCGGGAGCACCTCCCGGGAAGCGGGGCCGTGCTCCTCCTCGAAAGCCGCCAGGCGCTCTTCGCGCTGGGAAAGGGGAACCTCGTCGTGGGCACGGCGGCGGGTCTCCTCCTGCATGCCGGCATGGCGGCGCTCATGAGCGCGGCCCTCCAGCATACCTGGCTCCGAAGCCGGAGCCTCGCGCTCTCGATCGTCCTCCTCATCTTCGTCGCCTTCCAGGGGGGCGTGGTGGCGCTTGCGGTCGGGAAGTCTTGAACCGCCCCGGGAAAGGGCGCGGGGATCGGCGGAAGGGGTCTTTCGCGCGCCTCCCCGAGCGGTATAATACGGGCGGGTCATGGGGCACGGAACGCGGGGCGACATCATCGTCTTTTCGTCCGACCCGGCCGTCCGGTCGGCGCTCGAGGTGGCGCTCCGGGACGAGCGGTACCGGCTGCTCGTCGCGGCCGACGACGCCGCGGCCGACGCCGCCGCGCGCTCCGCTTCCGCGGACCTCGCGCTGATCGACAGCTCCCTGGGCGCTCCCCTCGAGCGCGTGCAGCGGCTCCTCCGGATCAACCCCGCGCTCGGCTTCATGCTGGTGGTGGGGGAGGAGGACTCGATCCTCGCGGTCGAGGCCGCGAGGATGGGCGCCTACGACTTCGTGGTGCGGCCGGTCGACCTCCCCAAGGCGCGCTTCCGGGTGCGGGTGGCGCTGGAGAAGCACTCGAGGGCCGTCGAGGAGCGCGCGTACACGGTGGCCCTCGAGGAGCGGCTGAACAACCGCACCGAGGAGGTGATGCACCACCGGGACCGGATCAAGACCCAGTTCGTGAACACGATCCGCGCGCTGGAGAAGGCGCTCCAGGCGAAGAACGTCTACACGGAAGGCCATTCGCGGCGGGTGGCGGAGAAGGCGGTCGAGATCGCCCGGGCGATGAAGACGCCGCGGGAGCAGCTCCGCCACATCGAGCTGGGCGCCCTCTTCCACGACATCGGGAAGATCGGGGTGCGGGACGAGGTCCTGAACAAGCCGGGCCGGCTGACCGAGAGCGAGTACGAGCACGTCAAGGTCCATCCCCTGGTCGCCGAGCAGATCCTCTCCCCGATCGAGGAGCTCCGGCCGATCGTGGACATCGTGAAGTACGAGCACGAACGCTGGGACGGGGGGGGCTACCCGTCCGGGCTCAAGGGGGCCGCGATCCCCCTCGGGGCCCGCCTGATCGCGATCGCGGACGCGTGGGACTCCATGGTCTTCGACCGCGTCTACCGGACGGCGATCGCCCCTGAGCAGGCGATCGCCGAGATCGAGAAGCACTCCGGGACGCAGTTCGATCCCGACTGCGTCCGCGTCTTCTGCGCCCTGGAGCGCGCCAAGCTCGGGACCGACGGGGCGGCCGTGCCCGGGCCTTTGGGCTTCTCCCCCCGGGTCAATCCGCAGCCCGGAACGCCGTAGCCGCCGCCGCCCCGTACCATAGCTGATGCGCCGCGGGATTCCGGATTCCGGGTCACCTCCCGCCCCCGCCCCTCAATCCTCCGCGGGGGCGAAACCGATGATCGGGACGGCCGTCCGTGCGCCGGCGTTCGAGGTCCTGGTCCGCAGCCAGCACCGGCGCCTGCTCGCGTACGGCCTTGCGCTGACCGGCAGGCGGGACGCGGCGGAAGACCTGGTCCAGGACGCCCTCCTCGTGGCCCACCGGGAGTTCGGGCGCTTCGACGCCTCCCGCGACTTCGCCGCCTGGGTCCGCGGGATCGTCCGCATGAAGTACTTCGAGTGGGCGCGCCGTCAGCGGACGCAGGCGCTCGACCCCTCCGTCCTCGAGTCGGTCGAGGCCGAACACCGGGCCTGGGACCGTGCGGCCGAGGAAGGGCGGGAGGACGCGCTCGCGGCGATCCGCGAGTGCCTCCGGCTTCTCTCCTCCCACGTGGGGGAGGCGGTCGAGCTCTTCTACGCGGAGAAGCGCTCGTGCACGGAGATCGCGGTCCGGATGGGGACCACGGAGGTCGTGATCCGGAAGCGGCTCCAGCGCGCGCGGGAGACCCTGGCCGAATGCGTCCGGCGGCGGACCGGCGGAGGTGAGCCATGAATCGCGACGCGGAACCCTGCCTCGACCTCGACGGCGCGTCCCGGGCCGTGGACGGCCTCCTCCGGGAGCTCTCGCGGGCGCCGGAAGGAGACGACGAGGCCTTCCTCGACCGCCTCCAGGTCGCGGCGAGGCCCGCCCCGCTCGTCCCCTGGCGCCGCGCGTCGATCGCGGCGGCCGTCCTCCTGGCCGTCCTCGGCCTCATGGTCGGGACCCGGTCCCGGCCTCCGCTCACGGTGATCGCAGGCAGCGCCCTCGCCCAGGGGAACCGCGTCGTCACCCAGGAGGGCCAGAGCGCGGCCCTCGTCCTCGCCGACCGGAGCCGCGTCCGGGTGGAGGAGGGCACCGAGCTCGTCGTCCGGCCCGTCGAGGCGGGGATCCGGGTCGAGCTCCAGCAGGGCCAGGCCACGTTCGAGGTGACGAGGAAGGAGGCCGGGAAGTCGTTCGAGGTGGACACCTCGCACGGCCGGATCGTCGTCCACGGGACGAAGTTCTCGGCCGGCGTGACGGAGGGCTCCCTCGTCGTCACCGTCGAGGAGGGCGCCGTCGAGGTGGGGAACGAGCACGGGAAGGTCCGGCTCCTCGCGGGCGAGCACGCGGTCGTCACTCAGGACCGGGCTCCCGACAAGAAGGAACGGCTCTTCCTGGAGCCCATCGACGTCCGGATCCCGCCCCTCTCGAGCGACCCCTCGGTCAGGGTCGACTACGACATCGTCTACGTCCGGGCCCGCCGCGCGGGCGACGAGGTCCACAAGCGGTACTACACCGACTTCTCCCAGCCCGTCACGATGGAGCCCGGGGCGGACCTCATGCTCCTCCGCCCCGACGGGGGCGAGGAGATCCTGGTCGAGGGCGGCCCGGGGGCGGTCACGGACCCGATGGTCTCCTTCGACGGCCAGTGGGTCTACTACTCGAAGATCTACGACCTCGAGAAGCGGAGCCAATGGTCCCCTCCCGCCCGGGGGGCCGACGTCTTCAAGATCCACGTGAAGAGCCGGAAGATCGTGCGGCTCACGAACCAGAAGTTCGACCCCAACCGCGGCGCGGCGGACTGGGCGAGCGACTTCCGGAACGCCTCCCGGAAGGAGGGGGACAAGAACTGGATCCCCTACGGAGTCTTCAACATGGGCCCGTGCCCGCTGCCGGGCGGGAAGGTCGTCTACACCTCGAACCGCGAGGGCTTCCGCCCCTCGAAGGGCTATCCCGCGATCGCGCTCCAGCTCTTCGTGATGGACGACCGGGACGAGGACCTCCCCGAGGACGTCGTCCACCCGCCCAACCTCGAGAAGATCGGCCACCTGAACATCGCCGGGGCGCTCCATCCCGTGGTCCTGGCCGACGGCCGGATCATGTTCAGCACCCTGGAGTCCCAGGGGATCCGGAGCGAGATCTCCTGGGGGATCTGGACGATCCACCCGGACGGGACGAACTGGGCCCCGCTCCTTTCCGCCTTCGACCCGGGCGGGGCCGCGAACGGGTTCCACTTCCAGACCCAGCTCTCGGACGGCTCGCTGATCATCGAGCAGTACTACAACCAGAACAACAGCGGCTTCGGGGCCTACGTCCAGGTGCCGGCCGACTTCAAGCGCTTCGGACCCGGCCACATGGGCGACGTCCGAAACGTCCCCTGGCGTTTCGGCCGCCACGAGAACGGGAAGGGGAAGTACTACCGGATGCCCTTCATGCCGGAGGGCTCGATCTCGTTCACCCCGTTCGCGCTGAACGGGGAGGGACCCGCGGACCCGTCCGTCATCGGCGACAAGAGCTCGCCGAAAGTCGGAAAGTTCACCCATCCGTCGGGCGCGCCCGACAACCACCTCCTCACGGTCTACTCCCCCGGCCCGGTGAACCACCAGTACACGTACCTCCCGCAGCTGGACGGCGGGATCTACCTCGCCAAGGGCGGAAAGCCCGTCCAGCGTCCGGCGGAGCTCCTTCTCATCAAGAACGACCCGGCCTACAACGAGGGCTGGCCGCGGGCGGTCGTGCCCTACGAGCGGATCTACGGCGTCAAGGAGCCGAAGCGCCCGGACCCGGTTGCGAACGACGGGAAACGCTCGCCGCATCTTCCCGAGGGGACCCCGTTCGGCCTGGTCGGCTCGTCGAGCCTCTACAAGCGCGAGAGCTACCCGAACGGGACGGTCCCGGAGGGGAGCGCGACGGCGGCCTACGCGGGAGGCCGCGATCCCTGGAAGGGCCTGGACGCCTTCACCAGCCACGGGAACGGGATGCCGATCAACTGGCACAACCAGGGAGCGGACGCCGGGCTCTATTCGAACGCGGAGATCCACGCCGTGCGGATCCTGGCCATGGAGCCGACGTCGGACCGCCGCGAAGGACCCCAAGGCGGCCGCCGCTTCCACAACCACGCCCAGGAGCGGCTCCGCATCCTGGGCGAGATCCCCGTCCGGAAACTCGAGGACGGCAAGGAGCCGCTCGACCCGGACGGGAACCCCGACACGAGCTTCCTGGCAAAGATCCCCGCGGACACCGCCTTCACGTTCCAGACGATCGACAAGGACGGCGTCGTGCTCAACATGTCGCAAACCTGGCACCAGCTCCGCCCGGGGGAGATCCGGAACGACTGCGGGGGCTGCCACGCCCACAGCCAGAAGCCGACGGAATTCGTGTCCACGAGGGCCGCGAAGTCCGACTACAAGGTGTGGGACCTGACCCGCGAGACGCCGCTCCTCGCCCGGGAAGGGCTCCGGACCGTGCCGGAGCCCGCGGCGAACGTGGAGTACTTCCGGGACGTCCAGCCGATCCTGAAGCGGAGCTGCGCCGCCTGCCACACGAAGACGGCGGAGAAGCCTGCGGGGAATCTGGTCCTGGACGCGGACGACGAATGGATCCAGGTCGAGAACAGGGGGAAATTCCCGGGCACCTACGTCCGCCTCGCGCTGGACGAGCGGGCGAAGTTCGGCCACAAGCCCCCGGGCTACGACACCTGGGGCTACCCGAACGCCTCGCGCTACGTCCGGAAGCTCCAGTCCCGCCGGAGCCTCCTCGTCTGGAAAATCTTCGGTCGGCGGATGGACGGCTTCTCGAACGACGACCATCCCTCGGAGACCGAGCCCGGCTCGCGGACGCTCGCGCTCAAGGGGGAGCCGGTCGATCCCCAGAAGAACCGCGCCCGCTGGGACCTGGACTTCGTCGGGGACCCGATGCCGCCGCCCGACGCGGAGGTGAAGGTCGAGCCGCTCACGGACGAGGACCGGCGGACGATCGTCCGCTGGATCGACCTGGGCTGTCCGATCGACCTGGACCACGGGAAGGCGAAGGGCTACGGCTGGATGGCGGACGACAACCGACCCGTCCTCACGCTCCGCGCGACCGCCGAAAGGCTGCTCGTGGGCATGTACGACTACGGTTCGGGCCTGGACCTCGAGTCGTTCCGGATCACGGTGGGCGGCGAGGACTGGTCGAAGCGCTTCCGGGAAGCCGCGCCGGGCGTCTGGGAGGGCCCGCCCGCCCGGGGCCCGATCGACGTCTCGGTGAGCGACCGCGCGGGCAACCTTTCGCGCCTCGTCCGCACGCCGTAGGGAGGCCGGGCGATGGAATAGGATCAGGTGATAGGCCGGAGGAGGAATCCATGGGCAGGCGGTGTCCGTTCCGGCCTGTCCGGTCCGGTCCATGGAGTCGGATCACCGGATCTCCGTACGCAGCGGTGACAGCGGTCGGGGAATGTGGTACCCTCGACGGCGCGATGCACCGCCTGGGCGACTTCGAGCTCCACGCGCTGAGCGACGGGTTCTTCAAGCTGGACGGCGGGGCCATGTTCGGGATCGTGCCGAAACCCGCCTGGGAGAAGGTGGCGCGTCCCGACGTGCGGAACCGGATCACGCTCTCGCTGACGACGCTCCTCATCCGGACGGGGTCGAAGAACGTCCTCGTCGACACCGGGATCGGCGACAAGAACGGCGCGAAGTTCGACGAGACGTACGGGGTGGACCACGTCCGGACGGTCCGCCAGGGCCTGGAGGAGGCGGGGCTCGGGCCCGGGGACGTGGACTTCGTGGTCCTTTCGCACCTCCACTTCGACCACGCGGGCGGGGCGACGGTCCGACGCGGCGACCGCCTGGAGCCCGCCTTTCCGAAGGCGACCTACGTCATCCAGGAGGGGATGTGGGACGAGGCCCTCGACCCGAATCCCCGGACGAAGGGGAGCTACTTCCGGGACGACTTCGTGCCACTCAAGGAGCAGGGGCGGGTCAAGTTCGTGCGCGGGGAGGAGGAGATCGCCCCGGGCGTGCGCGTCCGCCGGACGGGGGGGCACGTGAAGCACCACCAGGTGGTGGAGGCGCAGAGCGGGGGGCGGAAGGCGGTCTACTGGGCCGACCTCGTCCCGACGACCCACCACCTGAAGCCGGCGTGGGTGATGGGCTACGACCTCTATCCCCACGAGGTGGCCGCGCAGAAGGCCGAGCTCCTCGATCGCGCGGCCGCGGAGCGATGGGTGAACGTGTTCGAGCACGATCCCGAGATCGCGATGGCGTACATAGTTAAAGAAGAGAAGGGGTTCCGGGCGGAACCGATTGAACGGGTGCCCGCGCCCCGCTAGGATGTGGACCCTGTGATGCGCCGAGCCCTCATTCCCCTGCTCGTCCTCCTGGTCGCCGGCTGCGGCAAGCGGGAGGAGGTCCGCCGCTACCGGGCTCCGAAGGACCCCGGATGGCGGATGCTCGCCGCGATCGCCCCGGGCCGGGACTTCACCTGGTTCTTCAAGGTGGTGGGACCCGCGGAGCACGTGGGGAGCCATGGCGAGGAGGTCACGGGCTTCCTCCGCTCCCTCCGCCTCGAGGAGGGCGAGGTCCGCTGGACGCTCCCCAAGGGCTGGACGGGGAGCGAGGGCTCGGGCGACCGGCAGTCCTCGATCCAGTTCGGAAAGCGGGACCCGAAGATCGAGATGACGGTGGTCCGGCTGGCCGGCGACGGGGGTGGCCCGCTCGCCAACGTGAACCGCTGGCGGGACCAGATGGGGCTGGCGAAGATCGGCCAGGACGGGCTCGAGGGGGCGGTCCGGAAGGTCACGGGGCAGGGCCTGGAGTCCCTGCTCGTGGACCTCGAGGGGCCGAAGCGGCCCTCGATGCGGCCGCCGCAGCGGATGGCGCGCGGAGGGGGCGGGGGCGGGCAGCCCACCTTGGACGACGTCCGCGCGATGTTCGCCTACGAGGTGCCCTCCGGCTGGGTCGAGAACCCGTCGCCGGGCCAGGGCCGGATCTTCGAGTTCCAGGCGGGGGAGGCGCTGGTCACCTTCTCGATCCTGGGGGGGGAGGGCGGCGGCCTGGCGGCGAACCTGAACCGCTGGCGGGGACAAGCGGGACTGGCGCCGCTTGCCGAGGACGAGGCCCCGTCCTGGACGAAGCAGGTGCGCTTCCTGGGCCGCCCGGGCTGGAGCACGGAGGCGGTGGGGAAGGACCGGGCGGTGCTCGTGACCTTCTCCCTCAACCCGGAGTTCTCGATGTTCCTCAAGATGGACGGGACCCCGGCGGCGGTGGGGGCGCAGCGGGAGGCCTTCGAAGCGCTCGCCCGCTCGTTCCGGATGGGAGGCCCCGGTGGATAGCCTCCGACCGCCCCGTCCCCTACCGCTCCTCGTCCGGGACGCGATCGGTTCGCTCAAGGTCACGGTCGTCCTCCTCTCGGCGGCGATCTTCCTCGTCTTCGCCGGCACGCTCGCCCAGGTGGACCGCGGGATCTGGACGGTGATGGACCAATACTTCCGCTGCTATGTCGCCTGGATCGAGCTCCGGCTCTTCTTCCCCATGGGCGAAGGGATGCCCGGGAAATTCCCGTTCCCGGGGGGGAAGCTGCTCGGGACGGCGCTGATCGTGAACATGCTCGTCGCGCACTTCTCCCGGATCCGGGTGAAGGCGAGGGGGGGGCGGCTCCTCCTGGGCCTGGGCGTCCTCGGGACCGGGGCGGCGCTAACGTGGATCATGATCTCCCACGTCTTCGACCTCGACTCCTCGGAGGGGACGACCAACCCCAGCCTGCGCGTCACTTATCAGCTTCTCCAGGGCGGGGGCGCCGCGATCGTCCTCTTCATGGGCTGCTGGATGGTCTTCACCCGGAAGGCGGGGATCGTCCTCCTCCACTTCGGCGTGGTCCTCCTCATGGCGAGCGAGCTCATCACTGCGACGTTCGCCAAGGAGACGATGATGCGGATCCACGAGGGGCAGACGGTCTCCTACGCCGAGGACACGCGGATGTCGGAGCTCGCGGTCTGGACCTCCGCGGACGGGGCGACGGACGATGTCGTGGTCGTCCCGGACAAGATCCTGAGGCGGGGCGGGAGGATCGAGCTCCCCGGGCTCCCCCTCGAGATCGAGGTGGACCCCGCGCGCTACATGAAGAACTCGGGGCTCCGGGAGGCGAAGCCCGGCGACGAGAATCCCGCGACGACCGGCGCCGGCCTCCGGTGGATCGCCGGTCCTCGCCGCGAGGGCTCGGGAGTGGACACGTCGGCGGGCGTCGACATGCCCGCCGTCTACGTCACGTTCCGCGAGAAGGGCCGGCCGGAGCCGATCGGGACGCTCCTGGTCGCGGTCGAGCTCACGTACGAGCACGTGGTCCAGACCGTTCGCGCGGGCGGGAAGGACTACGGCGTGGCGCTCCGCTTCGAGCGGGTCTACAAGCCCTACTCCCTCTACCTCTACGACTTCAAGTTCGACCGTTACCTCGGCACGGACAAGCCCAAGGACTTCTCGAGCTACGTCCGGCTCGAGGACCCCGAGCGGCACGTGTCGCGGGACGTGCGGATCTGGATGAACAACCCCCTCCGGTACCGGGGCGACACGCTCTACCAGGCGGACTGGGACAAGGAGAGCGAGGCGGGGACGGTCCTCCAGGTGGTGGAGAACCGGGGCTGGATGGTGCCGTACGTCGCCTGCATGATCGTGGCCGTGGGGCTCCTGGGGCAGTTCCTCCTCCATCTTTTCGGCTTCCTCCGGGAGCAGGCGGAGCAGGCGTGAAGACGGCCTTTCCGTGGATCGTCCTGGCCCTGGGCGCGACCTGGGTCGCCTCGTCGGCCCGCCCGCCGAAGAGCCCGGAGGGGGAGCCGAGGATCCACGAGTTCGGGAAGGTCCCGGTCGTGAACGGCGGCCGGGTCAAGCCCATGGACACGATCGGTCGGAGCGTGCTCCGGGTCGTCTCCGACCGGGAGAGCTTCCAGGACGCCAAGGGGGAGCGGGGGCCGGCCATCGAATGGCTGCTCGACGTGGTCTCCGAGTCGGCGGATCCCGAGATGCGGGCCCGGAAGCATCCCGTCTTCCGGATCGAGCACGACCAGGTCCTGAACCTGCTGGGCCTGGAGCGCCGCCCGCGCCTGCGCTACGCGATCGACGAGTTCTGGGAGAAGACGGACGAGCTCGACGACCTGGCCCGGGCGGCGCACGAGCGCCGCCAGGAGGGCGGGAAGCTCGACCTCTACGAGGAGAAGCTCCTCGAGCTCCAGCAGAAGCTCGTCTTCCACATCCGGCTGGCCCGGCTCGAGATCCCGCACGTGGTCCCGCCCGCGGGGGCGCAGGGCTGGCGGACGTTCAACGAGTCCGTCCCGCGCGGCGAGGACGCGGAGGCGGTGCAGGCCTGGACGACGATGATCCGGGCCTACGGCCAGCGGGACGCGGCGGCCTTCGACAAGGCCGTCGCGGGCTACCTCGAGAAGATGCGGCGGGAGCGTCCCGCGGAGACCCGGAAGGCGGCGGTCGAGGCCTGGTTCAACCACGCGGACTGGTTCAACGTCTGCAAGTATCTCTACCTGGTCGGCTTCCTGCTGACCTGCGTCTCGTGGCTCGGCTGGGCCCGGCCGTTCAACCGGGCCTCCTGGCGGCTGATGGCGTTCGTCTGGGTCGTGCACACGGCGGCCCTCGTCATCCGGATCTACCTCTCCGGGCGGCCGCCGGTGACGAACCTCTATTCCTCGGCGATCTTCATCGGATGGGGGATGGTCCTGATCGGGCTCGTCCTCGAGCTCGTCTTCCGCCTGGGCGTGGGGAACGTGGTCGCCGCGGCGGCGGGCTTCGCCACGCTCCAGATCGCGCACCTCCTCGCGGCCGACGGGGACACGATGGAGGTCCTCCAGGCGGTGCTCGACACGCAGTTCTGGCTGGCGACCCACGTCACCACGATCACGATCGGGTACGCGACGACCTACGTGGCGGGCCTGATCGGGATGATCTTCATCCTCCGGGGGGTCTTCACGCCGTCGCTCAGCCCCGAGACGGCGCGGATGCTGACCCGGATGACCTACGGCGTCACGTGCTTCTCGATGTTCTTCAGCTTCGTGGGGACGGTGCTCGGGGGGCTCTGGGCGGACGACTCGTGGGGCCGCTTCTGGGGCTGGGACCCCAAGGAAAACGGGGCCCTCATGATCGTCCTCTGGAACGCCGTCCTCCTCCACGCCCGCTGGGGCGGCCTCGTCCGGGACCGCGGGATCGCGATGATGGCGGTCTTCGGGAACGTGATCGTGAGCTGGTCCTGGTTCGGCGTGAACCAGCTGGGCGCGGGGCTCCACTCCTACGGCTTCACGAGCGGGGTGACGACGGCGCTCTGGACCTTCGCGCTCAGCCAGGCGGCGATCATCGGCCTGGGCTTCATCCCTCCGGAGAAGTGGCGGAGCCCGCTCGCCGCCAAGGGGGCCCGCGCGAAGGGGTCCCCGCTCCTGTGAGCAAGCTCGAGTCCCTCCGCGCGTCGCTCGCCGAGATGGGCAGCGTCCTCGTCGCCTACTCCGGCGGCGTCGACAGCACCTTCCTCCTCCGGGTGGCGCGGGACGTCCTCGGGGACCGGGCCGTGGCGGTCACCGCGCTCAGCGAGTCGTACCCGCGGTCCGAACTCGAGGAGTCCAGGCGCCTCGCCGCGGCGATGGGGGCGCGGCAGATCCTGGTCGAGACCCGGGAGATGGAGCGCGAAGGCTACCGCGCGAACGCTCCCGACCGCTGCTTCTTCTGCAAGGACGAGCTCTTCGCCCGGCTCGCGCCCATCGCCGAGCGGGAAGGGCTCCGCACCGTGGTCTACGGCGAGATCGCCGACGACCGGGCCGACCACCGGCCGGGCGCGCGGGCGGCCCGGGAGCACCGCGTGCGCGCCCCGCTCGCCGAGGCGGGCCTCACCAAGCTCGAGATCCGCCGCCACTCGAAGGAGCTCGGCCTCCCCACCTGGGACAAGCCCTCGATGGCCTGCCTGGCCTCGCGGATCCCTTACGGGACCGAGGTTACGCCGGAAAGGCTGGGCATGATCGAACGGGCCGAGGAGGTCCTCCGGGGCCTCGGGCTCCGGCAGGTCCGGGTCCGCCACCACGGCGACGTCGCCCGGCTCGAGGTCGATCCCGCCGACTTCGAGGAACTCGTCCGGTCCCCGGTCCGGGACCTCGTGGTCTCGCGGCTGCGGGAGATCGGTTACCGCTACGTCTCGCTCGACCTCCAGGGCTACCGCACGGGCAGCCTGAACGAGGTCCTCCGCCCCGCCGCCGGGCCCTGACCGGGGCCGTGTGCTAGAATAGGGTCCGAAGAGAGGACCCGGACCTTGGACGACCCCGCGAAACCCGCCTCCCCGCTCGGATCGGGCCCGTCTCCGGAGGAGATGGAAACGAAGTGGCGCAACGCCATGGACGCGGTCACGGAGGCGCCCCAGAGCCCGGACGTGCTGCTTCACGCGGCCTCGCTCGCGGAGCAGATGGGCCGGAAGCCGGAGGCGTACGGCTACTACCTGAAGGCGATCAGGATCGACCCCTCGAAGTCCTTCCTGATCGGGAAGCTCCGGCAGAACGCCGCGACGCCCGAACAGCGGGAGGAGGCGGCCCGGCTCGCCAAGCGCCCGACCTCCTTTGCCCGGGCCCTGGACGACGTCTTCGTCTACCCCTTCCGGGGCGGGGGCGTGGGGATCCTGCTCCTGGGGGCGGTCTTCGTGTGGGGCACCCGGCTCCTTTTCCAGTACAACCCCTTCGTCCCGCTCATCTCGATCGCGGTCGGGGCGCTGGTCACCGCGTACCTCTCGATGTTCTACGTGGACGTCTGCACCTCGACCGCCACCGGCTCCGAGGACCTGCCGGAATGGCCCGACCTCGTGCGCTTCCGGGAATTCCTCCTCGACTGGACGAAGCTCGCGACGGCCTCGCTCGCGGCCTTCCTGCCCATCGTGATCGCCGGGACGCTCCTCGTGGTCGTCATCGTCCAGAACCTCCCCAAGGCGCCTCCGCAGCCCCCGCCGGCGTATTCCGGCTACTTCGTCGACGGACGCGGCTTCATCCGGCCCTCGCCGGGAGCCAGGCCGGTGCCGCGGGAGGCGGTCCGGCCCTCCCTCGACGAGGTGCTGCCTCCGGGCGTCCGGGCTGCCGCGGTCCTCATCCTCGTCGGGGGCGGGGTCTTCACCCTCCTCGGCCTGGCGTACCTGCCGATGGCCACGCTCGCCAACTGCGTCTACGGCCACCCCTTCGCGTGCTTCAACCCCGTCTTCATCGGGCGCTCGATGTTCGCCGCGCCGGGGAACTACGCGATCTGCGTGGTCGCCTATTTCGGGACCACGATCCTCTACGGGGTGCTGGAGATCCTCGCGGCCGGCCTGGGCCTCTTCCTCTTCACCGGGCTCCCCGTCGTCCTGGTCGAGCTCTACTGCGTCACCGTCCAGATGCGCATCCTCGGGGTCTTCTACCGGATGAACCAGTCGAAGCTCGGCTGGATGGGCGACTGAGGGGCGGGTCTACAGGACGTTCCTCAAGCGGAGGGAGTTCAGGACGACCGCGATCGAGGAGAGGGCCATCGCCGCGGCGGCCGCCATCGGATCGAGCTCGACGCCCCACGGGCGCAGGAGCCCCGCCGCGAGGGGGATGAGGAGCGCGTTGTAGCCGAACGCCCAGGCGAAGTTCTGGTGGATCGTCCGCCGGGCCGCCCGGCCCAGCCGCAGCGCCTCCGGGATCCGGCCCAGGTCGCTCTTCACGAGGACCAGGTCCGCCGCCTCGATCGCGACGTCCGTCCCCTGGTGGACCGCGATCCCCACGTCGGCCTGCGCCAGCGCCGGGGCGTCGTTGATCCCGTCGCCCACCATCGCGACCCGCCCGCCGGCCTGGAGCTCGCGGAGGGCGGCGGCCTTGTCGGGGGGCATCACCTCGGCCTTCACGCGGTCCAGGTCGATCCCGACCTGCCGGGCGACGGCGGCGGCGGTGCTCGCGTCGTCGCCGGTGAGGAGGCGGACGCCGAGGTCGAGGCGGCGGAGCTCCGCCACCACGCGGGCCGCCTCGGGACGGGGCGGGTCGGAGAGGGCGAGGAGGCCCGCGAAGCGGCCGCCGTCGGCGACGAGGGCGACGGTCTCGCCCTGGGCGGCCGCGGCGGTGAGGTCGTGCTGGAGCGGGGCGTAGTTGATCCCGAGGAGGAGGAAGAAGGCGCGGTTCCCGACGACGACCTCGCGGCCGTCGAGCGTGGCGAGGGCGCCCAGGCCCGGGCGCGCCTCGAAGCCGGGGGCCGCCGGCCCGTCCGGGGCCGCCGCGACGATGGCGCGGGCCAGGGGGTGCTCCGAGGACCGCTCCACGGCGGCGGCCAGCCGGAGGACGTCCTCCCGAGCGAAGCCCGGGGCCGGGACGACGCCCGTCACGGCCGGGCGGCCCAGGGTCAGGGTCCCGGTCTTGTCGAAGACGACGAGGTCGAGCCGCCCGATCGCCTCCAGGACTTCCGCGTCCTTGAAGAGGATGCCGCGGCGCGCCGCCGCGCCCGAGGCCACCATCACGGCGGCCGGCGTGGCCAGGCCGAAGGCGCAGGGGCAGGCGACGACGAGGACCGCGACCGCCGCGGGGAGGGCGTGGGCGGGCTCCGCCCAGGCCCATCCGGCCAGCGTGGCCGCGGCCAGGACGAGGACGATCGGGACGAAGCGGGCGGCCCAGGCGTCGGCCAGGCGCTGGACGGAGGGCTTGGTCCCCTGGGTTTCGCGCACGACCCGGACGATCTGCGCGAGGACGCTGTCCTCGCCCGTCCGGTCGAAGCGGACGCGGAGGGCGCCCGTGCGGTTGAGGGTGCCGCCCAGGACGCGGCTCCCGGGAGACTTGTCGACCGGATCGCTCTCGCCGGTGAGCATGGACTCGTCGGCGGCGCCCGAGCCCTCGAGGACGAGGCCGTCGGCGGGGAAGCGCTCGCCGGGCCGGACGAGGCGCTCGTCGCCGGGCTTGACGTCCGCCCGCGGGGCGAGCTCGAGGAGGGCCTCGACGGCCCGCCGGGTGCCGCGCCGGGCCCGGCGCTCGAGGAAGCGGCCGAGAAGCACCACGGCGATGATCACCGCGGCCGTGTCGTAGTAGGCGGGGCCGCCCGCGAGGCCCGAGAAGAAGGCGACGTTCGTTCCCAGAGAGACGAGGGTGCTCATGTCGGCCCGGCGGTGGCGGACGGAGGCGAGGAGGCCGGCGTGGAACGTCCATCCGGCCCAGAACTGGACGGGAGCGGCGAGGAGGGCCCAGAGCCAGGGCGGCCCGGCGTGGAGCATCTGGAGCGCCATGACGAGGCCGGCCAGGACGAGCGCGGCCGCGGCGCGGACCGCGAGCGCCCGCCCCTCGGCGTCGCGCTCGAGGAAGGCCTCGGCCTCCGGGGCGAGGCCCTGGCGACGGAGGAGGTCCTCGACCTCGTCGCCGAAGAGGAGGTCCACCGCCACGGTCCCGGCGGCCGGGTTGGCGGACGCGGCGGCCACGCCCGGAAGGGAGCGGAGCCGGTCCTCGAGGGAGGCTACCGCGGAGGCGTCCAGGCCGCGGACCCTCCAGGCGCGCCGCTCCGGGGCGGCGCGGTAGCCCCGGTCCCGGAGCGCCTGCTGGAGGGCGGCGGCCCGGAACGAATCCGGGTCGATCTCCAGGGACGCGCGCTCGGAGGCGAAGTTGACGGAGGCGCCGCGCACGCCGGGGACGCCCCTCGCGGCGTCCTCGATGGCCTTGACGCAGCCCGCGCAGTGCATCCCGCGGACGGCGACCTCCACCTTCATGGGCCCATTCTAGCAAGGGTCGGGCAGGACAGGGCGGGCGCGGCGCCGTCCAGTATCATGGGGGCGAGATGGCCAAGTACGTCCTGGAGTGCCCGGAGTGCGATTCGCGGTTCGAGCTCCGGAAGTACGCTCCCGAGAAGCGCGTCCGCTGCCGGAACTGCGACGCCGTGGTCATCATCCCCTACGCGCCGGGGGACGCTCCTCCGGTACGCCCGGCCTCGCCGAAGGCCCTTCCCCCGGAGCTCCGGAAGAAGGTGGTCCGGGCGCTCTCGATCCGGAAGCTGGCGCTCGTGGCCTTCCTCCTGGCGGGGGCGGCGGCGGGAGGCCTCGTCATCCTGATCCAGAAGCGCGAGGCCGGCCCCGCGGCGCCTCCGCCCCCCCCCGAGGAGCGGATCACGATGCAGAAGGTCGTCGACCTCAACCGGACGCTCGTCCAGCCCCTCGGGGCGGGCTTCTCGTGGGACTACGACCTCAGCGGCGGGGGCCGCGAGGTCCGCCAGGTGGTCCAGGCCGGCTTGAGCCCCTCGCAAGACCCCGAATACGACCTGGTGGTCCGGGGATCGAGCCTGTCGACCCGCCAGGCGCTCCGGGTCCTCGCGGACGGCGTCTACCTCGCCTCCGAGATCCGTTCCGACGGCCGCCGGGACTACGGCCCGCCGATCCTCCTCATTCCGCATCCCATGTATTCGGACATCCCGTGGACCCAGGAGGGCGAGGGGAGGCGCCCGGGCGCGGCGGGGGAGAAGTGGAAGGTGGACTGCGTGACCACGCTCCTCGAGCAGGTCGAGACCCCCGCCGGGAAGTTCCCCTGCTTCCGTGTGGAGATGAAGGGGATCCGCGGCGGCCTCCCCGTCGAGGAAGTCTGCTGGTACGCGAAGGGCGTGGGCCTCGTCAAGCGCCGGACGAAGACGGAGGGCGGCGTGGAGGAAGCGGTGCTGCGGAGGTACACGCAGACCCGCTGACGACGAGGGCCGCGGGCGCTTGGACGTCGGGATTCGGAGGAGGGGTTGGGAGGCGGCCGCCCCCGGCTTCCAAGTTCCGCCTTCTAGCTTCCCCTTTCCGCCCTCGGGTGGAACTTCCGGTGGACGGCGCGGAGCCGTTCGCGGTCGACGTGGGTGTAGACCTGGGTGGTCGAGATCCGCGAATGGCCGAGCATCTCCTGCACGTAGCGGAGGTCGGCCCCGCCCTCGACCAGGTGGGTCGCGAAGGAGTGCCGGAGGGCGTGGGGAAAGGCGCGGTCGCGGACGCCCGAGGAGCGGGCGTGGGTCCGGATGATGCGCCAGACCGTCTCGCGGGAGAGGGGGCCGCCCCGGGCGCTCACGAAGACCTGCTCGCAGTCGGCGTCTCCCCGGGGCCCGGCGAGATAGGCCCGCAGGGCGTCGACCGCCTTCCGCCCGATCGGGACGACGCGTTCCTTCGAGCCTTTGCCGAGGCATCGGAGGTAGCCGGCGTCGAGGTTGAGGTCCAGGAGCTTGAGCCCGGCCAGCTCGCTGGCCCGGAGGCCGGTCGCGTAGAGCGTCTCGACCAGCGCGTGGTTCCGGACGTCGTAGCGCGCGGAGGTCTCGGTCTCGAGGAGGCGCTCCACCTGTTCCCGGGAAAGGGGGTGGGGGAGGAGGCGGGGCTGCTTGGGGGCCTCGACGAGGGCGGCCAGCTCCGCCTGGCCGAGGAAACGGAGGAAGCTCCGCATGCAGGCGGCGGCGCGGGCGCGGCCGGAGGCCCGCTTCCGGCGGCGGTGGAGGGAGGCCAGGTGGTCCTGGACGCCGCGCCGCGTCAGGGGGCCGCGGAAGCCCTCGAGGTCGCGCCGATAGGCGAGGATGGTGTTGCGGGCGAGGCCGCACTCGATCTCGAGATGGCCCAGGAATTCCTCGATCCGGTCCTTCATGGCAGCCGATGTATAGATCGACGCGGAAAGGGGGCTCCCTTGACATCCCGAACGAGGCCCGACTATGATCGCCGCATGACCCGGGGGAAGGCGTGGGCCCTGCTCCTAGCCGTCCCGCTGGCCGCCTGCGCGGGAGGGGCCGAGCCGGACCTGGGGGGCCGGGCCCCGTTCGACCCCGAGGGCGGGGCCGTCGTCCCCGCCCCTCCGCCCGCCCCGACGACGCTTCCCGACAGCGGCATCGCCGCGCGGATCAACAACGAGATCCTCACCTGGAAGGACGTGGCGGACGCCCTGCGGAAGGTGAAGCCCGAGCAGGTGACGGAGGAGCTCCGGAGGGCCAAGCGTCGGGAGCTGGCCGAGGAGCGCCTCTTCCTCCAGGCCGCCCGCCAGAACGGGGTGACCGTGTCCGACCAGCAGCTCGACGAGGTGCTCCGCCGGGAGATCCGGCAGATGGGGGGCGAGGAGGCCTTCGAGAAGTACCTGCGGTTCAACGGGATGACGAGCACGGAATACCGCGAGCAGAAGCGGCGGACGCTGCTCATCTTCAGCCTCTACCGCCACCTCTTCCAGCAGGCGTGGCAGAATCCGAACCTCCGGACGCCCGCGCTCATGCTCGACTTCGTCTCCCCCCAGGAGATCCTCGAGTTCTACACCGCGAACCGGGACCAGTTCAAGGCGATCGAGAACGCGACGTTCTGGCGCATCGCCTTCCAGTTCCGGAACGAGGCGGATAAGGCGGAGAAGCGGGAGCTGGCGGAGTCGGTCCTCCGGAAGCTGGAGGAGGGCACGGAGTTCGCGATGCTCGCGTTCTTCTACTCGGACGTCCGTCGGGCGCGCGAGTTCGAGGACCGGGGCCAGACGCCCGAGCAGCTCGCCCAATTCTACGAGCCCAAGACGGTGGACCTCCTCATGAACCGGATGAAGGAGGGCGAGGTGAGCCCCCTCTGGGAGGACCGGAACACCCTCAACCTCTTCCGCCTCGAGCAGCGGGTCAGGCAGCGGGAGGAGTCGTTCGAGGAGGCCCAGCCCCGGATCCGCACGGTGCTCGAGAACCGCAAGCGGGAGGAGAACCGGCGGCAGCTCCGGGACCACCTGAAGCGGGACGCCTATCTCTGGCCACAGGACCTCTTCGACGAGAAGTGAAGCGGCTGCTCCTCGTCCGGGCCCCGGGCCTCTCCGCGGAGGAGGCCTGCCGGGGGGACCTGGCCGCGCACGTCTCGGACCTCATCGCGGACGGATCCTTCGCGGCCGTGAGCCCGGCCGTGGACCTCGACGGCGCCGCCTCCGGGCTTTCCCCGGAGCAGGTGACGGTGGTGGACCTCCCGTTCAGGGACGTCCCCTCCTTCGACCGGGAGCTGGGGAGGCTGCGGGAGAAGGCGGAGGGGGCGGAGATCGCGATCCTTTCGGAGTCCGTCTTCATCAGCCAGCGCTGGTTCCGCGAGATCCGGCCGGGGGCCGCGCTCCCGGCGGGGGAGGTCCCCCGCCTCCTCGCGGCCATGCTCCGGTGAACCTCGGGCGGCTGCGCTCCAACCTCGAGGGGATCCGCCTCCGGATCCGGGAGAGTTGCCGGCGCGCGGGCCGGCGGCCCGAGGAGGTGGCGCTGATCGTCGTGACGAAGTCCGTCCCCCCGGAGGCGATCCCGACGCTCGCGGCGGAGGGGGTCTCCGAGATCGGGGAGAACCGGGCGGTCGAGGGTCTCGAGCGGGTGGGGGGGCTCCGCCAGTTCCGCCGCCACATGATCGGCCAGCTCCAGACGAACAAGGTCAAGAAGGCGCTCCGATGGGCGGAGGTCCTCCACTCGGTGGACCGCGAGGCCCTGGTGGAGGAGTTGGAGCGGTGCAGGGCCCGGATCCCCGTCTACGTCCAGGTGAACGTGAGCGGGGAGCCTTCGAAGGCGGGCTGGCGTCCGGAGGAGGCGGCGGCGGCGGTGGCGCGGGCGCGCCGCACGCTGGACGTGGCGGGCCTCATGACGATGGCGCCGGAGGGAGGGGACGCGAGGCCGCAGTTCCGGCGCCTCCGCGAGCTCGCGGAGCGCTGCGGGGTGCCCGGGCTCTCGATGGGGATGAGCCAGGACTTCGAGGCCGGCGTGGAGGAGGGAGCCACCGCGGTCCGGATCGGGAGCGCGGTTTTCGAGGGCGTTCTGCTATAATTCCGGAGGAGCCGTAGCGCCGGGAGGGCCGCGCGCTATCTCCACGAGGAGCCCGGACCGGCTCGGATTATGCCTTCACTCGTCGTCGAAAAGGGCCACGACAAGGGCAAGGCCGTGCCCGTGACCTCGGGCGGCACGGTGATCATCGGCCGGGACTCCTCCACCGCGCTTCCCCTCCGGGATACGATGAGCTCCCGGATGCACTTCAAGATCGAGGGTCGGGCGGACGGCTACTGGATCTCGGACCTCGAGAGCATGAACGGGACGTATCTCAACGGCTCCAAGATCCGGGAGGCCGTCAAACTCACGTTCGGGGACCTGGTGAAGGTGGGGGAGACGCTCTTCACGTTCCACTCCGACGACACCTCCGCCACCACGCTCACGGGCCAGCGGATCGGGGGATACCGGATCATCGAGCGCCTGGGCCGGGGCGGCATGGGGACGGTCTACAAGGCCGAGCAGATCGATCTCCAGCGTATCGTGGCGCTCAAGGTGATCTCGGAGGAGCACACCAAGGACAAGGAGTTCGTCGAACTCTTCATCCACGAGGCGCGGGCGGCGGCGAAGCTGAACCACCCGAACCTGATCCAGGTCTACGACGTGAAGCGCCACGGCGACGTCTACTACTTCTCGATGGAGTACGTCTCCGGCGGAAGCGTCCAGGAGGTGCTGAACCGCCAGCGGAAGATCCCGGTGGCCGACGCGGTCCGCATGCTCATCGACGCCGCCCGCGGCCTCGACTACGCGCACCGGAAGGGCATCCTCCACCGCGACGTCAAGCCCGACAACCTGATGATCTCCGAGACGGGGACGGTGAAGATCGGGGACATGGGCCTGGCCCGGGGCCTCAACGAGAAGGTGGGGCCCGAGGAGGAGACGTCGGTCATCGGCACGCCGCACTACATCGCCCCGGAGCAGGTGCTGGGCCGGCCCGCCGACTTCCGGAGCGACCAGTACTCGCTGGGCGCCGCGGCCTACCGGATGCTCGCGGGGGTGACCCCCTTCAACGCCCCCAGCGTCCGGGAACTCGTCAACCGCAAGGTCCGCGAGGACGCGGTCTCGATCCAGGAGCACAACCGCGAGGTCCCGCGCTCGCTGGCCGAGATCGTGGCGCGGATGATGGCCCGGGACCCCGACCGCCGCTTCCCCTCGATGGCCGAGGCGATCGCCGCCCTGGAACGCTTCCAGCGGGGGCAGCCGGGAAGGGCCGCGGAGGACGCCCGCGAGGCCTCGGGGCCCGTCGAGACCCTGGTCGCCAACAAGACGCTCCTCGTGGGGGCGATCTGCCTCCTGGCCGTCCTGGTCGTGGGGGCGGTGACGGGGCTGGTCTTCCTCTCGGGCCCCTCCGGAGCCGGGACGCCCGCAGTCCCGGAGGGGCCGGACCTGAAGCTCGCCGGGCAGATGCTCGAGAACGCCAAGCTGCTCGACCGGACGATCAAGGACCGGAAGGACGTGCGATCGCTCGAGAAGGTCATCGCGGAGTACTCGGATGTCGAGCGCCGCTTCCCCGGGACGGACTACGCGACGAAGGCGGCCGAGTACCGGACGTCGCTGGACCAGGCGCTCCGCGAAGTCCAGTCCGACCGCCGTCTGCTCCTGGCGGAGGCGGAGGAGATCTCCAACCACCGCCGGATCGCCGACTCCTTCAAGGCGGGGAGGCTCGACCTGTCGCCCGCGGACGCGATCGTGTCGGCCTACGAAGCCTTCGCCCGGGCGCCGGAGAACCGCGGCACGCCCGCCGCCGGCAGGGCGGCGGAGGGCGCGGACGTCGTCCGGCGTTGGAAGGCCCGGGTGGAGCAGCAGCGCTCCGGCTACGAGTCGGCCCAGCGGAAGGCCCAGGCGGCGTCGGAGGCGGGCCGCTTCCGGGAGGCCCGGTCGGTCCTGCTGGCGGCGCGGGACGACATCCGCAAGGCGGAGGCGGACGGGGAGCGCCTGGGCGGCCGGTACCGCCCGCTCTTCTACGACGAGATCGCGGAGGCGGACGCCGGGAGGGTGGCGGCCGACGCGCTGTCGGCCTGGGCGAAGACGGAGGAGGAGGCGAGGAACCTGGCGCGGGACCGGAACTACGAGAGCGCCCTTGCTCTCGTCGCGGCCGCCCTCCAGGATCCCTTGGACGAGGTGGCGATGAGGGCGAACGCGCTCAAGTCGAGCCTCGAGCGCGAGTGGGCGAACGTGGCGCAGCGGGAGATGGAGGAGAAGGACGCGGCGAAGGCCAAGGCGTTGGCCGCCGCCCGCGCCGGCTTCGCCCGGGAGTCCCAGGCGGCGCGCGACCTGGTCCTTCGGTACGACTTCAAGGGGGCGCTGGCCCGCATCCGGGGGCTGCGCGATTCGAACACGGCCGAGGAGTTCCGGCAGCGGCTCGACCGGCGCGTGGCGGAGCTCGAACGGGTGGCCCATCTGAAGGAGAACTTCATCAACGTGATCAAGGCCCCGGGGAATCCCTACCGGGTGAAGAAGCAGTTCAACCTCCAGGGGCTCGAGGGGCTGATCGACGACGCCGACGACAAGTCGCTCAAGATCGCGCTCGCGGCCGGGGGGACGGCGGACGTGGCCTGGACTCAGCTCTCGCCCGCCGCCTTCTACGATCTCATCAAGCGCCACTGGAAGTACTCGCGGGAGCAGCGGCAGGACGCGAGCGACCAGTGCGACCTGGCGGCGCTTTGCCTCGAGTTCGGCCTCTACGCGGACGCCCGGGCGGAGATCGACACGGTGCTGGCCGCCATGAAGGAGCCGCAGTACGTGGTCTCCGAAACCGTTCGGAAGTTCTGCGAGGACTACGTCGAGCGGATCGAGAAGGGGGAGTCCGCGGAATACGAGGAGATCGAGGCGGGCAAGCACCTGGAGCGGCTGGACGTGCGGATGAGGAACCTGGAGTACGAGCGGGCCCGGTACCACATCGACATCCTCCGGTCGCGCTACCGCAAGACGGCCCGGTACCGGGAGGCGCAGTCGGAGATCCAGAGGCACCTCCAGACCATCGACGAACAGGGAGGCGAGGTCCTGCGGAAGAACGTGAGCGCCGACCGCTACCGGGGGGTGCAGCAGCGGGTCGCCGACGAGCTGACGGCGGCCCGGAAGGCCCAGTCGGACATCGTCCTGCGGCTCACCCGGCTGGGCGACCCCTTCGAGAAGAACTTCTACCTGGGGGGAGTCTACGCCGCGGCCGGGGACTGGAGGGCCTCGACGGAGAAGTACCTCGAAGCCAGGCGCGTGGGCGAGCTCATGGTGGCGCGTCGCGACGTGGGACGGGAGTTCCAACCGGTGCTCGGCCTCGTTTATGCGGAGCTGCTTCGGAACTTCACGCTGCTGAAGGAGAAGAAGAACGCGGAGGCGCTCCGGAACGACGGGTCCCGCCGTTTCGTGAACCCGGACACGAAAATGGAGGAGCCGTGGTGGGCGCAGACCCTGGAGTGGCACGCCACCTGGAGCGAGACCGTGCTCCCGCAGGAGGAAAAGAAGGTGCTCCGGCTGAGAGACGAGCTCAGGGGCGCGGCCGACGACCCTCAGAAGATCTGGGCGCTCGCGCAGTCCTGCGCCGAGGGCGTGTTCAACCTCCAGGAGGCCAGGGGGTATTACCTCTACCTGCTGGAGAATCACCCGGAGTTCGCCCAGGTCCAGAACGGGAACTGCCTGTACCGGATTGCGGAGCTGCTCTTCGCCGCCCGGGACGTGCGCGAGGCGATCCGGCGGTACCGGGAGCTGTCGGAGTCCCAGAAGGAGCACCCCAAGGTCCTGGAGACCGGACGAGCGGGCGTCCAATCCAGGCTCGAGGACTGCTACAAGCTCCTCGTCAAGCTGGGGTATGCCAAGGAGAAGGGGGCGAAGTAGCAGCACAGGGCGAGGTCGAACCAAGGATCGCGTCCGCCGAAGGGAAGCATAAAACGCTCGGGAAGGGCGCGCGGGCTCCCCGGATGTCGGCCGGGCTCCCGAGGGAACGGGGCCGGATCCAGGCGCTTTCCGGCGGGCGCCGAAGAGTGTGGGGGCCCCTCCGGGATACCCAGGATGAGTCATAACATACTTATATCCAGGAGGTTAAATCCGTCAGCCTCGCGCGGGTCCGGCCTTTGAACTCATCTTCCAGGGCTCCGAATGTTGTCGACAAAGAATGGGGATCGATCGTATAAGTAGTGTGCAAAGAGAGGTCGGAATAACCCCCTGGGCTCGAGCGTTTTTCGTTTGACACGGCACTCGATTTGCAGTACATTTGAGGTAGTGATGGAGGGGGAGGAGGGATGTCCGGGCGGCGCCGGCTTCGGTCGGCGTGTCCCCCGGCCAACCCGAAAGCTTGAATGCTCTTTGAAGACCGACGCGGCGAAGTGAGCTGATTGCCGTAGAGGCTCGTGTCGCGGCGGGAAACGGGTCAGCCCGGCTGGGCAGGGGAGCCCAAGCTTGGGGCACGCTTCGGTCAGGCTAGGATTGAGTGCCAAGCACGTATGTCTGGCCAAGCAAGCCCAAAATCTGTTTCCCCCTCTCTCCAGGGCCAGGCCGCCTGACAGGGTTACCCCTCGAAGCGGTGGCCTGGCTCCTTTTATTTTAAATCAATCCCGCCGCGGGATAGAATCGATCCCATGGGCCCCCGCGTGTTCACCCCCCGCGAAGCGAACGCGTTGATCCCCGACCTGAACCGCGCGTTCGAGGCGCTCGACCGCTCGCGCGAGCGGCTGCGGGCCGCCAAGGGCAAGCTGGACGTGCTCGAGATGATCTGGGGAGAGGAGGCCCGGAACGAGACGAATCCCGACCGCCGCGAGTACGACCACTTTTCCGCCGAGCTGGAGCAGGCGAAAAAGGAGCATGACGCGGCCATCCGGGAGATCGCGGATCTCGAGGGAGTCGTGAAGAGCGTGGAGCAGGGCCTCGTCGACTTCTACGGCGTGATCGAGGGACGGCTCGTCTTCCTCTGCTGGAAGCGGGGGGAGAGGGCCGTGGAGTACTTCCACCACCTCGAGGAGGGATTCCCGGGACGCCAGCCGATTCCTTCCGAGGAGCTCGCCCGCTAGATGCCCTTCGAGGAGTACAACTCCACCGTGATGGACCATTTCCTGAACCCGAGGAACACGGGGGAACTGGCCCATCCGACCCACTCGGCGACCTACCGGAACCCGGCCTGCGGCGACCTGATCAAGCTGACGCTGGAGGTGCGGGACGGGCTCGTCCGGGACGCCCGCGCCAAGACCTTCGGCTGCGCGGCGGCGATCGCGTCCAGCTCCGCCCTGACGGAACTGGTCCTGGGGAGGCCGGTGGAGGAGTGCCGGGCGCTCCGGAACGGGGACGTGGTGGACTTCCTGGGGGGGCTTCCCGAGCAGAAGGTCGTCTGCTCGGTGGGGGCCGAGCAGGTACTCAAGCAGGCGCTCGGATGATCCGGGCCGCCCACGCCGCCTACTTTGCAGCCCTGGGGCTCTGGGCGGGGGGGATGGCCGTCCTCGCGTTCATCGTGGCGCCGGCCGTCTTCCGCCTGAGCCCATCCCGGGAGGCGGCGGGGACCCTCTTCGGCTCGATCCTGGTCACGTTCGGGCACGTCGAGGCGGGCCTGGCGGTCCTCCTGGCGCTGTCGACCTGGACGCTCCACCGGGTCCCGGGGGGCTCGCGG
>Ga0187893_10002317_pt1 | contig 42227 bp, 57 predicted proteins | sample MA1701074metaG_FD_139574 | JGI IMG/M metagenome (GOLD analysis project Ga0187893, IMG submission 139574) | White microbial mat communities from a basaltic lava cave in the Kipuka Kanohina Cave System on the Island of Hawaii, USA - MA170107-4 metaG ... | reverse complement strand
TTCTTCTTCTTCTAAAGCTTGTAATATATTTAATATTTTTTCAAATTGCATTTTTAAACCCCAAAAATGTCAGTTCGTACAACATCTTCATAAGTTGGTAAAGGAGTTCCTTTAGTAGCTTTTAAAACTGTATTATAGGGTGCTTGTTCGTCGGGACGCGCTTCACACTTGAATCCAATTGATTCAAGTGTTTCAAGTAATTCAGGTGTATTCATTAATGCGATGTGATAATCATACGGAGATAATTGGCGTCCATAAATAGTATGTTTCCAAAATTCACGCTTACCACGATGATTAATTAACCAATTCGTCGCACAACGTTCAAACTCAGGATACGCAAGAACAAATAAACCGCCTACACACAATACTTCATAAATTCTTGCAAACAATGATAAATGTTGATCCTCTTTAATATGCTCAATTGTATGATATAAAACTATTTGTTCTACTGAATTTGGTTCCCAAGGAAAGGGCTTAAGAATATCTACTACTAGATCTGGGTTAAGATCAGGGTCAATATCCACATTAATAAATCCAGGTAATTTTGAAAAACCGCAACCTAAATTAAGTTTCATTCGATTTCCTTTAGAATGTATTCAATTGGATGATCTTGTCGCTGTGCTATTTCTTTAGCTATTTCTGGATAGCGTTTTTCAGTGAATTCTCGCCATAAGTCTACGCTATCTGGACCAACAAAATCTGAGCCTAATGAATGCTGCGTCTTTAACTCAGTATTTACGCCAATCCTGACGTCTGGAATTTGCTCCTTTGCTCTTACACAAAAAAACACATCCTCTGTCTGGTTTGGAGTTGTTACGAAGAAAGGTGGGCGCATCTTTCGCAAAAGAGATACTTTAATTAAACATAAAGAAAAGCCGACTGCATCACAAAGAAGAAATCCACTAACTGCCTTTTCTTTGTAATCAGTTACAAATGTATTCTTGCGATATTCATCATTTGTAAAATTAAAAATCATCGGTTCAAACGGATAGCCACGAATATGTGTTACTCCTGCAATTACATCACAAATGTCAACATACTTTAATAGCTGTTGAATAGCATCAAATGGAACAAGAACATCATCATCCATGAAGACAAGATAATCAGCTTCCGTGTCCATAGCTATCTTAGCAGCTTCATTTCGCATTCTATCAATGCTCATTCGACGCGGATTACAGAGCATAAATTCATGTTCTGTATTTCTTCCAAGTCGAAAGAAAAGCTGAATATGATTTGCATAAACATATTGATCTATTGTTGATAGGTTGTTGATTCCAATTAGAAATTTCATATTTCAAAATACAGATTGTCTTGTTCTTTCTAAAATTTCAGAAAAGGGCCAGTAGTAACCCCCCAGTCAACATACTAGCCCTTTCCATACCCCTATGGGGAAACTATAGCAAGCGCACAAAAGCTTTTGCAAAAACTGTCAAAGCTGTTGCGGCTCCGGTTGTACTTGCAGTGGACGCGAAACTAGCAACATCTTCTGCAAGCCATGCATTTGGTCGATGATGATAACTAATTGTCACAACTGTGTCAGTAGCAGTAGTTACTATTGATGCAGCAGTTGAAAAACAATTGTTAACTGTGTCAAGACGAAGCAAAACACCTTTTGCAATTGAAGTACTGCCTACCCAATTGTCAGTAGATGCTGCTCTCGTTGCTCTGCGAAGAATTGCTTGTCGCGCAATTCCAAATTTAGTAGCATTCCCTAATCTTGCAGGTTCAACTACGTCACTTGCCACCCCAAAAAGGAACATATCTGCAAGTGCCTGACTACCAGCACTTGAAGGAAGAACTACTGCTAGTCCATCTTCAGTACCATCTAGCGTAAGTACTACAGGCGTTCCTTTAGGAATATTCGCAGATGCTTCGTCGTTACGAATACGCTCTTCAACAAAACCTGGTTTGTCACCTAATGTTTGGTATCTCATTTTCTTTCCTTTCTTCTTAGGTGAGTGTTCTAGCAATCTTGCCTAGAACCCCAAGTTTTCTGCGATTGTTAGTAAGCGTTTGGCCCATAAACAGAATATGGGCAAGTCGGCTATCCCCCTTCGGAGGTTTTGCAAATTCAGTTTGTACAAAATTGGTACTTGACTCAACAACAACTTTCAAAAACTTTGAGTTTACAAAATATGCAGATCCATATGTTGAAGTTGCAATAGTATTCGACTCAACATCATGCATGTATTGATCGAATACAAGACGCGCATTGCGAAATCTGAGATTCACAAAAGGATAGTTACCATCAGAAGTCATCGAAGTTCGATATTGCTGATAATATGCAGCATTCACAAGCTCAAATGTTTTCTGATCTGTAAGAATCAAATTTGGCTCTCCACCAGGACCGCGCGCACAAGTGTTATACATATTATCGAATTCCAAAAGCAATCCCAAATATGTAGTTGCCGTGCTAGTAGCCGTCCGATTTCGCCACCAAGATTGTGTATTTTGATTAATATTTCCGACAACCAAACTTGAAGAGGGTGTATAATGAATCAATTTTGCAAGAGGTTCAATTGATACTGCACCAGTAGCTGAAGAAGTATAAGGAGTAACTAAGCTTGTACCACCACTAGCAAAGCTGCCTCTTAGAAACTGCTTATTGAATCCTTCAACAGAGCCTAATTCTGCTTGTTTAATTTTCGCTTTAACGAGATCACGCAGCCTATGTTTGTTTTGCTTCAGCTCTTTCATTGAATACGAAATTGCTGTAGCTGCTTGTCTCCATTCCCATAGAGATTGCGTAATTCCGTCAGTAGGTTGATCTGGAAGTTCATCATACCCATCATAAGCATCAAAACTTCCAAGCTCATACATCAAAGGTTCGGCAATGTATAAACCACCATCTTGTGGTTCCCACATACCGTTGCGCTTAGCTTCATAAAAGATTGCATTGCTTTCACTAATTTGATCTTCAAAGGAAGCTCTGTAATTAGCAAGAGACGTTGAAAATAGAGCATCAAAATTTTGGATAAGCTGCGCAGGAGCACCGCCAGTTCCAAGTGTTGCCACTTATTTCTTTCCTTTCTTCAATTCCCGAACGGCTGAAGTAATCGCATCATCTAAGCTTAACTTAGTGATCATAGATTTCCGTACAGGCTCACTGTCATTTGATGTTCCTTTTCCATCATCATCTTTTGCGTTTCTATTTACGCGATTTGCAAACTGCAATGCGGCTTTTTCGCCGATTGATTTTCCTGCTTTGGCCTTTGCCAACAAATATACATCTTCTAGATAATCGCTTTGCGAAACTCCAGCAGCCGGATGATATTGCTCCATTATTTGAAGCATAGCATTCTGATATTTACTAACATCCTTATACTTCTTTAAAAGAGCAACTTCAGCGTTCTTAGCATCTCGTTGAATTTGTAATTCTTGAGATTCAGCCAAAGTGTCCGTTACTGCTTTTATTTTAACTTCCAGAATTTTTTCAAGTGCGCGCCCAATCTTAGGCGGAAGAAGATTATACTCATCCCCTAACACTTGTCGAAGCATTTCTTCGACAGTAGGCGGTTCTTCTTTCTTTTTTTCCGCAGGGGCTTCTAGCAAACCTGCTTGTTTAGCTAGTGCTAAAATAGTTTGCTTCTGTGTTTGCGGATTTTGAAGCAGTGAGAGTAAGTCTCCCCCTGCTGGCTTTGTATCATCTACAGTATCGTCATCTTCCGCATCGTCTTTTTCATCATCTACTACATCATCTATTACATCATCCACTGTCCCGTCATCAACTACGCCTTCTTGATCTTCCTTAAGATCATCTACTTTAAGGTCATCAGCCATAATTTATCTCCTAATCAAACGGTTAAATAGATCTTTACCAACATGCCCCAATACAGTCGTATTACCTAGTAAACGTAGATAATCTGTAGGAGCAGCCAGTTTATTTTGATGCGCTTCATCAAAAATTCTTTTAGTTGTACTAAATGTATCAGCTAATGCTGCGGCCAGAGAAATAGGCTTAATTAAACCTACTGCTGTTTTGAAACCATGATCTGCCAAAGAGGATTTCCCTTGAAAATCCAACTCTTTTAAGAACGTAACACGTTCTACTGGTGTTGGTCCTCTAAATTTTACTTTCTCAGCCATTATTAATGGGAATTCCTTGTTTCTGAAGCTGATTCTGTACTTGCGTAGCATTTGGAGGAATCATTTGTTGAGTTGTAGTTTGTCCTAGATTCCCCATCCCTTGCTCAAGTAATCCAATTAGTTGTAATTGGGCTAACTGTTGGAATTCTTTAATAACACGTTCGTTTCTATAGCCTACTCTAAATGCCATTTCCCTAATAATTAGAGGAGAAATAGAAGTCTGTGGAAATTGCGTTAATAGAGAAAGAAACTGAAGGAATTTCTCCAACTCTTGAGCATTCGCAACAGGAGAAGTCGAATCTAATTGCAACATTACGTCAAACTGAAACGCTTGCGGACCTAAATCTAGTAATGGATTTATTCGTTTTGGTTGTCGGCTATTGAGTGAAGCAGTTTCGCCAATACTTCCTTCTAGTTCTTGATCTCCCATTACTGTTACTGGAAGAACATAACGTTCTTTCATGAAAGTTAGCCCTAACTTAGCTACTTTATTATAGAACTTGGCAGTAACTGCTTGTTCTGCACTCTCTCTAATTCCAGCACGATTATTCTTGATTGCTGCTTGCGTTGCAGTTTCCCTGTCGGCTGTTCCTCTAGCTTCACTCGTTGTTCCGCTAACTATGTTAAAGTCATCTTTGCTAACTACAAGCAATTTATCACTAGTAGCATTTAAATCAGGAGATGTAATTGCTCTAATCGCATCTCGAACTCCCTCAGCAACTATCTCTCCATCATCTCCAGTAATTGCTTTCGCTAGTTCATCAGGATCAACAGCTTGTTTTAAGTAAGCATACATTCGCTTAAACTTACGTCGATGCCTTCGCATAGCTTCCCGCACTTCATTTTGCTCATTTTGTGCAGGAATCCAATTAAATACTTGCGGTGGAGTAGGATAAAAACCTCTAAGCGGCTTGCGAAAACGCAAATCAATAAGAGGTAACTCAGTAAATCTACGTGTTTGAAGAATTTGATTAGGCCCTTCTAAATAAATGTAGCGTTCGCCTGTTCTATTATGCCAAATTTTCCAAACTTTTAGGTAATCGTCTGCTAATTCTATACGGAGTTTATCTTCATCTGTCGGAAGCTCCGAAGTAATAACACTAGATTCATAAAAATATGCAGAAGTGTCTGAGACTTTTGATAGGTTTAGCTCTTTATTTGCTTGCAAATCGACCAAGCGAACAAAATCATAATATCCGCACCAATCGCACCTATGCAAATAGCGATTTGCTGGATATGAGACACGAAAGCGATTTGAAAGAATGTGTTTAATATAAATTGCTTCACTCGATGGAATCCGCCTAGGTTGTCGAACTACTTTTTTACTATCTGTTTGCTCTATGTCTCTAGCTAAAATAGGCTTTCCAGCATTAGGATTATCTACCCAATTTGCACTATATCCTAATTCGACGATTCCAAATCCAAAGAAAGCATTTAATATTGCTCCTTCCATTTCGCCTAGGAATTCAACCTCATCAATGCTTATCCAATCATGTAGAATATCCTGTAAATTAATAGCATATTCAAAGGCAGATTCCGAATCAATGTCTATATCTTTTGCACGTGGAGATACGTTAAACTTTGGAAGATTAAATACTAAACTAGGTAGTTTAATCTCTATTGTAGAATAAACAAGATTTAGAAAATAATTATCATTATCCTTATCAGCATAATGAAATCCCTTGTAATACTCATAAAGTAGATCTGCTTTATAGAGATCACTCCACTGCTTGTATTGTCTATTAGCAACTTCTATTGCTAGAGAAAGTTTTTGAGCATTCATATTGTTGCTTTACTTCCTCCATAGCGATTTAATTGCCCTGATTTCTGTAATGATAATATGGCTTGACGCCTCCCGTAGAATGAATTAGGTTTTGGAACCCGTTTTAATTCAGGAGGCGCATTATTATGAAACGCTTCAGTATAGCGGAAAGTATCGTATAGATGATCTGCAATTGATTTTTCACGAGTATCACTATAGATAGTTTTTCCGTTAATTTCGGTTATTTTCTCTCTACGTTGCGAACGTAATTCTTCTGTTAGCGTAGAAATACCACATGGTCGTTTTTCTGTTTTCTTGACAAAGTAGATTACTGGCGCTGGCTTTTCCCCAGTAATAGGGTGCGAAATGTCATCATTTAATGCCAACCCTTCATTAATTCTATTTCGTGTCGCTAATTCATTATTGTCAGCGGGAGTAAAATGCAATGGAGGTGCATCTATTCTTTCATCCGTATATTCTAATGCAGTCGTCCAAAACTGGTCATACTTCTGACTCGTTTGCTTATGCATTTGAGGATCGCATAAATTTGCTACATAGAACTCGCCTTCACTCATTTCGTTAATACGCTCACGATGATAGCTAATTAGGCGATTTGGCTGGTAATATTCTCTATAGTAAAAGCGCCATTGCTTATATGCACTTGACCATAAACATGCGGTAGGCGCAGATTCGCCATGATCTAGTGCTCGCACGCAATTTCCATAGCCAATTATTTTTTCAAGAAATTCATCAGCAGGATTGATATAGCTATCAGGGAGAATCTGATGCAGTATTGCTTCTGCAATTCCCCAAAGACCATGAATATACCTCTTGACCCATGCAGGATCACGCGAAAGCATTACTTTTACTGTTTCAGGATCTAAGTGAGGATTCTGGAGTGTTGAAACTTCAAAATAGTCATGATTATCTAGGCGGGAAGAACTATCAGGATGATAATAGCGATAAATCCAATGTGTTTCAAAATCTGGATTTGGAGTTAGCATCATGTATGCTGGTACTCTATAATTTCCAAATTCATCTCTAGGCCAATTAGAATTCGCTGCTAATAATGCTTTATTTGGAACTGCTTTCTCCCATCTAGCTAATCTTGCATCAAGTAGTGTATATACCCCCTCTTCAACATCTTCAGGCTGGTCAATATAAATGCTGTTTACTTCTAATCCTTTGGCTAATGCTTCATCTACGGCATCTAAATGCATCCATAGAATTTCACTGCCATTCTTCAACCGCATATACCCTTTTTGCTCGTCCCAGCGATCAATAAATCCAGGTGGGCAAATTTTAAGGAATGTTTTATATGTGGTTTGAATTAAGCTTTTATATTCTTGCCTACCGAATAGCATTCGGTATTTGTTGAAGTGTGTTAGAAGTAGAAGGGATTTAAGGCAAGCAATCCAAGTTTTGCCTGAACCGAAACCTCCGCAAATACACTGATTGCGTTTTGTACTTAGAAAAAATTGCTGTGTCGGTTCATTAATAAAACGGATAGGAATATCCATTAAATAGCAAGTCCGTGTTGTCTTAGAATGTTTTTTACAATATTTACGGGCCAATTTGAATGAGGCTGTGCGAGAAACATTCGTATTATTGTGCCAGCATTAATGCGAAGCGGATTTGGATTAAAGACTGAGGTAATGGAAAAGTAATATTCTGGAATATTATGAGAAACGATATTCAACCGATTTGGTGTATCGTCATAAAGTGTAATTTCAATTGGAAAAGCAGCTAATTGTCTGAAGAGAGGAAACAATTTATCACAGCTAGGTGCATCTGGAAAACTTAATGGATTTAGATTAACTGAGACTAAATTTGATAATGTCGAAACTGCCTGTACAGTTTTTACTATTAGAAATGTAAATGGAGTTTGAGCACCTACATGATACAAATTGGGGTCAGCATCATCTGATACAATGTAATAGGAAGCTCCATTAGAAGGATCAATAAACGCTGGAAAATAAAGAAGTAAATCTTCCTTATTAGGTCTATCAGATTTAACAAATGTCACAGGTATCATTTCTTTTTCTTCCTTTTTGAAAAAAGTGTAGCTAACTTAGATGCAAGTTTTCCTTTTTTAGGATAGCCAACTCCTTTAGGCATCTTGCTCTTCTGCTTGTGTGGGTTTTCTATTAATATCCCCAAAAAAAGGAACTACGCTTATAAAGCGTAATCCAAAACGATCACAATATTTCTCACCTTCTAACCTTGCAGTTTGAATATTCCCAGAGTGAACAAAGTTCATCGATTCAGGCTTAAAACGTGCTTTATAGTGTAAAACGTATATTGCAGTTAAGAGTGTTTCGATAGTTAGTTTAGATTCAGTAGCTGTAGCGGACACACTCATGTATTCGTCCTTGGTTGTAGAATTTGCTGAAGATTAACAGCTTCATGGAATACAAAATTAATTTGAGGTTCTGTATTCCCTTTGTCATCCATGATTTTATGGACTTTAAGTACCAATTCAGCCGCGCGAAGTTTGGTATTTTCTTCACTAGAAAACGCCATGACATTTGCAATCACTTCTGCTGCATTCTCGACAGAAGCGCCTGCATTGTCAAAAACTTCAAGATGTTTATCTTTCCTACCTGCTGCTGGCAATGCCTTCTTTAGCTTCTCTTCGATAGTAGCTAAAGAAGGAATTTCAACAGGAACAGGATTAACATCAATTAGTGGCATAAATTCCATGTTGCATTAAAATTTGAGTTAATGGACTGTTATCTAATCTCTCTTGAATACGTTTTTCCAAATTATTTTCCTCAGAAAAAACAGGTATAAGAGAAACTGTTACGTCATCGTTTAATTGGACTGCGTCTGTAATCTCCATTCATTAACTCCTTTATGCTCACTCGTAATTCGCCTATTTCACGCTGCAATGCTGCCATTCGCTCAGTTAGAATAAGAGTGCTTTCTTGAAAGGACTTATTTGTATTATGAAAAGATTCAAGTGCAAAAACTCGTTGCTCTAGTTTTCCTGAATAAAATGCAAGACTAATAATGCTAACTAAACTAATTCCTAATGTCAAATGTAATGAAACAGGGATTTTTGTTATTCTTCTTATTTCGCTCATTAAACTATACACTTCTAGCTCACCAAAAGAAGCATAGCATAGCCGCGCCAGGCTGTCAAGCACTATTTTACCTTCGTTTTCAGGCATTTAGCCCGTATGCACCCCCGCGCCATGCTATCCTTATTATATGCACTCGCTAGCGCGAGCGGAAAATAATTATATTCTTTGCTTTGTACTTTTATTTTGTTTTGGGCATACCAGTGGTCTATAGGAAGTGAATATAGAAGAGAATTTGTATGTAAGGGAATATCGAAATCGTATTGCTGCGCCAAGCTCGCCAGTTGGGGGAGTACCAGTACTAAAGTACTATACTTAGTACAAAAGTACTAGTACAAAAGTACTAGCCAAAATGTTCTAGTACTAAAGTACTAAGTAAGTACTAGGCAATAGGTACTAGAGCGCAGAATTTATTAATAAAATTTAATTTGGTACTTCAATTGCTGAGTGTTTTCAGTTTGGCAATTGAATTGCGTTGAATGCCATTATCAATAACTTACGCTGTGAATATCTTGTAGAAATCGTAGTACACAATTGAATAGCCAAACTACGTTTAGAGTGCTTGTGATACCTACATATGTTTTGCGCTAGGCGATTCGCTAGCAGGCGATTCTGAGTGAAATACAATAGTTAGCATAAACTAGTTAACTATAGTTAAAACCAGTTAAAATTACTTCACAAAAAGAGCGAAGAAAAAGAGTATAAATTAGAGTCTTCTGAATAGCTCTCTTTACATTTCGCCGAACACGCTAGGAGAATACCATGTTTCTCTGGCCCTTGTTTCCGATGCCAAGAGAAAGGCTTCCAAACACTTGAGGACCGTAGGAGAAACTATGGTTATGACATGCATCGGAGAATTTTCTAAAGGGAAGCGAACGCTAGGGCATTGCAAACACTCAGAGAATAATTCTTGACATGGAGGTCATCTTATGAGACGATCAACTCAACGGCGAACATCGCCGAATTTCAAACTGAAGGAGATAGTACAATGACCGAACAGGCAGTATCAGTAAAGAAGACAATCGAGACCTTGACGGGCGACAAGATCGTTCGTACGGGAAATCTCAAATTGCGCGTTCCTGAATCGCCGGAGGAAGCCACAGCACTTTACGGTGAGAATCTTTGGAAGTGGGCTAGGCATGGAGCAACGTCCTACGCAAAGGTTTCCGCCAGCAATTCGCTGATTGGTTTCGCCGGAAACAAGGACCAAAAAAAGCTCCGTCGGCAATTCCGAGAATCGCTCACAACTTTGGTTGACGTGTTGGAAAACAGCAAAGAAGATGCACTGGAAATGCTGCTGGCGAAGCCAATGTTTGCGCCGTTGAAGGAATTCTATGCTGCTATGAAGGCTGGAAACGTTACTAGTGAAATCGACTACACTGCTACAACCTCAGCGAATTCGCTGCCTGAACCGCGCTGGTTCACTGGTGGAGAAGAGGAGGAAGAAAGCGACGACGAGTAGTATTTAGTCACTTCTGACTCAAAAAACAATCGCCCTGGGTAGCAATACCTGGGGCGATTGTTTTTAGGTTCCTACCTATTTCTACTATGCAAGCGTAGCAAAGCAAAATCGCTTCCAGCGTTCCTCCCCCTACTTCCCTACCTGCTCTGTCTCAAGACCTCGCACAGGGCGATTCTGGCTCATTGCGCCTAGGTCTAGAGAGTGTCCTCAAGTCGGCCTTACCAAGCGATGCTGTCAGAATAAATAATTGCAATTTAACTCAAGTATTTGCATAGAGCCAGCACTAGCAATTATTCTACCTTGTTCAAAACCGACCCATCTCATGACTATACCATACCGAAACCATGACTATCCTGTAGCCAGTATCTTGGCTATATTTTTGCGGCTAAACCTAGCACAATCAGCAGCATAAGCGAACCCCTATCCCTGGGGAAGGTATTGAACCCCTCTACCCTGCCATTTATCGATTTTTTGCCATTTTGGCTAAGTGGCTTGTTTTCAATGACTTAATAATATATATAAAAAAAAATAATATATAAATAAAATATAAACAGAATAATTTATTAATAAAAAATGGAAGTATACCCTACCAAATAAAAGTAAATATAACTAGTATTTCCTAACAAATAAAAAACGCATCTGGGACCGACCCCCAGGGCTGGCTAAGGGTTCAATACAGGGGAGAATAAGGGCCTAGCAGCCATCCCATTGATTCCAGAGCAAATATAGTGCTTGACATGACTCTAGGATAGCCTTAATATGGGGTTGGCACAGCCGTCTAACGGCCATGGCTTCGCCACATAGAAAAATGCCTAGAAAAAACATACAGCAATGACCAAAACAGACATAAAAGAAATGCTTGCAAACTGCGAATGGAACAATCCGCATGAAGTAAAAGCGCTTGGACTGTCACTATTGGAAATGCCTAGCTTGAATCCGTTTGAACTGAGTATTTTTGATATGGATGATACTCAGTTACGTCATTACAACGGATTGCTGAATGCTCAACTAAACCATTTGCAAAATGAACTGAAAGCGCGAAAATTAATAGTATTGCGCGAAAAAGCAAACGAAGGTATAGAAAACACGCTAGAAGCTAAGAAACGCAACAAAGAGACCGTTTTTCAGGAATCTATTAAAGCTAATCCTACTAAAGCAATCAAGCAGCTAACTGGCAATAATCGAGTTGATCCCACAACAGCCAAACTAATCAAGTTCGTAATTACAAACGGCCTTGAGATTCCTGGATTTCAGGAAATGAATCAGAAACAGCTTAAAGTGGCTATTGCGGATGCAATGGGAGTTCTAAAATAGCCTATGCGACTCAATCCCAATTCTGATTATCCAGTCTTGGTAGTTTCTGTTCAACTCAGGAATTGAAGCTTATGTACTGTCCAAAATGTTTTAGAGACTTTCCTGCAAAGAGCCAAGTCGGCGAATTCCAAATGCTTACTTGCGGTCATTTAGTGCAAGACTTACCACCCATCAAACCTGCTATCTTGCCAGAATTTGCACATTGCTTACGCTGTGATATGCAAAGAGAAATCGCAAGCATAACGACTAGTGCAGGGCAAATAACTAAAAGATTTCTTTGTGGCCATATTAACATCGAATTCGCTGCTACTGTAGCCTCTCCTGCTGAATTGACAATCAAATCCCCCAAAGCACCGAGTCCGCAATCCTTACCAGCAGAACCTACCGAAGTAATTCACCCAGAAAGAGATAACACTTGGGATGAGCTATTTAACTACCAAAAAGCAGGAGTTGAAGCAATTGAAAATGCAAATTTCAATTTCCTACTTGAAGATGAACCTGGATTAGGTAAAACAGCGCAAACACTCCAAACAATTCGCTATAATCTAGATAAAGTTGCACCAGTTCTCATTATTTCGCCGGCAAATCTAGTATTTAATTGGCAGAGAGAATGTAAGAAGTGGTTTAATCGCGGAAAGCATATGACTGCTGATTGTGCTCCATTCGTACATACGAATAGTGATGGAGCACTGTTTGAGGGCCAGAAAATCTATATCATCAGTAACATGATGATAGCCAAATCAAAGCTACTCAATGCAATTTTAGAATACGGCTTCAAGCTTGTAGTCTTTGACGAAAGTCATCATTTTAAAAATAATGGCGCAAGCCGAACAGAAGCATTCAAAGCTATTTGTGCAAAGATTCCGCACAAGATTTGTCTAAGTGCCACTAGTGTAATGAATCGCACAATGGAGCTATTCAATAGCTTACAAGCTATAGCTCCTAGGGAATGGCCTTACGATAGTTACTTGTTACGTTTCTGTGATTGGCATAAAGGAAAACCACTAGGAATTAACAAGCATAGAAGAGATGACTTCTTTAAGGCAACTTCTAAATATCGACTTCGCCGTACAAAAGCCGAGGTACTTCCAGACCTTCCAGAAACGCAAGTAATCACGGAGTTCATTTCCTTGGCCGGGAATAGGCAATTCATTTCTAGCTACAATAAACAGCTAGATGAACTAGAAGCGCTGATGAGTAAGGTAAGTGAACGTGCGCGTAATACCATGCTAATCATTGCGCTAATGTCGAGCATTCGGCATTTAGTAGGACTCGCAAAGACAAAACAAATAGCACAGCTAGTGCAGGATTTTGTAAGTCAAACTGGAGAGAAAATTACAATTGGAGTGCACCACGAGCAAGTGCGCGAGAATTTAGCTAGTTTACTACGCTATCGTCAATGCTCAACATGTAAGAATGTTTGCTTTGATATTGAAGCGCCGTATTGTGATATTTGTAACGAAAATTGGACTACCGCTATTCAAGAACCGATTCAAATGAGTTCGGAATCAGCGAAGGTCAAAGACGAGAAGCAAGAGGAGTTTCGCACAAATCCCAATAAACTGATTCTCATAGCTAGCATTAAGGGGTGTGGTGAAGGTAGGAATCTGCAATTTTGTTCTAATGTAATAATCGCTGAGAGACAATGGAATAAGGCGATTGAAATGCAATTTGAAGGCCGATTTCATCGAATAGGATCAACTACAAAGGTAACATACACTTATATCATGGCAGCAAACACTATAGATGAATTATTTCATGAACTAGTGCGCTTGAAAGCGGAGATTACAAATAGCGTGCTTGACGTAGATTATGAACAAGATTTACAATTTGTAATTGAACTAGCAGAGCAAGTTATTGCTAAGAGAATGAAATATGTTGGTTAAAAAAGTAAATTCTATGAATATTGAATTAATTTCTGCAATGCGTAGAGCATTCCGTAATGGTGATGAAGTATATTTGCGTAAAGCAGATGAAGATCAAAACAAGCCAGCAAGACGTTTGTATAGTATGAGTGTTCTAAATGAACCTATCATAGTAAAAGATGCATTTGGTTGTTTTCCACTACAGACAGATGATGTAATCATACTAAAAAGGATAGAAAAAGGAGTATATTAGGTTTGGTAATCCCGACCAAGATTAACAGACTGATTTGATTAAATAGGATACCGGAAGTAAGAAAGCAATTTTAGATATTGTATATCTAGCAAAGGATTAGATAAATAAATGGAATCACAGATTAAAGAAATATGTAAGAAAAGGACTTCTAAACTGACGGCTAAAATGAAACCAGAGATTAAAGAGAAATGGATTAAGGCTCTTCGCTCTAAAACCTACAAGCAAGGTAGAAACTGTTTACGTAATTGCACTAATGAATATTGTTGTTTAGGTGTATTGTGTGACATTGCTGTTCAAAACGGCGTAATTCCACCACCAATTCTATCTCTTAGCACAAAATTTCAATATGATGGAGAAACAACTCATTATCTACCAATTAGAGTTCAACAGTGGGCAAGTTTCTCTGAATCTGATCCTTATTCTTTTTCCTTGGGAGGGAAACTATCTGCGAGTAATGACAAAGGAGTTACTTTCGATACTATTGCTAATGCAATTGAAATGGATTTTTAACCGAGGAAAAATGCAATCCGAAATTCTCTATACTATTTGCCCATGTGAACGTTGCTCTTACGAGCGAACTAAACAGCCTAACACTCCTAAGTTATCTCGTTACGATCCTGAATTTTGGGATCAAGAACTACAAAAAAGAACACCTAAAAGAATAGAGGAAAACAATGAAGGTTCATGAATTGCTTATTGATGAGACAAAATGGACGCAAGGCCAAATGGCAATGGATTCTGATAGAATTATATGTTCGTTTTCAGATCATTCTATATTCTAATGTGTAGCAAGATTGAAGAGCGACGAATTTTCATAGAAGCAGTTATCTCTTCCTATGAACAAATAAAAGGAGAAACGAAATGAAACCGATGCAATTTCTGTTCCTAACGACTAGCTTTGCTAGCCTATTAAATGCCCAAACAGCACCAACACCAGCACAAATTGTGCAATCCACCAATGCGAATATTCGATATGCTATTGTAGTTCATAACAATCGATTTTCGCTCTTACAGTTTGACGTAAACGATTTGGATACAAGCGTCAATCCACCTAAATTAAAGCGAATTTCTACAAGTGTTGAAAAAACACTTATGATTCGCACGACAGAAGTCACACCAGTAATTAAATTCCCTACTAGTTTGGATACATCTAAGCTCTACCGAGTTTACCGCAATGGGATTCGCTTGTCTTTAGGCTTAGATTACACAGTTGCAGACACCACTCTAACATTTGTAACTAATGCAATTCCAGAAGCTGGTGAAATAATAGTCATTGATTATTTTGAAAAAGGAAACTAAATGAATGAATGAAATAATGCAGCCTTCCATCATCGCCCTTCTAGAAAATATCAAGAAATTAGAGCAAGAATTAACAGCTACTATCGTAGCTCAAAAACAAGAAGCGTGGAAACGAATTCTACAGGAGTCAAGTAAAAGATGAAAATGCCATTTGGAAAATATAAGGGTACTGACATAGTAGACGTTCCACTCGATTATCTAATATGGCTAGAAGAACACGCGAATCTCACTCCAGCATTTAGAGCCGAACTGAATTTTGAAATCTCGCGTAGAGAGACACCAGGATTAGGAAAGGTTATAAAGAAACCAGAAAGGAATAAGTAATGTCAGAAACAATTGACTTCAAGGTATCAGGACAACTTCCAGGAGAAGCATTAGTAGTTGCTATGCTTAACTACGCTACTACTGCTAGAGAAACTATGTCTCAGGCAAACCGAGATAACTGGGATAATATTGGATATATTATGCTGAAAAATTGGCATAATTATTGGGTTGGCAATTTGAACTGGCCAGGAGAGAAAATCAAATGAAATTAACTAACGTAGAAATAATATTTGTAGGCTAAACAATGATTAAAATTCACACTACCATAAAAAACAAAATATATTTGATGATTGATAGTCATAGCTTAAGTGACTATCAACAGTGTCCGCAACGATATAAGTGGACGACAATAGAAGAGATTCAACCTCGTAGAATTCATAATCCATTTGAGCGTGGAATAATTATTAGTAAGCTATTAGAAGAATTCTACGCTGCTAAAATCCGCAATGAAGTAACTAAAGGCTTACTCCATCATTTAATTAAAGCATATATTCAGCAAGGCAATAATCTCTCAGAAGAAGATAGAGAACTAATCCAAACTCGTTTCTTAATGTATATTAAGTTTTATCAAGACGAGCTTTGGATTCCGATTGCAGCAGAAAAAGGCTTTTCAAAAAAGCTTTATGAAGATGAGCAATTCTGTTTTATTTATGAAGGGCGACCAGATTTAGTAGTTTGGCTTTCACCAAAGAAAGAACTATTTAGTATAGTAGATCATAAATCAGAGTCCAGAAAAAATGACATTTACCCGTACAATAACCAAGCACAAGGATATTGTTGGGCCGCGAACACACCTATAGTCCATTATAATTATTTTGGACTACAATCTACAGGGGGGCCTAAAGAATGGTTCCGACGAAAATCGCATATATTTACTGTAAATGACATATCTAAATGGAAGCAAACTACAATCGAGTGGTTTCGCAGAATAGCACAAGACACTGATTTTATTCAAAGTTGGCAATGTGAGGGAAAATATGGCGTTTGTCAATACCACCAACTTTGTGAAGTAAATGATTATGGTATCCAAAAAGGATTAGTTAGGTTACATTTCAAGCCAACTGAATTTAGAGTATGGTAATCACTATGTTAGCTTCTACTTTTTATTGTGATGAATGCAAAGAAGCAAAAAAAGAAACAAATAAATGGTGGCGTATTGTTGTCAAAAAATGCTCTTATGAAGTTATGGCATTAACCGACGACTACAATGTAGGTGATCTATCGCTCTGTAGTGAAAGTTGTTTAATTAAAGCGGAGGAAAAGCTAAAGAGAGGAATGCATTCAAAATGAAACACTATCATACTTATGAACGCATGAAGGACCGGAGAGAATACTATAGATGTATTCATCCTGATTGTTCACACTACATTAAAAAGACATTGCTTCATGGAAAAAGAGCTGCTTGTCTGTGTGGAGATACCTTTATTCTTACTCACGCACAGTTAAGACTTCGTAAACCTCATTGCCCAAATTGCCCTACGAGAAAAGATTTGAAAACAAGACATGTAAGAAAAGCAAAGGATAAAGTAACTTTGCAAGTAATTGAAGAGATTTTAGGAGTTTAAAGAATATGCAACGCAGAATTATTCTATCTTTTGCTAACGGATTCCTAGAGAGTGATATGCTCCTAGTAGATGACTATCCTCCTGTTTACAAGGTTGCTATTAATCCTTCTGCGCCTTTCTCAGCACTACATTCTTACAGAGAAGATGCTTTACTTCCTGAGGTTTTTGTATGTATTTTTAAACGTACAGACAACTACCGCACTTTTACTGATGAAACAATATTTGCTCGAATCTATGAATTTGATGCAACAGTAACGTTCAGGAATTAGAGATGACAAACATACACGAGATAGTATACTCTATTTGTCTCACTATAGTAACAATTGTTCTTTTCCTGACATTACAAAAGTGTGAGGCAACTCGATACTTATTATGATCTCGAAAAATTAAAAGTATAGAAACAAGTGGAGCTACGCAAATGAAATATAGCTATGATGGACGAACATTCATCCCGTCTGATATATATAACGAACGAAGTAAGAAATTTCTTATAGAAGAAATTCTTAAATATTATGGTATTATAGATTTTCGACCGCCCGTTCTCGATGACAAATACCTAACCCCAGAAGCAATAGTTGTAATAGCCGGCTATAGTTTGCCAAAGCGTATGCCTCGGTTGATTCTTTTGCAAAAACAAGCATTTCTATCATTTGAAGAAGTGTGGGAATAAAACATGAAATATCAATTTGGCACAACCGTAATAAAGCCCTCTGAAGTATACTCTGAAGTATATAAGTTAGCACAAATAACACGTGTTCTTAGCTTAAATTACGGAATTATTGATTTTCGTCCTCCAAAAGAGGGAGAGAAATATATAACTCTTTATGGAGAAATTTTTTTGGCTTATGAAGATTACGATGTACATGAGCCTAGACTAATTATTCACAAGAAAGTAAATTTCCTGTCTTTAGATCAAGTTTGGGAATAAAGCATGAAACTTCTTGACCTTGCAGCATACGACCAATTTATCGGTCTTTTTCTAGGTCGAAGCGGAAGCGGAAAAAGTGTAGCCGAAGCTAGTTTCGCAGAATTCGGTCCATTAGAAATTATTGACCTAGATAGGCGCGCACGCGGTATTTTAGGAGCTACAAAATTCTTGGCTTCTGAATTACTAGATAGAATTACAGTAAGTCAGTACACTGTCAAAGATGGTTGGAAAGAATTAAACAATAAATTTGAGCTTTGGGACGTTTACGTTCGCACGAATAAGCTTCCGTTTAAAACAATTTGTATTGAGTCAGTTACGACTCTGCAAAAATGGCTTATCATTGATTCCATGAAATTACGTGGTGTAGATGTAGGGAAGCTACGTGGCGGATTGCAGTTCGCAACTCCTGACGATTACAATTACGCTAGTATCGCCTTCATGAAATTAATTTATGAAGTCTTGATGCCACTAAAGTGCAATGTAATTCTCAGCGGATGGTTAGTAAACGAATATGGAAAACCGCCTGGAGATTCAAACCAATATGCCCCAAATATAGTAATTGGGCAAAAAGTTCTTGGAACACAAAAAATGGCTGAAGAAATACCTGGATATTTCGATGAAGTCTATGTGTTCGAGAAAGAAGAAATTACAGGAACGTCAAATCCTGTAAAATTTACAGTCACATTTGAAGGAGGCTTAGCAAAAACCAGTAGAACTGAATTAAAGGGAAAGCAAAAGGTAGATTTGACAAATAGGTCTTTCTACCAAACCTATCAACAATTAACTCAGAAAGGGAAATAAATAAATGCCTTCGATAGCCGAACAGTTGCAATCGCTAGATCCTAAAGATCATCTAATAATGACCGAATTAGATGAGCTTGCGGAAGAAGGAGAAAAAGAAGAAGAAGGAGGAGAAGAAGGAGAAGAAAGTAATCATCATGATGAAGGGAATGAGGAGGATTTTGAAGTATCTTCTTACCCTGACTCAGATGAAGAAGGAGATCCTAAATAAATGCCCAAGATTGAAGTTACATCTAAAGACCTTGCACGTTTACACCCTCCTGATGCAGGCACTTACTTGTTTGAATTAGTAAGTGTTGAAGAAAGTGCGTCGAAAGACAAACAAAGCATCAACTACGCCTGCGAAATGAAAATTTTGTCCCCTGGAGCAAACCTGCGAATCGTTTATTTTCGATTCAATAGCAAAGCTCCCGGAATGCTGATTCCCTTAGCAGCAGCACTTCAAGATATCCCTATTGATAAAATCGAAGCTGGAACAATCGATACGGATGTTTTGCTTGGCAAAAAGTGTTGGGCTGAAGTGAAAGACAGAACTTGGGAAGGCAAAATCCAAAAGGATTTGGATAATTTCGCTCCTGAAAACAGCAAACCACCATTCAATTAGAGTTTAGCTGTAAGTCTGCTTACGATTATTTACTTCCTTCTCCTCCATAGTAAGTAATCTGTTGTACTTAGGCTAAAAATAACCTACCTTCTAAAAAGCAGATAGGGAGGTAGCATTCCACTTTAGGAGAAAACATGCAGATTAAAGACGATATTAATTTACTTGCCAAAACAATTAGACAATTAAATGAGCGTTGGTGGCAAGATCCGCATACACTTCGTCCAATTATTCGAAATATGGGTGAAATGCTTATGCTTGTTGTAACTGAAATAGCTGAAGGATTTGAAGGATTTAGAAAAGATGCTCAAGATGAGCATTTACCTCATCGCAAAGCATTAGAGGTAGAGCTTGCCGACGCAATTATTCGAATATTAGATATTGCTGCTAATCTAAATATGGATATCGGGGGTGCTATGGAAGAAAAATTAGCCTATAACAGCATTCGTCAAGACCATACTTTTGAAGCACGCAAAGCGCCTGGAGGAAAGAAATTTTGAAAGACGAAAAACCATTCAATTACTTCCCAAAAGTGCCTATGATGAAAGCGATGTTACCAAGCACTAATGAAATGCGAACAAGAAACGGCAAGACGTCTCAGCGTCGTGCTGGTAGATGTGCTAATTGTGGGCGCATTATTAAAGGGCCTGCTTTAAAGAAACACGAAAAGGATTGCAAAGGAGCAGAGGAATGATATCCGTTTACCTAGCGCATAATTTTAACGCACGGCATTGGCTAAAAAAACAGATTGTGCCTGCTTTAGAAAAAAAGGGAATTGCAGTAACTGCAAGATGGTTGCATGAAACAGATGACGAGGAAATATCACCCTCAAAAAGAGCACAAGCTGCTATCCGCGACCTAATTGATATAGACCGAGCAAAGGTACTAATTGCTTTCTTAGACCGTTGGGACGGTTTACAAGGTGCAGGAAAACACTTTGAACTGGGTTACGCAACAGCCATCCAGAAGCAAGTAATTCTGTTTGGTCCAGAAAAACAAAAACACATGATCTTCCATTTCCTTCCGAAATATGATCGTGTAGAAAGTGTTAGCGAGCTAATTAGCCTTCTCTTAGGCGAAAGGAAAAAAAATGACATTCAAGGAATTTGATCAAATAATCTACAACTTTGAGAAACAAATTCAAGCAATATCCGCTTCAAAGGGGCGCGAATATGCGAATGGAGAGGATCGATTAGGTAATTTTAAGCGAATTTCAGAAGAATTGGATGAACTTTCACCTATGAAAGTCGCATGGGTCTTTATTGCAAAACATCTTGATAGTATTAAATTTGCAATAAATAACCCGTCGATTGAAACTTCCGAAAAATTCGAGAGTAGATGCCTAGATGTAATTGTGTACATGATGCTTCTTTACGCTTTGTACATTGAAGAGCAGGAAAAGGTTCTTTACGCTTTGTACATTGAAAAGCAGGAAAAGGTTTAAATGATTTCAGGATACGGACAAGAAACTACAAAATTAGTAATTGTTTCCGATTATCCAACTAAAGAAGAGGCATTAAATGGGTATGCTTTAGTTGGAAAGGCAGGAGGGTTGATTGAAGGCTTTTTAAAGCCTGCTTTTAAATTAGACCAGACATATCGAACGCTCTTGATTAAAGATTATGTAGCTGGCGCAGAAACAAAGAATAAGCATACCAGGAATGCATTACTACAATCTGCATTGCAGCAAAAAGACTATGCACAGATTTTAGCTAATGAAATTGCACAAATCAATCCAAATGTAATTTTAGCACTTGGAGAGTTAACACTTAATACACTTACAGGAGTGCATGGAATAAATAAATATAGAGGAAGTATTCTTCCATATGTAAAAAATCCAAGAATTAATGTAGTTTCTACATTCCATCCTCGTCAGATTTGGGAGATGTATAGTAATCGCCCGATTCTTCAATTTGACGTTAATCGAGCAGTAGGATTACGGGATCAAACAGAAGCAATTAAAAATAAAGAATTAATCTGGATTTGTAGAAATTACAATTCGCTTGCAAACTGGTGGGAGCGCGCACAAAAAGGAGAGTACTTAACTGTAGATGTTGAAACTTGGTTTAATTTCATTAGCTGTATTGGCTTTTGTCATGATGGGTATGAGGCTATTAGCATACCTTTATTTGGATTAGATACTCCAACTGACCAATTAATGGTATTTAGACTGATTGATAACATTCTTCGCTCAAAAATTCCTAAAGTTAACCAAAATATTGGATTTGATTTAATTAAATGTAATAGATATGGTTGGCGAATAGAAAATATCATGGATGACACCATGCTATTAGCTCATAGTTGTTATCCTGAATTTCCGAAGAATTTAGGTTTCTTAGTTACATTGCATACTACTTTTCCTTATCATAAAAATGAGGGAAAAGAATTTAATCCTTTTGTGGGAGGCGAAGGATTATTAATTTATAATGCAAAAGATGCATTAACAGATTGGCAAGTCTATAAATCTCAAGTAGCTGATGCTAAGGAATTAAAAATTTGGAATTTTCATAGACAGCAAGTTTGGCCATTATTTACGCCTTATATAAAGATGCAAGAGCGTGGAATTCGTAGAGACGAAGAGAGAATGAAAGCACTTCTGAATAGATATACTCATCTCTATAATCTACATCTTACAAATTTAGAAGAAGCATACGGTGGGCCAATTAATTTAGGAAATGCAGCCATTGGCAAATTAGTTTATGAAGAGTTAAAATGTCCACCTAAGTATCATTATACTGAAAGAGGAAAGAAAGTATACGATACTGATAAAGAAACGCTAGAAAATCTTTACATTAATGAAGTAAAGAGTCCAGAAATTCGTACAATCTTAAAAGAAATTATTATCACACGCAAAATTCAAACAATTCGCTCTTATATTCTGATGGTTGCGCACCCTGATAAAAGACTTCGCACCAGTTTTAATTTAGCAGGTACAAAATCGGGACGTACTAGCGGCACTACTTCTAGTGATAGAATTTATCTCCAGCAAGTATTAAAGAGCGGAAAAACTAAAATTATTGAAGTAAGCCTTGGTGGTAGCTTTCAAGTCATACCTAAGCGAGCATACGAGGCTGAAGAGTTTGAAGGTGAGGTATACGGTACAGACATACCTAGCATGTTCGTTCCTTCGCCAGGGTACTGTTTTGTAGAGGGAGATGGTTCACAAGCTGAAGCGCGTGTCGTCTGCGTCCTAGCGCAATCTTGGGACACTCTGACGAAAATGGATAGAGTGGCTACGAAAAAGAATCAGTATGGTGTTAAAGATGATTATCACACTGAAACAGTTACTTTAATAATGGGTATTCCATTCACAGATGTAAAGAAAACAGATAGAGAAAATTATGGAAAACGTCCTCGACATGCTGGAAATTATGATATGGGAGCTTACAGATTATCGCATATGGTATATAAACCAATGCGAGTATGTGAAGAAATATTACGTAAATTTCATGGTATTGAGCCGAATATTCGCTTAGTATTTCACGCAGAAGTAAAAAGAGCAATATATGATACTGGAATGTTACGAAGTCCACAAGGTCGAATTCGTCAATTTTTTGATAGACGCGATGATAAACTCTTCAAAATGGCATATTCACAAATTCCACAGGCGACTGTATCAGATCATACAAAAGGAACAGTTCCATTACTTTCTGTTGATCTTCCAGATGCACATTTTCTCTGCGAAAAACACGATAGCCTACTTGCAGAAGTTCCCTTAGAACAAAAAGATGATTTTTGTAGTGCTTTTAAACGGCATTACGAACGTCCAATTGCATTCCAAGAATGCACATTAAGTAGAGATTTTCAGCTAGTAATTCCTGCTGAAATAAAATGGAGTGAAACTAGTTGGGCTGAAAAAGATATGACAGAATGGAAAGGAAATTAATATGAGCAAGAAGATTTGCTGTCCTAGTTGCGACACTATAGGAATTTATATTCAGGGAGTTGAAAATTACCCGAAGTCTCAAATAGATGAAGATAAAGAAGAAAATTATATCTGGAGAAATCCAGAAACAGAAGAGTATGAATGTACATATTGCTGTCTAAAATAGATGAATTATGAACAATTTTTTGCTAGGAACTGCACTGTACTATGCTAGGAATGGTAACATTATTAGAATAGTGAGCTATAATGCTACTTGTACATTATACAGTGGTTTTTCAATTAACGCTCCAGACATTCTCTTACATTTTAATCAAGACGGAGATAACATAAATAATCCACAATATGATCTAGTAAAAGCTTTAACAGTAACTGAAAAACTAACAGAAAAGGAAGTTGAAATCATTGCTAATTTTGGAAAAAAAGAATAAAAAGAGAGGCTCTAGTAGCCAAGGGAAACTACTAGATGTTCAACTTCATTGAGTACTATCTTGACTACAATAATGAAGCTGAAAGCCCAGAAGAATTCTGGAGATGGAGTGCAATAACATGTTTAGCCGCAGCACTTAGAAATAATGTTTATTTAGACTGGCATCAAGGGACAGTATATCCAAACATATATACTATTCTGTATGCTGAATCAGGAAACGTGCGTAAAGCAGCACCTTGCAAGTTTGCAGGTAAATTACTAAGAGAAGCAGGCGTAACTAAATTTATTGCTGGACGTGCCAGTGTTCAAGCTGTAGTCAAAGAACTAGGAATGAGCTACAGTAACGAACGTGGCGTTTTTATAGGTGGCGCCGCAGCACTATTATATAGTGAAGAACTTAGTTCCTTTCTAGTTAAAGATCCATCTTCGATTGATTTACTTATAGATCTTGCTGATTTTCATGCTGAATGGTCTAACAACTTAATTAGCGGAACTACGCATTTAAAAAATGTATGTCTCAGTATGCTCGCAGCAAGCAATAGCGAATTATTTAAGTCAGTATATACCGAACAAGCAGTAAAAGGAGGTTTGCTAGGAAGAACTTTCGTAATTCATCAGGAAAAAGCAAGGCATCGTAAATCTCTTCTAGACCTAGAAGTAAATGCAAAAGAGCCCCAACCATTAGTAAACCATTTACTGAAACTAAGCAAGATAAAAGGGGTGCTCCGTTATTCAGAAGAGGCTAAGCGAGAATATAATCGCTGGTATTATGAAATGCCAGAAGAGATTTACATTGATAAAATTGGGTATGGGGCGCGATTAGGAACCCACGCATTAAAAATAGCGATAGCCTTGGCCGCTGCGAAGGAGGAAATAAACGATCTAACACTTCAAAAAGACGATATCGAGCAAGCAATTGATTTAGTTACAGGAATCCGCAAGACATATAGGCATTTAACTGTTGGAGTAGGAGGAGCAGTAAATAGCAAACAACACGCAATGGTTGTTAAAGCTATTATCGCTGCCAAAGGAAAAATTCCTAGGAAACAGTTGGTACGTAATTTATTTGGGGAAGTCAGTATTGATGAACTAGATAAAATAATTCAAATGTTAGTTCAAGGGGATTTAGTTCTTGAAGGGATAGTGGGAAAGGAAGTTGGTTACTCCTTTACGACAAAGGGAATTGATATTTTTATGCTAGGGTTAGATAGTGATTAAAGACCTTGCCAACTACACCACAAGTTATAGCTGGCAGTGCATTAGCTCTTGCTAATTCAAAGTGTCCGCATTGCTTTGGAATAGGCAGGAAGCGAGAGCAATTAATTTGTTCTTGCGTAGCTAGAAAGATATTTAGAGCGATTTGGAATAGATACTACAAGGAAATATCATTATCTAATCGTGGACGGACAACACTTTATAAATCTCATTTTTGGTCTTATTCGCGTAAGTCAGAAGAGTATATTGCAGATGTCGAAATTGCAATAAAACACACGCTTACACCAAGGGATTACTTAATTTTTAAATTTTGCTATATTCAGCATATTCAAACAGATACTGTCTGTCAAAAGTTGAATATTCCACGAGGAAGTCTGTTTAGCCGTAGATATCTTATAGAAGCACAACTAGGAAAAGAGTTTATTGAGCGCGGAATCTGGCCAATTGACGAATATTTTCAATCAATTGATTGACTAAGGAAGGCAATCAAAACTTATCTGGCACTACTTTGCCTTCATCATTAACTACTCCACTTCCAACAATTGTGCCGTCTGGTGCTGTTAGCGGAATAGTTGCACCTCTTAAAGCAAGAAATAACGTAGTTCGTAATTGTTTTGCAACAGTAGAACTAGGACTAACTCTCGTTAATCCCAATGCAGCCCGTACTACTTTAGGATTCATTAATATTTTATTACTTAATAAGCTTGTAGTAAGAACAGCGCCTAACACTGTTCCAGCAGTTTGAGCCGAAGTACTAGCATCTTCTCCTAACGCGAGTGGAACTAGTCCACTAGCAAGTGTTAATCCTGCTCCTGCCGTGCGAATACCTAAAGCAATATTTCCAGATTTACTTACATTAGGGTCTAATTTCTGAATTGCTTTAAAGAAGTTCTGAATACTTGCTAGATGATCTGGAGCAAATAGAGCCTCAGCAGATTCGTTGCGGAATCTATCTGTTAAAGATTGAAAGGGTATTTCATGTTTTAAAGTTTTTCTTCCTTTCTGAGTAGCTTGATTCATTATATCTTCCAAGAATTCGCTCTGTAGCAAAGCTCTAGTTTCTTTAGCTTTTCCTCCAGAAGCAGCAATAGTGCGTCTAATGGCTACTGGATCTTTCAGGATCTGCTGAACATCAGGTACACCAGATAGTGTTTCCTCTAGCATTGCTCGAATTGGCGCAGTTTCTTTAAACAAATTAGCGCGATGCGTAACTAATTTATTTCCAATATCATAATGGCGTAGAGCAATATCAGCACCATTTGTAAATTTGCCAATTGAATCTCTAATATCTTCATCAATCAGACGATTTAAATTTCGCATTAGGCGGTCATCTAATTTAAGGTCGAGAAAAGATTTACTGAATCCCATTTCACCTGTAATGCGTTTAATTTGAAGTGCCGCATCAATATCCACTGGATTAAATCTATTTAAAACGGTATCTTTCGTTTTTGCGATACGTTGTAGTGCTATAATTGCAGGTTTTAAATTTTCACTTACTGCTTGTTTCAAGCCTTCAGACCCTTGGACATCCAAAGTTGCTTCTAAGCTTTTTAAAAGATTCTCAGCAAAATCTGCTGATTTTGTAAATTGAATAGGTCCTGAAACAGTTGTTACTTTTCCACCTGCTGTTGTTCTAGCTAAATTTAGTCCAGCGATTCTTCGCAAGTTTGTAAATTGTGCATTCACACTGTCAGTAATTTCAGTAAATCCACTATTTAAATTTTTCTGAACATCTTGAGCAATTCTACTTGGTGAAGCTGCTTTAGGAATATGCGAAATGAAGTTTTGCTGCTGTTGCTGTCTAATTCTAGTAGATTTAAATGGATTAAATACTTGCTCAAGAATATTTGCAACTGGGGATTCTGTTGCTTGACCTGTTGTAATTGGAAAATCAGAATTTGCTGCTAGAAAGCTGGCAAATTCAGGATCTTTTACTTCTTTCCCAAAACGTCTAACTAATCCCTTACGTAAATTTCCTGTTCCGATATTAGAAAGTCCTCTAGTTATAGTGTTTAAAGCAGGATTGAGTACAGCATCAAAAGCTATTTGAGCGCCAGTATCTATTGGTGTTTGTGCAGGTTGTCCAAAATTTCGTGGATCTATTCGCATTAAAGACTGCTGCAAAGCACTCCCGACACCTCCGCCTATTGCGCCTCCTAATGGACCTACTGCGAAATCACCAGCTAGACTTAATCCAACTGGTAAAGTTTCACCTAATATACTTAAACCAGTAATTGCTTTTTTCATTTCTTGGCGTTGAGGAGAATTAGGAGCTACTGTTGCTTCAGGCTGAATTAGTGTAGATTTAGATGGTTTTGCTAACTCTTTAACTTGATTAGTTAGACTTTTGTATTTACGTAGTAATTTCCCAGAATCAGAATCATACTCTTCAGTAACGCCTGAAATCGGATCTGTATACTTCTCAACAGGCATATTTACTCCTTCACAATAAGTGGAAGCAAGTTAAATGTTTCTTCAATCATTTTCATTTGTCTAGGTCCAAGACCACTCATTATAGCTTTTGCTCGGTCCCTATAAATTGATAGAAGCTGATCTAATCTAGATTGATTTAAGTCCTTACCCGTAATTGCTCCCTTGAAGGCTCCAGGAAAAGAAGGACGTAAATTCATCATACGTTTAGTATCTCGTTCAGTAATAACTCCTTTTTGTCCGCCGATTGCGCGTCCAAGTGCATCTATTACAGCAGTTCCCTGATCTAACAATTCATTTGCCTCAACAAATTGCTTCGCATCTATAGCTTTCTTGCCCCGTTCAAACAAAGTGATAATATTCGCAACCTGCGCCAATGATTTAATTTCATTAGTTTGAGCTTCTGATAGAATTCGTCCACCTTTCGCCTGAACTTCATTAAATATTTTGGTGCGCACGCTTGTTGGAAGTTTAAAATCATTAAAATTCTTAGTAGTAAATGCACCATTCATTGCATCATTTACAGCTAATGAAGTATCAAAATCTTCAGCTCCTGCTTTTTTCCCTTCTGCTGCGGCAGCAATGCGATATCTTCCACGTAAATGCTCTAAATCAACTTGTCCCTTTTGTCGAAGCGCTAGAAGTTCTTTTGCTGAAACAGACTTTATAGCTTCTATTTCTCTTGCTTTAGATACATCTAATTCAGATTGTGTGATAGCAAGCTGGCTCCTAGCAGGTATAGTTCCTTCAAATGTTTGAATTGCTTGGTCAATCCGTGCTTTTGTTTGTGCATCTAATGTAGGCTGCTTAGAGCGAGCAAATGCTTCAGGTGATTGCCCTTCGACTTGGCCTAATCCTGGAATAGTTGCTTTAATTACATCTCCTATTTGTTCTCCAGGTATAAAACCCTCAGTAATACTTTTCTGAGCATTCAGAATTGCTTGAGACTTATTTAAGTCAAAAGCAGCTTGCCTCATTCCTTGTTCAGCTTTAAATTGCTCAGAAGCTTGTTTTTGTTGTTCATTAAACTGCCGCTGTCGTTCTGCTAATGCTTCTTGTCGTTGTTGTGTTTGTGCTTCAAAAGCTTGACGACGAAATAATATATTCCGCCCCGCTAAGTATGCACTGATTACATCATTTCCTATATTCTGAACAGGCATAATTACCTCACAAAAGGATTAGCAAAAACAGGTAATCTAGGAAGATTAAAAATTGTTGGCGCAAATAAAGGACTATTTGCACTTTCTTGACCCCTTATTCTTTGTAATTCAGAAAAAGAAGGGCCAGGGGGAGTTTGTTTATTCCCTCCAAATGCCCCAGCCCCATAAAGTCCCGCAAGCGTTGTTGCTAGTCCACTAACTGCTCCACCCAATATATTTCCAGGAATTGTTTGTGTTGTAGTTCCAAAAGTTTCATTTTCAAAATTACCAGTTTGCGATCCTGATGTAGTTTGTCCAACAGGTAGACTATTTAAGAATGCGCTCGCTTCACCTAGTCTATTTCGCATAATTGAATCAACCAATGTATTCCGATTTCCTAATACCTGATTTTGTTGTGCAATTCTACTAGCATCAACAGACGCCGGAGCAATAGCAGAAGCAGGCGAGAAATTTAAACCTCGCAAAGCTAATTGTTGTTGAATTAGTCGTTTTTGAATTTCTGATCCCTGGTTAATATCACGCAGACTACCAGTAATTTGCTCATCTGCAATATTTCGAGGATTCTCTTGCAATCGTCCTGTAAAGGCAGCTAACAGAGCATTACGAAATGCAAGTGATTCAGGATCATATTGAGGGAGTGTAGTGCTACTAAAGTCCTGTCTATTAGTTCCTGTTTGTCTTTGCTGTGTTTCGCTTGTTTGTTTTTGTTTTCGATTTGCAAGTGCCCCCGCTAATGCACTTGCACCAGCTATTAGTGCTGGAACAAAGAAAGCCATAGTAATTCTCCTTAAAACGCAAATGTTTGTTGATCTATTGAATCATCAACATAGGATATAGTTTGTTTAAATGGAGAGTCCTCACCATCATCAGGAAAGGCCATTACGTGTTCATTTTCTACTGTATTTATTCCATTATTAGGATACAAATGTCCTTCAGTAGGAAAATATTCATCTGTAATTACAGGTGTCATAAGTTTTCTGCCTCTAACATGAGAGTATTTGGGCCAGGATTAAAAGGAATATAGTCCCTTCCTCCATCAAAAGTTACTACATTATCTAATGTATAACTATTGCAGGCAATAACTGCATCTTTAATTTGTCCAAGTAAAAAATAATCAGCTCCAGAACTATTTGCTCTATAGATAATATATGGCTCAGAATATTGTGTAGCTAATCCTCCCTGATAATTCCAAGCTTTCCGAATACTCTCAGATTGAACAAATCGACGCAAATAAGGAATTGAAAAAAACAGACTTTCAGACTCTAGAAAGTAATTACTATTTTTTCCTAACCATAATCCATTACAAGTGTTAGCGTCTCGGAACCCACCGCCAAATGAACTTCCTCCAAGAATAACACTTTGATTTATATTATGTGCTTGATGTAGACAAGATGCATAAAGAGCTGGTTTTAATCCAGCAGAAGCAGTTAATGCAAGTGCCCAAAGATTATAAGGACTGTAAAAAAACTTCCAATTTGAAGCGTGCCCTGGAAATCCATAGTTATTTGAACTAAATACAGGTTTGAAATAACCAGGATGCCTATCTTTCGCCTGGGGTGGACAAATGTAGAAGAGAGGATAATTACTACCAGTAGCTGGTCCACCGTTATTCACAAAGCAACTAAATTTATTCGTTGCATGATGTAAAGCTTGACAAGTACAAAAATGTCCACCAAATTGAGGAATTCCCCAACTTTGTCGCAAGGCTGAGCCAATAATCAGATTATTTGTCTCTGTTACTGTTGGTGTTTGTATATCAAAATGCCCTGAAGAAGATCCTCCAATTACTTCATAGTTTACAATATATGAAGTTTGTCCACTTCCAGCTGCTTGAAATTCAAAAGTCCCTGGAGTAAATCGATTTCCAACTCCACCTAATTCAGCAATCGCTCCAGCAACTAATGAGCGTAAAGTTTCAGGATTTCCGTCACTAAATCTACGTTGATGCGATTCAGGAACAAATGAACCTTCATCTCCGTCAAATACAAAAACAATTCCTGTTGCTCCTCCGTTTATAGATACTTGCTGAAATGGCCAACCACTATTTAATGCCGCCGGAAATTGAACAGTAATCCACTGTCCAGCAGGTTGAACAGATTCAATTGTCCAACCTTGTGTCAATAAGGCATCTTTCACTAGATTCACTAGCGAATCCTTATTTGAAATTGCGCTAAACTGTCGGTAAATTCCGGGCATACTCAAAAAGAATTGCGTTATTAAAAAGTACAGGATTGAAATGAAAATGTAGCCATCTATCGATATCAATTCTAGTATGCAGCTCTATATCATTACGATATACAAAAATTAAATCCCATAGAAATCCTTGCAGTCGAGCTACATCATTATTACTTCCTGTTCCCCAAGCAATCCAAGCAGGAGACTTAATTTTCATTGCTCCAGCTACTGCGAAAATATTGTCTACTCCCATAGGGAAGAACTGGGCGATACCGTTTCCACCTGTATTAATCCATTGAAAAACAGATCCAGTAGTATCAACCAATCCACAAGCTGTATTCCCAAAAAGATTATTCCATTGCAGAAATAGATTTCCAGCCTCGCAAGCTACTATACCTGCAATAAAGGGGTTATCCCTAACAAATGAAGGAATCCGAATTGATGAAATTAGAATATGATGTAGATTTCCACTAGTACTTCCTTTTGGAGCAATAATTAGCTGGTAACTGCTTCCCAAAATGTAGTATTCATCAGCTCCTGTTAAGCGTAAATCTAAAGCCGTAAAATCCAACTTAGATTGATGGTCGTCAACTCGAATTTTAAAACCTCCGCCAGACGTATCTATTGTTAAAGCTACTCTAGCGAGGTACTCAGAAGTATCTAGAAACTCATAAGTATGATGAGAGCGGCTAATCCATTTATCTCCAACTCTTGTCCATCGGCATTGCCTAAGAATTTTCTCAACATCCAGCTTTAAACTTGCAAAATCACGACCATTCACCAATGCTATTTTCCGCAAAGGCGAGCGGGCAATAATTTTGGATTTAGGGACAATCATATTTTCTTGTAGCGAATTTTAATAACAAGACTCGCACCTGGAATTGCTGTTCCAATTTGTGTTACATTACAAGTTAAGAAATCCTTCTTTAGCAGATCCCTAGCGACAATCTCTGTTTCGTTTTCTTCATCCAGAAGTTTAACTGCAAAATCATTTGCATTAAATGTTATTGTAGCTATTAATTCCTCTGTTTCATCTTCTGCACCTAAATTCTTCCAAACTTCTACTTTCGCAGCACTCCCTACTGGAGGCTGTTCAGCTTGATAAAAGATTTCTGTAATTCTGCTATTAACTGCTACAATATGATGAGGAGTAATATCCTCTTCTTCTATTAAATCTGAATTAATAGCAATTCCAAAAACACAGTCGTCGAAGTCAACACTACTTGATACAGCTTGTCCCCTAGAAATAGCTTGTATTCCCTGTTCAAAAGCTTTTAATTCTCTTCTGATTACATAATCATCTTGATCTTGACTTGGACTTGCATTTATTACTCTTCTCCCCCGCATGTCTATATTTAAAGACGAAAGCGTATCTAGTCTAGCAGCTAACTGTTTAATTGCAACAGTGGCATCCTCAAAAGATGTAATTTTACGAATCACTTTATTTTAATCCACTTCTTGTCCATTCCAGAAGCATTAAATCTAACATCCATGGAATAGCGATGTATTGGAAAAGCTACTGGTCCTAACTCGAATCTAAAGATTGTTCCTGTAACAGTCTTAGGAAATTGCACTATTTCAGTTACAACATCTCGATTTACAATCACAGTAGGGAAATTAACTTCATAAACATTTTCATCCTCTGTGAAAATACGTAATGGAATTGTACTTACTCCAGAAATAACACGCAATCTTACAGCAAGTAGTTTACCTACTCTAGGTATTTCAATTGGGCCTAATTGGTCAAATAACTTTCCAACTGGAATTATTTCAACTTCTTCAGGTTTCTCAAAGCCGTAAAATTCAAAAGGATCATTACCTAGGAATTCACCTGCAAAATCTATTGCAAATATATCGGTATTGAAATAATGAAATGTTGTTTGCCTTCTCGCAGTATTAAGTGTACTTGCTGTTACGACTACTCCATCTATTCTAGGTGTGAATGTAACATCAAATCCATTAGTATTGATCTGCATTGGGAGCGTTCGTACACGTTTCTTAGCAGCAATTCCAAAATTAGTCTCAGGGGCATAAAATTGCTTAAGTCTAGGCGGTAAAACTTCAATATGCTGAGGGACAATAGTTCCGTAATATTCAAAAGGTACGCAAGGATCGGAAGTCAAAGATTGTAATGTTCCACCAATATCTATCCCAATTGTATCCACAATAAAGAAGTATTCTACAGTTCGTTTCTCGCTTGTACTAAAATCGAGCGGAGCGTAAGTTACACCGTCAATTTTAGGCGTAAATCGAACTAACTGTCCACGAGTATTAATTTTGAATTTGTAACTACTATGCCTTTTTCGATTTGGATTACCGTAATCATCTTGCGGAATAACTAAAAAACAAGTAGGTGCAGGTAGCTTTTCACTTATTGCATCCTCTAAATTCGGTCCATAAAATTCAAAAGGCTGGTTTTCAGGAGCTTCAAGTATTCCGCCAATATCAACACCTACAGTTTCTTCAGTAAAGAAATGTGAATGTGTTAGTTTAACTGCATTATTTATTGTACTTGGAGCTTTAGCACTGTTATCAATATATGGAGTAAAAGTAACATCTCCACCTAAAGTATCAACTACAAACGGATAGCTTGTGAATCGCTTGCGAGCAAGTGTTCCAAGATTACTATTTGGAATTCTTAGATAAGATACTTGTTCTGGTCTAGGATCGTATTCAATTGAAAAGCCATACCATTTGAATTCAGTTAGATTCCGACCGATTATTTGAACAGCATACGCTTTTCCAAGTGTATAATCATCTAGTTTAAGAACGTATTCACCGCTTGCAAAGTCACCAAGCTTAGTAAATCCCTCACGATCCTTACCTATATAGACTTCAACAGTTCCTGAATTTACGAATTTAATACGTAGAGAAAAGGTATCTTTGCGATTTCTAGGCAAGCTATCGTTGTCATAACCAGTTTGTATAACAACATTTGTAACAGGCATGTTGCTATCAAAACTAGTTCCAGTATCTAGTTTTCTTAGATAATTGCCACTCGCACCACCAAATCCACCTACTAATTCACCTGCTTCAGTAACATGAAGAGAAATAGCCTCCAAATATCTCAAATGCCAATATTTACGAACAAAATCGTAAATTACAACATGTCTAGAGCCGTCTTGAAAGTTTAGAACTGCCCACAATTGATCTTTATAAATCGTAACAGCATAGCGTGCCTGTGCATTCGGATATATTGCTACTGGAGGAATGCCAAATCGATTCTTTCCCTTGAATAGCAAATCCAAATCGCCCAGTAGAAGTTCACTATTAGCACCTGAAATTCTTCGCCATCCATCTGAAGCAAAGTAATAAACTGCCCCGCGATCAACGGCGAAATCAACTGTAATTGGGGCATATTCTACTCCTAAGCCAATAATGTTAATATCTAAAGTCCCATCAGGTAAGTCACGGAATGTGCCTGTTAGCTCATAGATATCTTTTGTCGTGCCAATTAATAGTCGTCCTTCACCTACTTTTGCAATCCAAAGATTTTTCTCTAAATTAGTACCGCTAAGTTTAACTGTGTGAAAAGGATTATAGCTTTCTGGATCATTAAAAGCTGAAATTATAATTTGATCTACTGTTAGATAGCAAATTCGCCCAAATACATAATCTGTTAGGCCAAAGATTTCATCTTGAAAGTCTAGAATTGAAAGATTTCGTTCATCATGTGTAGTTCCCTCGCGCAATGCAAGCTCATCACTTAGCTCATCTTCAAATTGTGTTGCGGATTCTAAAATTTTAACTCGATACCATTGTTCTAATTTTCGTGGTGCCCCGATATCAGTTACGTCTTTTGAAGGGTCTGCACTCCTACGAAATATCCAAATTTCATTGACATCACTTTCTGAAGCTGCTGAAGGTGTAATTTCAACACGTCCGTTAATTGGAAAAACTATTTGAGATGGCTCACCTGCCTCACTTTTAACTTGATATGTACCAGTATTACGAACATTTACTTGCATATATTCGTAACTACCATTTAGTGGTCCCTTACTACTGCCAAAGAAATACATTGGAGTAGCTAAGAAATGTAAGTTTTCAGTAAAACGAACTTCGACACGAATTCCTGCAACACTTTTCCAATCTAAATCAGTATTGCTACCAACTCGTTCAAATTCAGATCGCTTACATTCGAGCGAAGTCCATGCATTTAAACCTTGTGTGAATGGTGAGGGAATAGAATTATTGTTCCATTCAAAGAAATAATAATCACTAGCTCCCTCAGCAAATTCTAAGAGAATAGCCACGCGAACACTAACAAGTTTATCTGTATTTTCAATACGAATTGGAAAATGAAATCTATCCTCATCTGTTCCAAATCCACCATCGTCAAATGCAGTTAAATCAGCTCCGCGAGCTACTCTAACTGCACCTAGATTTTCTTCGGCTAAAACCTCAACATTATCTCCTGGAGTTTCAATAGTTCCAGTATCCGCAATAGCTCCTGCCCAACTAGGTAAAACAGTTACAACTGGGCCTGTAGCATTTACTGCATTTACGATTCCAGATTTTGATAACCCAAGCTCGTATAATCTAGTCCCATCCCATCTACCTTTTTTGGTCCCTGTAGCCATAAATACAAAGCCAAAAGCAGTGCTAAAACTAGCACTAGAGGGATGACCTGCTCCAATAATTTCATGTCCTCCTCCGCTATAAATAGCACCATTACTTAATCCAAGAAAATACTGTTGTTGTGAGCCAAATACACGAGAATAAATAGTGTGTACAATCCCCGGAAAGGGGCCATTAATTATTTGAGTACCTGGAACAAGTGAAACTACTCCATTTTCATCCAGATAACAATTATCCATTCGTAATAGCCCATCTTTGCGACCATTAAGGTCATCATCAGACGGAATCCATCCGTTTGGCCATCTTTCTCTAGTTAAGTGCGCCATTTAAAATGACCATTTTCCTGTTGTCGGTAATTGCGGACGTGCTATTTTTCTATGCTGATTTGGTTCTAGTGAATATCTGACAGCGCGCGGAATAGCTTCCATTATTTCTTTGTATATCCCTAAAAAGGTGCTATACATATTCCCAAAATATTCGGAAGCAGTTAAATTTTGACCTTTTCCTTCTCGTAAGTAGGCTTCTCGCATTGCATAGAATTTAATTACATTTCTACGCATAAACTCAGGAAGCCTATAAGTAGTCCCTGTTGGAATAGCTAAGAAAATTCCAGTTATAATAAACCTCTCTTTAATTATTTCAGAATCATTTAAGTCTCCAGTATCAACTAATGATTCATTTGGAACGGGCAGAATTTGAATCTTCTCATAATTATTATTAAGCGGATTGAACCACTTAGGTACTGTCTGATTCATCAGATTTTGAGGTCGAAAATAATCACTTGTATTCATTTCTATGACAGAAAGTGCTGGTAATTCATTACCTTTCCAAGTAACCCGTCTAATCCCTATTAAATTTGTTGGAAGAGAATATATGCTATTGCCAGCAGTAGTAGCAATAGCAATACGATTATGGATTAACCGAATCTGGCGAGATATCTCTATCTCACCTTCATCAATTAAAGACTGGAGGTAGGAGTCGTCAAATATTGGCATAACAAAGCAAATCTTCTAGCTGGCTGATCCTTAAGCATAATAAATTGTTTAACAGTATTCAATTCAGCCAAGAACTTTGCAAACTTTAAATTTGCTTTTGCATATTCCAAATTTTGATGCATTAGATCAGCAAAACTATAGTCTAATAGAATCGAGTGTTTTTCCGGATGAAATTCAGGTTGTGATGTATCTCCTAAAATAGGAGCTTGTGCTTTATACAGCACAACAAATTCGCCTGCGCTCTCTTGAATTGTCGGATGAAATGCAATTGTTGAAATTCCAACTGGAGCAGCAAATTGGGTTTCTCCATGTAAAGTTTCCCAATTATCTCCACAGGTAGCTAACCATCCATATGGTTTAATTTCGATCCATCTATTCGTGCGAGTATTAAAAATTGCTGTAAGACTATAAAAATTTGAAATTAAAGTTGCAAAATCATAATATACTCGATTTGCAACAAAAGTAAGAGAAGTAATTCTCTCTACGCATAAAGAAGAAAGAGCAATCAAATCATAACCATCTTGAAGAGAATCATTTAAATCATCATTTGTAAAATGAATTAATCCTTGATCTTCTAAAGAACGACTTAACTGTTCGCGAATTTCGTTTCTAGTCATCTTGGCACATCATTTAAATAACGACGTAAATAACTTAAATCAGTTCCTTTTAGTCTCGTTGTAGCACTGTCAGAAAAACTCATACTGTCTGAAACAGCAACATTAAGTTGAGCACTTAACGAAACATTAACTGAGTCACTCAGATTAAGCAAATCTGCAATATCGGAACGTCCTTCTGTAAATAAGACTTGTAGTGCATCAGATAAGCTAAGACTATCCGCAACAGCAATTGCTCCGTCTATTCTAACTACAACAGCATCAGATAATGTAATATTATCGTTTATTGCTTTTAATAATACTAAGCGAACCGTTACAACATCACTTAAAGATAAAGAATCAGAAACAGAAATTACAATAGCAACAATAGTTAATTGAACGCTAATAGCATCAGATAACGTTAAACTATCTGAAACGGCTATTTCTTGTCCTAATACCACTCTTGCTTCATCTCCCCAATTATAGAATAGAGTATCTGCTGCTTCAACTACTGAGTCTAAGCGAACATTAATAGCGTCACTTAAACTAAGGCTGTCTTCTGGTGCATTAGTTCTCGGTTCGGCTGCATTAATATCATCTTGAAAATAAAATTTGTCGCTAAACTGAAACGCATGATCAACCTGCCCACCTGGAACAACATTTAATTCTGCTTCTCCTATTTCTAAGCGATCCAAAAATTGAAGAGGAATATTAAGAATAAAGACTAAAAAGTCTACTTGTACTGCATCTACTAATTCTAAAGTATCACTAAAAACAGCAGTAAGCCCAATATTTAATAAAATCGCATCAGTTAACTCAATGGCATCTTCAAATGTTAAAGTGATATGAGCTGGCCCTACACTAGATATGCCAACAGATAATCCCGGAAGCCCGTTTAACCAATATTTTTGTGTTGAATCTCCTAATAGATTAATGGCCGCAATGCCATCAAACCAGTATTTTTGAGCCACAATTAAGTCACCAACCAATCGTCAATATTAACCCAGCCTGCTGTACCATCACAATCTACGTATACTTCATATATTCCGTGATCTGAAGGGGCAGGTAACGTGGCTGATAATTCTTCCCAATTACCTACTGCGGCTGTCATTGTAGCAAGCACAGTATCTGCTGTAATTCCTAATGGTATATTCTGCTTTAAAATTAATCTAGGATGATTACCGTTGTAATTTGCGGGAGTAATACTTTGATATGTTGCGTCTCCACTACTTGATTTTCTAGCCCATACAGAAAGTATCGGTGTAGATCCCGAATCTATTGTTAACTGTTTAACAATTGCAGAGCCAAATTTATTTGATGCATTATTAGGAACTAATCTAAGCGAAGGTGAAGATGCTCTGTAAATATTAGTATCTAATGTAGATCGTCCGAATACAAAAGCAGCGCGATGATCATTTGCAGTCTGTAGCCATTTTTGAGAACGAACTGAGGTAGCTAAACTGCAAACTGATGAAGATAATGTAGTATGCGGAGTTGTAGAGGCAAGCCTAGTATTTAGAGCGAGAACAGTTACATCTACGCCAGTATGGTTAAAAATCAAATCTGATGTAGCGTGCGCAGTATGTATTCCTGTAACAACCCCGAATGTGCAAGTATCTAGAATTACATATAAATACATTCTTTCGATAAATTGTATTCCAGCACCTGTTCCTGTGCTAATTCCTACTGAAGAGTTAGAGAATGAGCAGTCTTTAAAAGTTACTTTCCCTCCACAGGGATTGTTAAAGTTAAAACCTACACTACCCGTACCAAATATATTCAGCCCTTCCATTATAAAATTTTGAAAAAAAGTAGTTGTGTTTAGAACAATTCCTGCAACACCTATACTAGCAGACCAAATTTTCCAATTTAACAGAGTTCCCGAATACCTTAATGCAGAAGCAATCACTAGTATATTTGAAGATGCACAATGATGAAGAACATTTCCACTCCAATTAGCTCTTTCAAAAGTAACAGATGTAGAAGTAGAACTAGGACCTAATAGAAGAATACTCACAAAACCTGAAACAGGTGAAGTTAAAGTATTATTCTTAAATGTTTCAGCACCTGTGCAACGTATTTCCGACATATTTATATAGCCAATAAATAAAGAATCAGTAAGGCTACCAAAATTATTTACTTGCAGCGTGAAGAAAGTATTTACACTGTAAACAACAAAAAAGCTAATAGTTAATGTTGAAACTGAACCTGAGGAGTTCCACAATGCCCAACTTCCGCCTGTACTACAATCATGAAAAGTACAAGAAGTCATTGTAAGTGTAACACCATTAATAATTTGTATTCCGCGTTTAGGATCACTTCCTGATCCAAACGCAGAAATTTCAACACTTACCAGTGTACTTACGGCTGTCTGTCCGTTCAACTGCAAGTAACCTTGTAAACTTGTAGAAAGTCCTCTAAATTTAACATTACGAGTTAAATGCCCGACTTCACATTTAACGTCAGCCGCTGTGCCTAAATGTGCAAAAGATAAACCTGAAGTAAGTGTAACCTGCACAGAGCTATCTACTGTTGAAATTGTTCTCTTCTCTATTTGTGTTGCAGTTGCGGATGTTGCAGCAAATGCTAATTCATCACCAGCTGCCCACCCAGTAGTGCTACTTACTTGAATTATTGTGTCAGTAGCCGCAGCATCAGCAGTCATAAGCGTATGTCTAGTAGTTGGTGCAACTCCATAAGCATTTAAAGTACCACCCACAAAAACATGAATCCCAGAATCTACATTAGCAACACAGTCCATTTCAAGAACCGCAGTAGATGTTGCTGGAATAGGCGTTCCACTAGTTCCTATATTTACTGTTCCTCCACCAGAGATTAAAAATACTCCTTTCCATTTTAAATAATAATTTGTACTGCCACTTGTAGCCCAGGTGAGTGTACCAAATCCAGAAACAACAATTCCCTGTGGCGGACCACCTGAAACGGTAGGTCCGAAACTAGTTGTTGCTGTATTTTCCATAGTTATTGTAATTGCATTTGACGTTCCAGCGCCAGTCAACTCATTACAAATAACTAAATGATCTCCGCTTCCAGGAGCTGCTGTTGTTGTTGTTCTTAGTTTCCGGGAATGATTATTAGATGTAGCATTTCGATATACAGTTACTTGATTTCCTGTAGCTGAGCAAACTAAACGAATTAAGTAATTCGTCGCAGCAAGTAAAGTATATGAGCTACTAAACTTAAAGAAAAACCACCCAAGCGCAGAAGTAGGTAAATCACTAACATTTATTGTTACTGATGCAATATCAATTGAATCAGTACTATTCCTTAACGTAGCTGTAAATGTTCCAGAAGGCGTAGTTGCTCGCCCTGAGATTTTAATTGCAACTCCATCAACAGTAATCTCTCCCGGCGTAAAAGTTGAGCTATCTAAATTAGTTGTGCTTATTATAGTAGTCGAAGCTTCACTATCTAATTCAGAAGTAGAATCAACTACTCCCCACGAACTTATAGCCGTGAAATTTCCTGTTGCTGTTGCTAATAAACTGGCCATTAAAGTTCTCTAACACCCTTTTTCGCTGTAACGAGCATATTATAGCCTTGTTCTTCATATGAAACAAGTTCAAAATTCAAAGGGGTTAATAGCTCTTCCAGTCTCGCCTTTGTAAATCCATTATAGTGGTAATCATAAGGATTACTTTGACCGCCATAAAGTACGTTTAATGTGTGATGGTCAATCGTATTTTCTAATACCTTTTTGGCCGCCCAAGCTATATTAGGTAAAATAAGACGTAACTCACCATCAGGTTTTAGAATCCTCACCCATTCTTTAAGTGTTTCATTCACATCAGAACGAGGAATATGCTCTAAGACGTGCGAAGAAAAAGCAACATCAAATGTTGAATTACCAAACGGAAGTTGACGAACATCACAGCGATAATCTGGCATGTAATCTTCGCAAATATCTACTGTAATTGCTGTTCCTTCTTCTCCAAAATCTCTCTTTTGGAGTCCGCAACCTAAATCTACTATTTTCTTTCCATTCGCAATAGGCATTCGTGTAGGCAAACTGTATGCAGGGAGTCTATAAGTTATATTCTTAAATACGTCAATATGATCGCATAGGACCATAGCGTCTGCATAAATTTTCATTCCTGCATCAGTAACCCGCTTGCAAAAATAAAGATCCTCTGTCCACATTTCAGCATTGTTTATACCATCTAAGTGTTTATCAGTGTCTATAGTTAGGAACCAAGGTTTCACTAATTTTTGAAGTGCTGATACTCGAATAATCGTACAATCCATCCCAATACCAGTTACTTCAAAAAACTCACCCATTTTCCAGTCCCAAAAACTTCCCTCTCCATTTCCGCGGAAAACTAATGGAGTAGGCGGGTTCGTTTTTGAGCAATAAATTCCGCCGCACATTGCTAAATCAGCAGTATTTTCCATGCGGAAAATAAGCTGCCGTAATGCATGTGGAGGCGGAATTGTATCATCACCTAGAAAAAAGAGGTATTTACAATTTTGTCTAACTGCTTCTTCCGCAATTAAATTACGTGCGATTGCTACGGGTTGATTTTTGATGCATGAGAAAATAGTATTGTAATTCAAAGGAGGATTAATTCCTTTAAATGCAAATGCCCAATCAATATGAATTGGGCGAGATTCAAGAGTTGGAATACCAATCATTAATCCAGGCATGTAAATCCTTTTCAAGCTGAGATTGTATAGGTGATGCTAAGAGTGTTGCTTGTAGTTTTGTTTACAGTGCTAAATGTGGCACGGGCAAGCATAGTTCCGCCAGAGTTGCTATTAAACATTCCAACCTCGCCAAGCGTTGTATTTGCTTGATTCGTATTCCAACTAGCAAGTGCTTGCCAACTTGGCGGATTACTTGTCAAATTTGAAGTTACAAAACTGTTAATGGCAATTCGAGAATTTTCATTACCTAGTGCCGTATCACTTGTTGCTGGCGCGGTTGTAGATGTACCAACTGCCAAATGTGTAAGTGCTTGGGCAGTAGCATGATCTACTGAGTTAATTTGCTGAAGTACCCATCTTCGACCAGCAGTCACTACAGTATTTTGTACTCCTAAATCTTCCACGACATTACCTTCCGTATCCTTAACTTGGATATGGAAGCATCCACGCAATGCAATGATATCTTGTGCTTGTATCATTGTTTTTCTTTCTCCCTTTTTCCTAAAATCTTCTTCACTTCTTCAGTATGCAAGAGTTGCGAAATGTAAAATACCCTATTAATTTCCAATTGAGTAAGTTGATTCGTTATTTGTCTACAGTTTGTTTCAACTTCCCTTAATCGCTTATTTAATTCGCGTTCTTCTTCTTCTAAAGCTTGTAATATATTTAATATTTTTTCAAATTGCATTTTTAAACCCCAAAAATGTCAGTTCGTACAACATCTTCATAAGTTGGTAAAGGAGTTCCTTTAGTAGCTTTT
>Ga0187893_10002316_pt1 | contig 42247 bp, 32 predicted proteins | sample MA1701074metaG_FD_139574 | JGI IMG/M metagenome (GOLD analysis project Ga0187893, IMG submission 139574) | White microbial mat communities from a basaltic lava cave in the Kipuka Kanohina Cave System on the Island of Hawaii, USA - MA170107-4 metaG ... | reverse complement strand
GATTCTCGGAATCCTGTACATCGTTTTCGGCTGCCTCGGAATCCTGGGAGCGTTCGCGTTCCTCTTGTTCTTCGGCGGGCTCGCCGGGATCGTGGGCCTGGTGGCGCACGAGGAGCCCGACGCCGCCGTCGCGGTTCCCATCCTGGGGATTATCGGCGTCGTCGTGTCCGCCGGTATGGCGCTCCTCTCGATCCCGGGGCTCATCATCGGCATCGGCCTCACGAAGTTCCGCCGCTGGGGTCGGGTCGGGGGCGTCGTGCTCTCCGCCATGAACCTCCTGAGCTTTCCCCTCGGGACCGCCCTCGGGGCTTACGGGCTCTGGGTCCTCCTGTCCAAGGAATCGGAGCCGCTCTTCGTCTGAGCGGTTACAATGTCTCGATGATCCGCAAGGGCATCATCCTGGCCGGCGGCGCGGGCACGCGCCTCTATCCGATGACGGCGGCGGTGAGCAAGCAGCTCCTGCCGGTGTACGACAAGCCGATGATCTACTTCCCGCTCTCGACGCTCATGCTCGCGGGGATCCGGGACATCCTGGTCATCACGACCCCCCACGACCAGCCGCTCTTCGAGGAGCTCCTCTCCGACGGAAGCCGCCTCGGCATCCGCATCTCCTACCGAGCCCAGCCTCGTCCCGAGGGCCTGGCGCAGGCGTTTCTCATCGGCCGGGACTTCATCGATGGCGAAGGCTGCGCCCTCGTCCTGGGCGACAACATCTTCTATGGTCACGAGCTGACCGTCCACCTGCGGCGGGCGGTCGAGCGCGACTCGGGCGCGACCATTTTCGCGTACTGGGTGCGGGACCCCGAGCGCTACGGCGTCGTGAGCTTCGGAGCGAACGGCGAGCCCGTCCGCCTCGTCGAGAAGCCCGAGCATCCCGAGTCCCCCTACGCGATCACGGGGCTCTACTTCTACGATCGCCAGGTGGTCGACCTCGCGGCGACTCTCGAGCCCTCGGGGAGAGGCGAGCTCGAGATCACGGATCTGAACCGCCTCTACCTCGAGCGCAGAGAGCTCCATGTCGAAAAGCTCGGTCGGGGATTCGCCTGGCTCGATACCGGGACCAAGGAGGCGCTCCACCAGGCGGCGGGGTTCATCGAGTCCGTCGAGCAGAGGCAGGGACTCAAGATCTGCTGTCCCGAGGAGATCGCCTACCGCATGGGGTTCATCGACGCCGAAGCACTCCAGAGGCTGGGCGAAGCCTGCCAGGGGAGCGAGTACGGACGCTATCTCCTCTCGCTCGTGAATCTGGACCGTCCGTGAAATCCCGCGCGGCCGAGCTTCCGGGGGTGCTCCTCTTCGAGCCGTCGTGCCACGAGGACGCCCGCGGGCTTCTCATCGAGACGTTCAAGGAGCCGGCTTACCGGGCTCTCGGCCTCGACGCCATTTTCGTTCAGGACAACCTTTCCGTCTCGCACCGCGACGTCGTCCGCGGCCTTCATTATCAAAGGCGGCAGGGGAAGCTCGTGACCGTGGTCAAAGGGGAGATCCAGGACATCGCCCTCGACATCCGCCCCGACTCGGAGACCTTCGGCCGCTTCGTGGAGGTGCTCCTTTCGGGGGAGAACCACCTTCAGATCTACATCCCTCCCGGCTTCGCCCACGGCTTTTCCGTGCTGTCGGATGATGCCTACGTCTGGTACAAGACCACGGACGTCTACAGGCCGGAGGAGGAGGGGGGGATCCGCTGGGACGATCCCGATCTCGCGATCGACTGGAAGGTTTCCTCGCCCATCGTCTCCGAGCGCGACCGCCGCCACCCGCTCCTGCGGGAGGTCGATCGCGGGCGGCTCATCACGAGGAAAGCGATCGAAACTCGCTCTCGGTGATCCTATCCCAGCGACTTAGGGAACAGCTCATCTAGCGGAAGCGCGATCTCCGGATCGTCTGTGCGGAGCACGTCTCGGGCTTCGTGACTCCCACCGGAGGTATGTACATGAGCGCGCCTCGTCCGGGGATCAACCACCCACACGTAACGAACTCCGAAGGACAGGTAATCTTCGATCCGTTCCTGCATTTCCGACATGCGATCGTCTTTCGACAGGATCTCGACGCACAGGAAAGGTGGTGCAGTGAGTATCTGCTCGCTAGGCTCTGCCCCCTTCACCACGCAGACGTCGGGAACGCGGAAACGTGAAGCCTTGACCTGGACCCGTTGCTCGGGAAAAACGTGAATGCCCAGCTCCTGGCGGCGGTTGTAGAGATAGGCGCTTATGAACATCTGCAGCTTGCTGTGATCCCGTTCACCCACGTTCCGCTCCAAGAGTTGTCCGTCCACATACTCTCGGTCCGGGCGATAGCTCGTCGAGAGGTACTCCTCTACAGGGACCAGTGTGCCGCGCTCCATGTCGAAAGCATAACACCCGAACGGTCAGATCGGAAACTCTGTCAGCTCATCTCGCGACCACAATCTTCCCGAAGTGCGCGCCCGCCTCCATGTGATGGAGCGCCGCTCCCAGCTCCTCGAAGGCAAACGTGCGATCGATGGCCGGCTGAATCGGGTGCTCGTCGAGAAATGCCACGAGCTTCTCGAAGTTCGCGCGGGAGTCGACGAGGATGCCGTGGACCCGCAGCCGCTTCATCGTGAGGGGAGCGATGTTGACCTCGCCCGAGAGTCCCGTCACCCCACCGAGGACCGCCACCAGACCTCCGGCGCGAGCTGCCTTGAGGGATGCGCTCATCGTCGCGATGCCCCCGGTCTCGACGACGATGTCCGCGCCCTGTCCCTTGGTGGCGTCGAGGACGTCCTTGTCCCAGCGGGGGCTCGTCCGGTAGTTGACGAGGACGTCGGCTCCGAGGGCCCGCGCACGCTCGAGCTTCTCGTCGCTCGAGGAGGTGACGATGCACCGGGCGCCGAGCGCCTTCGCGAGCTGGATCACGAAGACCGAAACTCCACCGGTTCCGAGGGTGAGCACCCACTGGCCGGGCTCGATGCTTCCTTCGGTCACGAGCGCGTTCCACGCGGTCAAGGCCGCGATGGGAAGAGTGGAGGCGGAGGCGGCGTCGAGCTTCGCGGGCGCTTTCAGGACCGCGCGCTCGGGAAGGAGAACTTTCTCCGCCGCCACACCCGGCCCGGGGACCCCGAGGGTGGAGGCGACGTAGCGTCTCTCGAACGGTCCGTCGATCCAGTCGGAGATGAAGTGGGTCATCACGCGATCGCCGGGGCGCACGCGGGTCACTCCCTGACCAACGGCAGCGATCGTGCCCGCGGCATCGCTCGCCGGGGTCGCGGGAAGCGCGATGTTCGGGTTGTAGGAGCCCTTCACGACGACGAGGTCGCGGAAGTTGAGGCTGAAGGCATCGACGTCGAGGACCACCTCGCCGGGCCCCGGTGAGGGGTCCTCGCGCTCGACGATCTGCAACTGTTCCAGGCCAAAGGACGCGAACTCGTATCGACGCATCCGCGCATTATGCTAGATTTCGGCCGTGGGTTTCGAGCCTTCGATCTTCGACCGGATCATCCGCGGGGAGGTTCCGAGCCACAAAGTCTACGAGGACGAGCACGTCGTCGCGTTCCTCGACATCAACCCGCTCTCGAAAGGCCACACGCTCGTGGTGCCGAAGGAGTCGAAAGCCTACCTCCACGAGCTCAGCGACGATTCGGCGGCCGCGATCGGCCGGGTGCTTCCCCGGCTCTGCCGCGCCGTCATGAGAGCGACGGGCGCCACCTCCTACAACGTTCTCCAGAACAACGGAAGCGCCGCCCACCAGGCGGTGTTCCACGTGCACTTCCACATCATCCCCAAGCTCTCGGGCGAGGGGCTCGCAATCCGCTGGGACCCCTCGAGCCTGGACCGGAAGACGGGGGAAGGGATCGCGGAGTCCATCCGCAAAGCGTTCGCGGAAACCCTGACATGAAGGCGCCCTCGGTTCAAGGCAAGGGGTTCGGCCGCTTGTCCAGAAGCCTTCGCAAATGACTGACTTGACAACGACAAGGGACAGGCTGTAAAAGAGTCTGACACTAGGCACTCCCAACCGCCCCGATCCAGGGGTCTTGCCTAGAAAGCGCAGTGGCCTCCCACCCCTCGGGCGCTTCAGATTACACAAAGGCTTTCGATTTAACGATTTGGCGGCGGACGAGAGCTGAGGAACCAGATGGACAAGATACGACTCCTGATCGTGGACGATGTCGAGGACATCCGTACGCAAATGAAGTGGGCGCTCGCCGAGGAATACGAAGTCTTCGAGGCCGAGAACTTTTCCTCCGCGATGGAGCTTTTCGAGACCCACCGCATGCCCCTCGTGACGCTCGACCTCGGGCTCACCTCCGACCCGAACGGCGTCGAAGAGGGATTTCGCCTCCTCGCCGAGATCCTGCGGTTCCAGCCGGAAACCAAAGTCGTCGTCATCACCGGTCAGGGCGAGCGCGAGCACGCGCTCCGCGCGATCGGAGTCGGAGCCTACGATTTCTTCCACAAGCCCATCCAGCTCGAGGAGCTCAATGTGGTGCTCCGGCGCGCCCACCACGTCTACGATCTCGAGCGCGAGAACCGCGAGCTTCAGAGGAACGCCTCGGGGGACTCGTTCGAGGGAATCGTCGGTTTCTGTCCTTCGATGCAGGACGTCTTTCGCGCCGTCCGGCGCGTCGCGGACACGGACGCCCCGGTGCTCATCTCGGGGGAAAGCGGCACGGGCAAAGAGCTCGTCGCGAGGGCCATCCATCGGCTCAGCGAGCGGGGGACGGGCCCGTTCGTTGCCATCAACTGCGGCGCCATCCCGGAGAATCTCCTCGAGAGCGAGCTCTTCGGGCACGAGAAGGGAGCTTTCACGGGCGCCCACGCGCGTCGCGCCGGCCGCATCGAATCCGCCCACCGCGGAACTCTCTTCCTCGACGAGGTGGGCGAGCTTCCCGTGGCCCTTCAGGTGAAGCTCCTTCGGTTTCTCCAGGAGCACCGGCTCGAGCGCGTGGGTGGGAGGCAGGAGATCGGAGTCGACGTGCGGGTCATCGCCGCCACCAACGCCGACCTGGACCGGGAGATGAGGGAACAGAGGTTCCGGGAGGACCTCTTCTATCGGCTCGCGGTCGTGCGGCTCGCCCTTCCGCCGCTCCGCGACCGGGGAGAGGACGTAACCGTGCTCGCGAAGATCTTTCTCGAGCGTTTCGCGGCCGAGAACAAGAAGACCGTCTCGGGATTCGCCACCGACGCTCTCGAAGCGCTCCCCTCGCACGGTTGGCCCGGTAACGTTCGCGAGCTCGAGAACCGCGTGAAGCGCGCGATCATCATGGCCGAGGGCCGCAAATTGACGGCCGCGGATCTGGAGCTCGGCTCGGCTCCCGCAGATCGCTTTCGGAGCTCCACGCTCAAGGAGGCCCGCGAGGAGCTCGAGCGCGACCTCATTCGCAAGACGCTCCGCAAGCACAACGGCAACATGACGAGGACCGCGGCCGAGCTCCAGGTCAGCCGGCCGACGCTCTACGAGCTCATGGAGAAGCTCGGGATTCGGAAGCCGGATCGGGCCACGGCTTGAAACAAACGCGATGCTAGGCTGGGAGAGCCTCCCGGCGTACGCGGCCGCCGCGGCGGCCCTGTTTCTCGCCGCGTTCGTGTTCTGGCGAGAGCGCCGGGACCTTGCCTACGGCGCTTTCGCCCTCGGCATGGTCGCCCTCGCTGTGCGGGAATTGCTCGCCGCCCAGGCGCTCTCCGCCGGGTTCGAGCCTCAGGTGCTGAAATGGCACCGCTATCGTTTCGCCTCCGAGGCCGCTCTCCCGATTCTGTGGCTCGTCTTCGCCGTCACGTTCGCCCGCGCCGAGCCGCGGCGATTCCTCCGTCTCTGGCGATGGCCTCTCGCCGCGGCGCTCTGTCTCCCCATCGGGATCGTCGTCCTCCTGTGGGACTCCCTCGTGACGCGAACGTCGTACGCCACACCGAGCTGGCTCATCCCGGTGGGTGCGGGGGGGCAGTGGCTCGGAGTCGCGCTCCTCCTGGCCGCGGTCGCGATCCTGGTGAACCTGGAGAACACGCTTCGCTCCGCCGTCGGCGCCGTTCGCTGGCAGATCAAGCTGACCGTTCTCGGAATCGGCCTTCTCTTCGGAGTCGAGCTCTTCGCCGAAAGCCAGGTGTTGCTCTATTCGGCGCTCCAAACCCAGCTTCTTCCCTTCACTTCGGTCGTTCTCCTCCTGGCGTGCGCGTTCGTCGTCGCATCGCTCGTCTTCCGGCGTCTCGGAAGCTTCGACGTCTACCCATCCCAGGCGTTTCTCTACAACTCGATCACTCTTCTCGTCGTGGGGCTGTATCTTCTCGTCGTCGCCGGCCTCGTGGAGCTGATCGATTCCATCGGCGGCCGCCAGAGGGCCCCGGCGATCGCCTTCTTCGTGCTCCTCGCCATCCTGGGGCTCGCGATGATGCTCCTTTCGACGGAGCTCCGAGAGAGGGTGAAGGGATTCGTCAACCGGCACCTGCGTCGCCCCACCCACGACTACCGGCGCATCTGGGACGAGTTCACGCGACGGACGAGCCCGCTCGTGGAAATCGGTCCCCTCGCGACGGCCATCGCCAATATTGCGACGGAGACGTTCGGCTGTTCCTCTGCGACCATCTGGCTCGTCAAGGAGGGGGAGAGAAAGCTCTTTCTCGGGGGCTCGTCCGCGCTCTCGGCCTCCGAAGCCGCCTCCATCCTGAAGGACTACGGCGAAGGACGCCCATGGCTCGAAGTGATGGAGTCGAAGCTCGGTGAGCCACTCGATCTGAGTGCCCCCGCCCTCCCCGCGGCGGCACGCGATCTCGTCCGCGTCGTCGAGGCTTCCTATAGCGTTGCGCTTCTCGGGAGCGAGGGCAGGCCCATCGGCTTTCTCACGGTCAACGAGCGCGTCGTGGGCCAGCCCTACAGCGTCGAGGACTTCGCGCTGCTGAAGACGCTCGCCGACCAGGGCTCCGCCGCCATTCTGAACCGGCAGCTCACGAGGAAGCTCGAGCGCGCGAAGGAGATGGAGACCTTTCAGACGCTCTCGACGTTCTTCGTGCACGACCTCAAGAATCTCGCCTCCCGGTTCTCGCTGGCGATGCAGAACATCCCCCTCCATTTCGACAAGCCGGCATTTCGCGAGGATCTGCTGCGAACGATGGAGAAGAGCGTCTCCAAGATCGAGACCATGACGGCGCGGCTCTCCTCCCTCTCCAAGGGGGGTTCCATCAACCGCGTGAGCTGCGACCTCAACACACTGGTCAAGGAGGCGCTCTCCGGCCTGAACGGCACCCTGACGGCGAGCCTCGCCGTCACCTGCGGCGACGTCCCGAAAATCGAAGCCGACCCCGAGGAAATCCAGAACGTCCTGACGAACCTCGTACTGAACGCGCATGAGGCCACCGGGGCCGGCGGCCGCATCACGGTCTCGACCTCTCGCGAGAACGGTTGGGTCGCCCTGACCGTGGCCGACAGCGGCTCGGGGATGAGCCCGGAGTTCGTCGCCCACTCCCTTTTCCGGCCCTTTCAGACGACGAAGAAGAACGGCCTCGGCATCGGCCTCTTCCAGTGCAAGACGGTGGTGGAGGCCCACGGCGGACGCATCGAGGTCGAGAGCGCTCCCGGGCGGGGAACGACGTTCCGCGTTCTCCTGCCGGTCGGAGCCTGAGCTTCAGAGCCGCCAGTAGCGGAGGCCGAGGGCCTCCAGACGATCGCGGTCGAAGAGCCACTTGAGGTCGAAGAAAGGCGCGGGCGTCTTCGACACCATCGACGCGAGCGCTTCCGGTGAAAGGCCGCGGAATTCCCGGTGGGCGACGGCGACGACGACGCCGTCGAATCCCCGCAGACCGCCTTCGGAGACGAGGGAAACGTCGAAGTGGACGCGCGCTTCCTCGGGCGTCACGTTGGGGTCCCACGCGGCCACGTCGACGTGGTAGTCCCGCAGCTCGTCGATGATGTCCCGCACCTTGGAGTTCCGGGTGTCGGTCACGTTCTCCTTGAACGTGAGGCCGCACACGAGGACCCGCGCTTCCTTCACGTGCTTGTCGCAGTCGATGAGCGCTTTCACGAGCTTCCGCCCGATCCAGCGGCCCATCCCGTCGTTGATCCTCCGTCCGGAGAGGATGGTCTGGGGCGAATGCCCGAGAGACTGGGCCTTGAACGTGAGGTAGTACGGGTCGACGCCGATGCAGTGCCCCCCGACGAGCCCCGGGCGGAAGTCGAGGAAGTTCCACTTGGTGCGCGCCGCCTGGAGGACTTCGCAGGTGTCGATTCCCATCTTGTCGAAGATGATCGCGAGCTCGTTCACGAAGGCGATGTTGATGTCGCGCTGCGCGTTCTCGATGACCTTCGCCGCCTCGGCGACGCGAATGCTGCTCGCGCGATGGATGCCGGCGGGCACCACGGCGCCGTAGACCTGGGCGACGGCCTCGAGGACCTGAGGCGTCTGGCCGGAGACGATCTTCATGATCTTGTCGATGGTCCTCTCGCGATCCCCGGGATTGATGCGCTCCGGGGAGTACGCGAGGAAAAAGTCTTTCCCGCACCGGAGTCCGGAGTGGCGCTCGATGGCCGGGCCGCAGACGTCCTCGGTGACACCGGGATAGACGGTGGACTCGAAGCAAATCACCGTCCCGGGCGAAAGGTTCTTCCCGATCGATTCGGAGGCGAGCTCGAGAGGGAGCAAGTCCGGATTCTTGTTGTGGTCGATCGGGGTGGGGACGGCAACGATGACGAGCCGGGCCTTCCGGAGCTCCTTCGGGTCGCTGGTGTAGTCGAGCTCGACCGCGGCGAGCTCCTCGCCCGTGAGCTCGGAGGAGGGGTCCCGGTGACGCTTGAGATTCCGGACGCGCGCCTCCGAGATATCGAACCCGACGACCTTGAACTTCTTTGCGAGCGCGACCGCGAGCGGAAGCCCGACGTAGCCGAGGCCGATGACGGCGATCGCGGTTTTCCGGGAGCGAAGCTCCTCGAGAAAGGCCGTGGGATCGATCGAGGGACGCAGAGTCTCGGACATGGTTATGGACATGATACCGAATCCTGGCGCGGAGGAGACGAACTACTTGCCCTATCGGGCGCCGCGTCCGAAGGCGATGACCTTGAAGGTATCCAGCAGGATCTGTAGATCGAGCCAGAAGCTCATGTTCTTGATGTAGTACAGATCGTAGCGGAGCTTGGCCTCCGACTCCTCGATGGTCGAGGTGTATCCGTGCCTCACCTGGGCCCAGCCCGTGACTCCGGGTTTTACCGTATGCCTCTCCCCGTAGTAGGGGATGTGGGCCTGGAGCTCCTCGACGAAGACGGGCCGCTCGGGGCGCGGCCCGACGAAACTCATGTCGCCCCGGAGGACGTTCCAGAGCTGCGGGAACTCATCGATGCGGCTCTTCCGCAGGAAATTGCCGACGCGGGTGATGCGCGGGTCGCCGCCCGCCGACGCCCAGACCGCCCCGTTCTTCTCGGCATCCTTCCGCATGGTGCGAAGCTTGAGGAGGGTGAACGTCCGCCCGTGCTGGCCCACACGCTCCTGGCGGAAAAGGATCGGAAAGCCGCTCTCGATGGCGATGGCGATCGCCGCCAGAATCATGACGGGAGCGGTTGACACGAGCCCCACGAAAGCGAGCGAGAACTCGACGGCCCGCCGGGTGGTCATGAGAAACCGGGGCTTCCGAAATCCCTGGGAGAAGATGATGGAGCTCGGCCGAAGGTTTCGAACGGGAAGCTGGCCGGTGAGGGACTCGTAGAACTCCGAGGATTGAGCGACGTTGACCCCGCGAAGCTTGCAGGTGAGAAGCTCCGAGAGGGGAAGCACCCCGCGCTGGTCGTCGAGCGCGACCACCACCGAATGGACGTTGTAGCGCTCCGTCGTCCCCACCAGGTCGTCGTAGGTCCCGACGACGCAGGGGTTGAAGAGGCTCTTCCCGACGTCCGCGGGATCCCGGCTCAGGAAGCCCACGACCCGGAAGCCTTCGCTCTTGTGCCCCAGGAGCTCTCTCGCGAGCCCGACGGCCGCATTGCCGGTTCCCAGGATGAGCACGTTCTCGACGAACGAATCCTGCTGGAGCGCCCAGTAGTAGATGACCCGCCACACGAGAACGACCCCGAGGGCGATGGGGGGGTGGATGAGCGCGATGCCGCGCCCGAGAGCGAGCTCGGGCAGGAAGAAGTACACGAGCCCGAGGAGCACCCCGGCGGCGACGAACGCCTGAATGACCTTGAGCGCGAGAATGGTGACGCCGCGAGGCGCCCGCCCGCTGTAGAGGTCGTTGTAGTAGAAGCCGATGACCACGGCGAGGGTGAAGATCGCGCCCTTGAGCAGAGCCCCCTCGTAGTCCGGAACGAGGTCGCCGAATCGGATGGCGACGGCGACCCACAGAGTCGCTGCGAGGAGGACCACGTCCGTGAGGACGCAGGTCAGCGTGCGCACGGACGGCGTTGTTAAGAAAACTCCACTCACGGAAGCCTATGAAGACAAGAGACTGCCGAATAATCTCCGAGAGGGGACCGAGGCACTCAGGGCAAGATCTCCACTATGGTGAAGAGCCCTCAGCTATAACCCCGGCACGGGCCAAGCTCGAGTACCGCAACCCCCCGATTACAGTACCGTCACGCCGAGAAATTTCGCAGCGCGATATTCGCTTTTACCCCTGGTTGGGAAGGGACGAGCTTGTATATCAGTTTCCGATACTCGTGTCAAGAAAATGATACTGGGCACTGCGCGGGCGGTGCGAACTGCGAGATTTCCACTGAGATTTTCACTGGACACCTTGCGGTGGTGAGTATTAAGCTGAATGCCCGGCACGCAAGTGACGGCGTTAGCTTCCCCAACCTCTTCGCCGACTTGCATCCTTCCCTTCAAAGGAAAGGGTGGGATTTTGGTTCCAGGGTCAACATCGTCCGAGCACCGATTGAGAAGCCCCAATTGCCGTTGCCCATCCAAGGCCGCTCGGAAAATTAAGGACCGCTTGAGCGCAGCTTTTCATCCTGCCAGCCAGGATCCTTGGAGTCGGACGGTGGGTGGTGACCGTCGGAACAGGAACCGACCGTGACTCAGCATGCGATTCTCCGAGACATGGCGCGCGGGTCCGCCGTCATGATCGTCATGCGTTGGTCGATGCGCCTGATCGGTCTCGCGAGTACGATGATCCTGGCTCGCCTGCTAACCCCTCTGGACTTCGGCGTGGTCGCTATGGCGACGGTATTCGTCGGGTTCATCGAGCTGTTTTCGTTCATGAGCTTCGACCTCGCGCTCATTCGAATACCGGAACCCGATAGGGAGGACTACGACACAGCCTGGACGCTCCAGGCGATTCTCGGGACCGTCTTGAGCCTGGTGATTCTGGCACTTGCTCCCGTCGCCGCCTGGTACTTCAGTGAGCCGCGACTCGAGACCGTAGTTCGACTCCTGGCGGTTAACTCATTTCTTCAGGGTCTGAGCAACATCGGTCTGGCTGATTTTCGACGAAACCTGGACTTCCAACGGGACCTTCGCTTCAACGTCTACTCGAGACTGATTGTTTTCGTCGCAACCATGGCTGTAGCCGTTCCCATGCGCAACTATTGGGCCCTCGTCACCGGTCTCATCGTGGGAAACACGGCGCGGTTGATTCTCAGTTATTCGATGCATCCCTTCCGTCCGCGGTTCGGGTTAACCAGGAGCCGCCAGATCCTTTCCTTTTCGACCTGGATGCTTTTGTTCCACATAGGAACATATGTGCGCAACCGACTCGACACGATCCTCGTGGCCCGCCTAACGGCGGCAAACTCCGTGGGCATTTACCATGTTGCATCCGAGCTCGCCGCCATGCCCACGAACGAGTTAGTCGTTCCAACCGGACGTGCCCTTTTCCCGGCGTACGCACAACTTGCACGGGATCCGCAGGCCCTCAGAGTGGCATTCAGGGCAGTCCTCGGATTCTTCTTTGCGGTCGTCCTGCCCATCTGCGCGGGCACCATGGCGGTGGCACCGTATCTGGTTCGCGTGGTCCTGGGAGCTCAGTGGGTGGATGCGGCGCCTCTGGTGTCGATGCTGACCTTCGCGGGTGGCTTCAACGCGATCTCCCACGTGATTGGGACGTTCCACGCGGCTCATGGCCGCGAAAGGTTCTCCGCCCTGCTAACATGGGTCAACGTCGCCGTCCTCGTGCCTGCCTTGTTTCTCGGTGCGAAGTACTGGGGCGTTCCGGGAATCGCTGGGGGCCGGGTGCTCGTAGGCTGCTTGATTCTTGCGCTCGCGATCTACTCGGTTGCCTGCACCACCATCGTTACTGGCAGGGATATCGCTCAAGTTGTTTGGAGACCGGCGGTATCGGCGTTGATCATGACTGCGGTAGTAGTGGGCATGCGAGTCGAGTTCACAAGCCCCCTGGCGTCACTGATTGCGAACGTCTTGGTAGGCGGCTGCAGTTTTGTCGCCCTCTCTTACGGGCTGTGGTGGTTGTCGGGGCGCCCTCCCAGCGTGGAGTCGATCATTCTTGATTTCCTCAATTCGCGCATTCGGGGACGGGGGTCCGCTCGCGGTCTTGCTATCGGGAACGATTGATTGGAGTTCGATACTCGCCATCAGGAAACGGAACGTGGGAGCGATTCCACCTTAAGAAACCGTGATTATCGCCGGGAGGGAGGGCAGCTGTCCGATGCATAATCGCAGCTTGTTGGAGTAACTTCGGACCCACTCATGAAGCTCGATCCACACTTGGGCGAAGCGAATAGGAATTCCGTAGAGATGGCCGAACGACAGCGTGCGGCCTCGATTGGTCACGGTGAATCGACACCAGTAGTGCCTTCGACACGATGATGATCGCCACGATGTTGTAGTACAGATCGAAGTACGCGAGACCGAGAAAGGCACCGCTCACGGCAAAGGCGGCCAGGCTAACCTGCACCATCCGCGCCAACGGTTCGAGCTCCGACGCCTCCTCGGTATCAGGTGCTCGACGAGCAATCCAAGAGCAACTTCGCCATAAGCAGATACCAATCGTGAGGTACAGCGCCAGTCCGAGGAAACCGTGCTCACCGAGCACCTCGAAGTAGATGCTGTGAGCATCGGCCCACCGGGTAGGATCCGGTGCATAGATCGCGAACAGTTCCTGCTGAAATGTTTCGAAGCCTCCGCCGGCCAGGGGTCTGTCCTTTGCAAGGTTGTATGCGAACCCCCACGCGTTTAACCGTCCGGTAGCGGAACCGTCCTGCTCGTAATTTCGCATGGTGTTCATGCGGTCGAACCATTTCTGGGGCATCAACGCCAGTGCGCTCGGCAAAAGAATGCAGCCCGCGGCGACGAGGCGCATACGGTATCTGCTCTTCCACACCAGGAACCCCGACATTGTGGCAATTCCAAGAAGTGCGCCGCGGGAATGCGTCCCGAGAACCGAAACGACGCAGAGTGACATCGCAACCCAGAGGCCGCTCCGAACCCACTTATGGTCGCTCGTGAGCTGAATGTAGCGCATGAGTGGGATTGCCATAATCAGAGCCAAGCCGATCTCATTGTTTCCTTCGATGAAGGACCCGTCAGGCCCCAAAACTCGGTGTTCTCCTCCAGTCAGTATCGTGAAGATACCCCCCTTGACTCCGAACATACCTACCGAAACCACGATGACCCACACCAAGGCTCGAATTTGTTCGCGGCTCCGGATAAGCATCGTTGTTATGAAGATCATGAACTGGATTTTGAGGACCTTCTCCCACTGCAACCACGCGCCGTCTTGGTTGACCGCGAAGAGTGTGGTGATCTGCATCCAGAACACGAACAACCCCAACAAAACGCCTTCCGCGCTAAATGGCGGGCGCTTCCACCGCCCGGTGAAGAGCATGCCGAGAAGGGTAGCGACCGCTACGGCCGCGGCGAAGGGAAAGGACCGAACGAACCCCCATGCGAGGCGGTGAGGGTTCATGAATCCCAGCCACGCCCAGACGAGTATTCCGATGTGCGGGCGGAATAGGATCACCGGCAAGCTGATGAAGACCAGCGCTGTAACAAGCAGTGCGCGCATAGCTTGTTCGAACGGGGCAGACGACAGCCCCTGTACGTACAGTTGAGGTACGTTAGAGTATCCCCCGAATGTCGCAGGTGTCAATGTTCAACCAAACAGCGACTCGGGAGATTAACCGGTGGGGCAAGCAAACTAGAGAGAGGAGTGCCACGTGGTGAGCTGCCGAAGCCCGCGGGTCGATGTCCGATGCATCTCTCGATTGAGAGTCTGCCGCCGTCGAGAAACACGATCGTCGCGAGACGCAAAGCGTTCAGGCAGGAGTGGAGAGCGACGACGAACGATGTGTTCAGGTGTATAATACGCCCCCCAGCCATTTACGCCATTGAAATCAAACTTACCGAGCCCGAGATGCCGGGGAGGTGGAGTGGGCGTTCTTCTTTCTCGAGGGGAGGCGCTCGCGGTGCGGGCAAAGGATCGTGGCCAAACCTCTCGCTCCTTGGACTAAGCAGGGGCGAAGCGCCAGCGTGATTGATGACCTCCGGTGAACAATGAACGTTGACGTCGTCCAGACGGAGAACATTCTGCGCGACCTTGAGCAAGAGTGGAACGCGCTGCTGTCTCGAAGCCGCGCAGATACGATCTTCCTGACCTGGGAGTGGCTTTCTTCTTGGTGGGAATGCTACGCACAAGTAGGCGATCAGCTGTACGTCATCCTAGTCCGCGACCACGCGGACAATCTCATCGGAGTAGTTCCTTTCTACCGCCGCGAAGTGCCCCAGTTTCCCTTGCGCCACCTGTACACGCTTCGGCTTGTCGGCGACGGATCATGGGACAGCGATTATCTCGACGTAATCACTGCGAGCGGCCACGAAGAAGCGGTTCTAGACGCAGCCTGGAAATTCCTGCGTTCTCAAAAGCGGGCATGGGACATCTTGCAATTGTCCGGGATACCCTGCACCTCCCCGACCGTCGCCTGGTTGCGGCGCCTCGTTCGGGAAGAAGGTCTCCTCACACGAAGTGAAATCGTTCCGTGCGCCGTGGCGCACCTGCCCGGTTCTTGGGACGTGTACTTGGCTTCGCTCAAACCGCGTTTCCGAACCAAGTTACGTAGCACTCTCCGGGAATTAGAAGAAGGACAGAACTTTCGCTTCTATACGGTCAGGACGGAATCTGAATTGCAGGAAGGACTTGAGACACTCTTCGACCTCCATGCACGACGCTGGAAAGCTAAGGGCGGTGAAGGCGTTTTTCATCGCCCTGAAAAACGGCGTTTCTACGAGATCTTCACGCGACGATTCCTCAGGCATGGTTGGCTCGCGTTCGACTTTCTAGAGGTCAACAGCAAGGTGGCAGCCTGCCAACTTAGTTTTCGGTACGCAGGATCGCAGTTCCTGTTGCAGGAAGGCTTTGACCCAGAGTTCGGCCCCGACAGCGTGGGAATCGCGCTCCGAGCGCTTGTGTTTAGAAAGGCCATCGCCGATGGGATCAAAACCTATGACTTCCTTGGCGGTGTCAGTCCGCATAAGACGCGATGGGGGATCAGCGTGAAGGATTCGCAGAACGTATCCATCGGTCCGAAGACAATTCGAAATATTGTTCACCTCAGGCTTCCCGTTTGTCTCGAGCATGCCAAGGAGTTGGTCAAAGTCGTAACCCCGGAGAAACTGTTGCAAGCCCGACGCAGAAGACTGTCATCCCATGTGTGACACCGCAACCCGTGGACAGTTCGAGTATGGGCGACACGATACCTAAGGTGAATGTCCATCCAGCGGTGTTCGTTATGAACACCTACTACAGCGGTCTCGGTATAGCTCGCAGTCTTTATGGTCGCGGGGTGGATGTCTACGGTCTTTCATTTGACTCCAGCTCTCCTGGCACGCACTCGCGATTCTTCAGGGCGATCTACGACGTGCCCAATGGCCGCGATCAACCGGAGGCGCTGTGCCGCCGTTTGCTGGAAATCCGGCAGTACCATCGCGAGGCACCGGTGATTTTCGCGACGCGAGATTTTGACGTCCTGTTTCTGCACGAGTATCGGGATCGGTTGATCCCACACTACCGTGTGCCAGAGAACAGCGCGGTCCCCATCTTAATGGATAAGATGGAACTCGCCAGGCTCGCAAACGCACATGGCATTAGAACGCCACCGACAGTGGTTTGCAGTTCCACCCGAGAGCTGGAAGCCCAGATACCTCGACTTCCGTTCCCGGTAGTTGTGAAGCCCCGATTCGCGTACCAGTGGAGGGTAAAGGGGGCGTGGCAAGTCGTCGGCGCCCGCAAAGCGTTCCTGGTTGACGATGCAGATCAGCTGCGGCGGGAGTATCAACAGCTATCGCCAGTGAGTCCTGAGATACTCATTCAAGAGTATATCTCCGGTGAGGACAGCGATATCGTGGTATGTGCGGTATACATGAACGGGGGATACGATCTCGTCTCCTATTTCACAGCGAAGAAGCTGCGGCAGAGTCCGCCGCTATTCGGCACGGGCTGCGCTGTCGAGGCGACAGATGTGCCGGCGATTGTTCCAATAACACGCAGTCTTCTCCAGGTTTGTAGATACACGGGTCTTGCAGAAGTCGAGTTCAAACACCATGCTTCGTCGCAGACCTTCTATTTGATCGAAGTGAATCCCAGGCACTGGGATCAACACGAGCTAGGTACTTTGACGGGCGTAAACCTGTCCTGGGTTGCATACCAGGAGATGATCGGTTGGAGCCCGACGCGTCAAGTGCCGATTTATAAGGCCGGCACACAGTACAAATGGATTGCGGAGCCCGAACTGCTCTGGCTTCTGCTGCGCAGTGCGTACATACGCCTTCGTGCAACCGCGGACACATCACTGCGGTCCAGGCTCGCAAGCGGTCTTAGAGCAGTGCGCACCGGTTTGGCGGAAGCAGGTTACATACTGAAAGGACAAAAGGTCCTCGCGACTTTTCATCGCCGGGATCCGATACCGGGTGTGTTGTTGTGTTTGCGCGTCCTTCGCGAACTCTGTCTCAAGGCACTTGGTCGTGCAGTCGGGATTCGTGAATGAGCTCCGGATACTTTTGAGTGGATTGAAACAAATGAGAACCCTCAAGACACGCGCCAGTCTCGATATCTGGGACGAGCATGGCCAAAATCTGCTCGTGGTACAGCCGTTCTTGGATAGTGTGATCGTCAAGGGTGATGGTTGCTACTTGATCGATGCGGACGGCAACAGGATCCTCGATCTTGCTGCTGGTCAGTTCTGCAGCATTCTGGGCCACAATCATCAACGGTTCATCGAGCGTCTGCGGCACCAGATGGGCGAGGTTCTGCACCTCGGGGATCAGTTTGTTTCCCCGTGTGTTCTGAAGGCCGCCTCACGTCTTATCGCGGTAGCCCCGGCGAACATGAAGAAGGTCGTGTTTCTGTCCACGGGCTCTGAAGCCAACGAGTGCGCAATGCGGATGGCGAAAACGTTGACCGGCCGCACGGGAATGCTGGCCTTTTCCCGCGGCTATTACGGAATTTCCCTAGCGACCCGAAATTTGAGCGCCATCTCCGATCACCCAGGCAAGTGCGATTTTCTACCAGCGCCGGGGGCGCAATACAAGGTTCTGACCCCGACCTGCAACCGATGTCCTATCCGCCTGAGCTATCCGTCCTGCGGCGCCGCGTGCCTAGACGTATCCCTGGAGACGATTTCTCGACACTTAGAGAACATTGCCGCGGTTATCGTCGAGCCTGTTGTTTCGGCGGGCGGAATGATCCTTCCTCCAAAGGATTACATGAAGAAGCTATTCACGGCGGCGCACGATTGTGGCGCGATGTTCATTGTTGATGAGGCCCAAACTGGGTTCGGACGTTGCGGCACGTGGTTCGACATCGAACATTACGAAATCGAACCCGATATTCTTGTCGTCTCCAAGACGGGTGGCAATGGTTATCCGTTCGCGGCCGTCGTTGTCTCCGATGCGGTGGGCCGAGGACTGGAGGAGCAGTTCTTCACGCATCTATCCAGCCACCAGAACGATCCGCTTGCGGCGGCTGCGGTTCAGGCGGTTATCGATATCGTTGAAGAGGACGGTCTGGTTGAGCACAGCCGCGCGATGGGCGAGTACTTCATGACCGGGCTGCAGCGGCTTCAACGAGATCACGAACTCATCACCGACGTAAGGGGAAGAGGGCTGATGATCGGGTTTGAATTGTCGAGTGACCAATCAGACTCACACACACTTGCTTTTCGACTTGCGATGCTGTGCGAGCGGAGGGGATTGCATGTGACGTTCAGCTACTTTGAGCCGGTGATCCGGATCATCCCGCCGCTTATCATTTCACAGCGTGAGATTGATTCCGCGCTCTCGATTCTCGATGAAGTCTTGATAATTCTGGGGAGCGCACGGGTCCGATTTGCTGAGTTGCTCCCACGAAACTCGAGGAGCGGCCCGGTCATACAACAGACGTTCAAGAGTTCGCTGAGGAAGAAGGTAGGCAGATTGTGGAATAGTTCGCCACAGCAATGGGTGGATAAGCTCAAATCACTTTACCAAAGGCGGGCGAAGGAAGACGCGTCATAGTTGGTCTCTCAACCGTGACGGAGCAGGGACCAACATGAGAACTTGGCACCGCGAGAGGGGACGAGCAATGCATGCGAGAAAGGAGTAGTTCTTCGAATTAGCGATTCGTCCTGAGTGAAAACGGGGTGGCTCCCAATATTGAGTTCGAGGTATGAAGAAGAACCTCATCATTCTGACCCACGGCTGGACCGGTAGCTCGGTCTACTCGGCGCTCTTTGAAAGGGCTGGGTACTGGACGGGAAGCGAGACGGTCAAGAAGGTCGACTACGATACGCATGAAAACGTGGATTTGGTGGCCATGAATCGCCGAATGATGAAGGAACTGCGATTCGAAGGCGACTACGAGCACGAGTTTGCACCTTCCGCAGTCGAGGAACTTGCCGTTCGTGCTCGGGACATCGACCTGTCGCCCTATCGTCGGTTCGTCTCTCAATGCAATGAGCACCGTCCGTGGCTGTGGAAGGACCCGAGACTCACGTGGACCATCCGGGTCTGGGAGGGGGTTCTGGTGGGGTCCGAGAGCGCCTTCATGCTTCTAACTCGAGACGACATGCAAGCGTGGATCACGTCGAACCTCCGGCGGCATATCCAGAGCATGCGTTTCACAAAAGAATACAACCACGGAATTACGGCATCGAACCTTCGATACGTAAACGACCGCGGACTGCCTCACTTGCGGTTGTCGTTCGAGGACCTACTTCTGCGACCGGAGGCCACGCTGGAAGCAATCAACGGTTTTCTTGGCCTCGCGCTTTCGTTGCGCGAATTGGAGGGTGTTTACAGGCATCCCCTGAGGAAGAAGAGCAGAGGGGCGAGAGACTTCTTTCTGGCGCTCATGATCTATCTAAAGAACTACTCGGAACGCACAGCTTGAGTTGTGGGTGAGGAGGCGACGCTTGTGCCCTCCTGCGGTACGTCATTCGGAGGACACAGCACCATTGTCACGTAGGATGATCAAAACAACAGCGGTTGCCGCCGATGTTTTGGCAGCTCTCGCCATATCTCCTCCTGCCCCTCTAGAAACCGAGCGCGTGGCTGTTGGTGGCTTCGGAAGAGAGAGTAGAGTCTAGGCTTGTTATACGTTGCATTTCGACAACGATGTACGTGCTTATGAGCCAGTCGTTCGGTGCACGGCCCGTACTTCTCTTAGTCGGTGGCGGAGGTTTCGCGTGGGAAGCCAAGAGCCTTTGGTTAAACCTGCCTCATTCCGTGTGTTGGGCGTTCGTGATCCCTGATGATTCGGTCACACCTGAGTGGACGGAAGTTGAATTCGTTCATAAGCTCCCCGCCTTTTCCCTAAGAAGTGAGAAAAGCGTGTTCGTGCGTCTGTGGAGGTCTATGAATTGTCTTCTGAAGGCGCTGGCGTTAGTAAACCGAATGCGCCCTGGTCTTGTGATATGCATCGGTTCGGCGATGGCGCTTCCCGTTCTGCTCGCCGCGAGGGCCTTCGGCGCGCAATCTGTCTTTGTGGAAAGCATCACAAGAACAAACGAGCTTTCAAGGACGGGACAAGTTGTTGCTCGATTTGGGTTGGCAGACCTTTTTCTTGTCCAGTGGCCGGAGCTCGCGGATGAGCGAAGGAAAATCCGGTTCGAGGGAACCGTCCTATGATCTTTGTCACGGTTGGAACGACGCAGTTCGACACCCTCATTCGTGAGGTCGACCGCTTGGCTGGTCTGGGCCGACTCCCTCCACCAATCGAGTGCCAGATTGGGGCCGGCGCCTATGAGCCTCGTTACTGTCGGTTTTTTCGATTTCGGCCTTCGATTGAGAATCTACTGGTCAACTCCGACCTAACAATTTGCCATGGCGGTGCCACAGTCTTTTCGTTGCTTAGTCTTGGAAAGAAATTTGTGGCGGTTCCCAACAGAGAACTTGCGGACGATCACCAGACCAAACTGCTGGAGCACCTGCGATTGCACGTCGCGCTGCACTGGGCCGCCCATGTGTCAGACCTTGAGCGGGCAGTGGCTTGCGCACTTAATTCCCCAGCGCCGCGCCTTGAGCAACCCCGCCTGTCCGATTTTCTAAAGCCGCTCGTGCTTGGTGAACGGACAAAAAGCCTTCCGCCCTGACGGCGTCGTTTCACTCTTCTCCGTGACGCATCCTCATTAACTGGTCCCACACCAAGTCTCTAAGCCGATCTGCGTGCCGAGGTGGCCGATTTTGGGTGCTCGTTGACAGTCTAGCCGCCGATGGTAACGGGTCCCCCTTGCTGCTTATCTCAGGATCGATTATTATCATCGTCCCCAGCATCAATCTCGAACCTGCAGCGGACAGAAATGTTGGCGTTCGATCTCAGGCACTCTCGTATTCGTGGCCCAATGCAATTGGGTAGGAGATATCTGAATCGTGCGCTCAGTTGCGATGACGTGCAGATTTGATGCCTTCTCGATTCAGTCTAGTCTCAAGACGATTCCTCGCCGACTCGCGCTTCTTGTCGTCGTCCTTCGCACTATTTCTCGCGGTTCGGATCTCGTTGATTCTCTTGGTGCCTGTCACTCCTTCGTCGGACGCCGCGTGGTATTTGTCGAGGGCAGCGACTATAGCGTCAGATGGAACGTATTCGGAGAATAGAATACCAACCGCATACTGGCCCGTTGGGTATCCCGCGGTCTTAGGGTTGTTGTTCCTCTGGACAGGGCCTTCTCTCCTCGTCGCACAGGTCGCCAACCTATTGTTTGGGGCGATGACGTTTTGGCTCCTCTATCTTTGGACTTTGAGGACCTTTGGTGATCATTTGGTCGCTCGCGGCGCGGCTTTGTTATTGACCGTTTATCCCAACAACATTGCCTACGCACCGTTGGTGTTGACCGAGTATCTCTATACGGCGCTTTTGCTCTTGGTGAGTGTTTTGTTGTTGCGTCCTCACAGCAATGCACGCCTAGCAACAGCCGGCTTTGTATTTGGGCTTGGGACACTCGTCAAAACGCAGACGTTGCTGCTCGTGCCGGCTCTCGTGGTCATTGCATGTTGCAGCGCGTGGAGCTTACGAGGAGTCGTGGCCACAACGCTAAAGGCGATGATAGCGGTTGTCGTGACACTTCTTGTACTTGTCCCTTGGACAGTCAGGAACTACCTCGAGCTCGGCGCTTTCGTTCCTGTCTCGACGAATGGTGGGATGGCGCTCCTCGCCGGAAACAACCCATCTGTGGTGGGTGACTACTGGCGCGACTATAACGACAGCAATCCGTTGTTCGAAGGCGTTCGATTTAGCGTGGCGGACCAAGTGGAGGCGAACAGGAGAGCGGGAGGGATTGCCCGACAATGGATCCTCGATAATCCCACGCAGTTCCTGGCACTCGTTCCTAAGAAGGTCTTTCGCCTGTGGGCACCGGACGGCGAGGCCGAGTGGCAGTACCAGGCGGGCACACCCTGGTACGACCAGTTTGCTCTCTGGTTCCGACTCATTCGGGTGCTCAACCAGGTGTTTTTCACCGTGATTCTGATCCTCTGTCTGTTGGCATTACGAAGACTGCTTCGCTCCGCCGCCCCTCCATATATGTGGTTCGGCATGGGAGTTGCTGCCCTGTTCACCGCGATTAGCATCATCTTCTCCGGGCAGTCTCGGTACCACTTCCCGGCGATGCCCTTCCTCCTGGCGTACGCCGCCTGGGTGGTTTTCACACCGAGACAACGGCACCCAGCCGAGAATGGCTCGGCATCGTGAGTCGTTTGTCGAGATCGATGACATTGGTTGCGCATGATCCTTGTCTTTTTCTACTCAGGCGCCGGTTGCCCAGTCCTGGTTTGACAGCCTGCCTTTCTACAACTCCCCATCAAGTGTTCACCTGAGGAGCTCAACCTCGACATGGATCGTGCTGAATTCGACAAATTTGCGAACGAGTATCGGAGTCTGCACCAGACAAATATTGCGGTCACGGGCGAACCCCCGGAGTACTTCGCGGAGTACAAAATTAAAGATTTCGCACGCCTTATCGGCACGACGCCGATGATGACACGTCAGGGGAGACTGCTCGATTTCGGCTCCGGTGTTGGGACATCAGTTCGGTTCGTGCGCAGATACTTGCCCAAAGTCCGCCTCACGTGTGCGGACATTTCGATGGAGAGCCTGAAACTCGGCGTCGGCCAGTTCGAGGGAGAGGCGGAGTTCGTCGCTACCGACGGCCTGCGCCTTCCGTTCCCGGACTCAACGTTCGATTGGGTGTTCACGGCATGCGTTTTTCACCACGTCCCACACAACGAGCATCACCTGCTCGCGTCTGAGCTGAAACGAGTTCTTCGCCCTACGGGGATCATCATGATTTATGAACATAACCCGCTGAATCCTCTCACTGTGCGGGCCGTCAACGCGTGTCCCTTCGACGAAAACGCTAGATTAATACGCCCCCAGTCTCTACGACGCACACTAGCGGGCGCTGGTTTCGCCCGAACTCGAATTTGTTTCCGAGTTTTCTTCCCGAGAGCACTGCGCCATTTGCGAATATTGGAGCAGTGGCTGGAATGGTTACCTCTCGGTGCTCAGTACTATGTATGCGGTGTAAAGGAGTCATGAGCGCCGGGTGTTTTCTGTCAGCGCTTCACATTCCTTGGAGAGCAACAGTAAGTCGATTTAGCCCCAACCAAGGATTCGCGCCAGCCGGCATTCCGACAAACGCGGCGCGGACGGGAGGAACACTGTGATCCTCAGCGTTGTTGTACCTTGTTTCAACGAGGAAGAGGTCCTGCCGAGCACTATCGAGCGACTCTTTACTGTCACAAATGAGCTTGCGGCGAAGAGGAAAATTGCGCCGAGCAGTGAAATACTCCTCATCGACGACGGGAGTACGGACGATACTTGGTCGTTGATCGAGCGCTTTACTCAACTCCACCCGAATAAGATCCGCGGAGTCAAGCTTTCAAGAAACCAGGGCCATCAGATAGCGCTGCTGGCGGGCTTATTCGGGTCTCGTGGTGATTGGGTCATCTCCGTCGACGCCGATCTTCAGGACGACATTTCCGCCATCGAGCAGATGGTCGACTGGGCCGCCGACGGGTACGACATCGTCTACGGGGTTCGTGATAGTCGACGGAGCGATTCGTTCTTCAAACGAACCACAGCGGAGGCCTACTATCGGCTACTTCGGATGATGGGAGTGGATGTTGTCTTCAATCACGCGGATTTTCGACTACTGAGCAGGCGAGTCATCGATGCGCTCAAAGGGTATCGCGAAGTCAACCTTTTTCTTCGTGGAATTATTCCACTCATGGGATTTGGTACGAAGTGCGTCTTTTATGAGAGGAGCGGGCGAGCCGCAGGCGTATCCAAGTATCCACTTCGTAAGATGGTAGCACTCGCCCTCGATGGAATTACCTCATTCAGCGCTTTTCCGCTTCGCTTGATCATGTTCCTCGGCCTCACGATATTTGTCATCAGTATGGTTCTGGGTACTTGGGCGCTCATCGCTCGGCTCTATGGAAGAGTCGTTCCTGGCTGGACCTCCACCGTAGTTCCGACGTACTTTCTTGGTGGGGTGCAGCTCTTCAGCACTGGAGTACTGGGAGAGTACCTGGCAAAGATCTATCTCGAAGTGAAAGCCCGCCCGCGGTACCACATCGACAAGGTTGTCTAAAATCTCGACACATCCGCGTCGAGCCGGTGCGTGCCGCACAAAAGGCCCCTAAGGCGGTCATGGTTTCAAATCGTGTTGCAGATCATGTTCTTGCTCTGGCGGCAACAACCTATTGTGGTCCGCGTATTGGCTAAGTTGAGCCACGAGCCCTACCTCAGTCCTGACTGCGGGGAACACTTTGTCGAACTGCACCGCGCGCAACGTGCCCGCCCAGTAAGTGTGCAGAGGCCAGTTTGGGTGCCTGCTCCCGAGGATGCTCGTTTCGCCAGGGATTTGGTAGCACGGCCTAGTGAGCTGACGACCCACGCGGTTAGCAACTGCGACGACTAGTTTCTTCTTTTGCGGGATTCCAATTCCGCTTTCTTTTTGAGCAGGATTTTCGATTCAGGCGCATGAACGAGGCCCTTCGCGAGGATCTCTTCGGCTCCGTGAAGGTTGTTCAGGTCCAGATAGAACTCGACGAGCGCAGCGTATGCCGGAGTGTAATCGGGCTTCAACTGGATCGCCTGAGTGAATTCCTTGACCGCGTCACCATCGTCGCCAAGCAAGCGATACGTCTGACCCTTTCGTAGATTCACTTCCGGCATCATCGGGAAAAGTGGTGACGCGTTTTGCTGGACAAATTCGAAGTTGGAAATGGCCGTTCGGTAGTTGAACACCTGGTGCTGTGGAGTGTTCGCAGCGCCCGCCCGTCTAACGTATATCAGAGCCCAGCAGTAGTGATGGAAAGCGTCATAATCTTTCTCACCCAATCTCAACGCCCACTGACGGCGCTCAGCCTCGGGTACGATTTTTGTTTGGAGAAGGTTGTTAATGACACGCTGCGCATGACACACGCGCGGGAGGGCCATGAGCTCCTCTTGGCTGAACCGGTCTTGAGAAAAGACCGCATTCCCAATAGCGAGTGCCGCGCTCAAGAAGAGCGATGTCGCCCGCCGGATGGGTTGATTCAGTCCGCTGAACTCCCCAGCGAGTAACACCGGGTTTTGCGACTTGACCGCCATAGTCATTCGAAACCTAATCGCTGGCAAACACCGTTGTCATCGGGACTGCGAATGGCCTCGTTTGAATACCCTAGCAAAACGGGAGGGATTCTCCTACTGCGGCACCCAAGTTTCGGGATGCTATGTCGTCGACGCTGCCCAAGGGAAACACGGGGCTGCACTCGGTGTGCTCCCATCCAGTCGACGACCACTCACGCGGGACGCTTGATTGATTCTAGTTTTGTTTGCGACCGGGCTTGAAGCGACAGTAATCCCTCTTGGACGTTGTTGACAGACGCGCACGTCAGGAGGTTGTCGCTGGCCTCCTTGCTTTGAAGGGCGACTGGTGTCGTAAGTGTTTGTAAATGAATCCGATCCGGTGTCGAATCGCCGCTTGCAGGCGTCACCGATCGACCTCATCCCGGACTCGGGTCGGCCTTGCGTAAGGACCTTCCTGTGTGGTAACGTTTCCCCCTCCCAACCGCGGTTTCAACACCCAACGAGTATAAATCGCGCTCTTTGCAGCGCGCGCCGGTTCATATTTGAGCTCGATTGTCGCGGTCGTGGGTGCACGGCCGAATTTCATAAAGATCGCGCCGGTCATGGACCGCCTGCGGGCGGCCGGCGTCGCCGTTTCCCTCGTCCACACCGGGCAGCACTACGACGAGTCCATGAGCGATTCGTTCTTCCGGCAGCTCGGGATCCCCAAGCCCGACGTCGACCTCGAAGTCGGCTCCGCGAGCCACGCCGTCCAGACAGCGGAAATCATGCTGCGCTTCGAGCCTGTTCTCGCGCGATTCTCGCCGGATGCGGTCGTGGTGGTAGGAGACGTGAACTCCACGATTGCCTGCGCCCTCGTTGCCGCTAAACAGGAAGTTCCGGTGGCTCACATCGAAGCTGGCCTCAGGAGCTTCAATCGCACGATGCCGGAAGAAATCAACCGAGTCCTCACCGATCAGATCTCCGATCTTCTTTTCACGACGGAGCGCGACGCCCGGGAGAACCTGAGGCGCGAGGGTGTTTCCGACGAAAAGATTCACTTCGTCGGAAACGTGATGATCGATAGCCTTTTCGCTCACCTCGAGCGGGCGATGCCTCCTGGGCAGACGCTCGCAGTTCTGGGACGGGAGCCGTTCGCCGAGGGGACACCCTACGGCGTCGTGACGCTTCATCGGCCCTCAAATGTGGATGATCCCGACACTCTCCAGACCCTGATGGGAGTACTGGCGCGTGTGAGCGATCGCCTTCCATTGATTTTTCCCGTCCATCCTCGAACGGCGTCGAAGCTCGAGGACCTCGGGATCGAAGGCGACTCGAGACTCGTGCTGACGACACCCGTGGGCTATCTCGAAATGCTCGGGCTCATGAAGGACGCGAAGCTCGTCCTTACCGACTCCGGCGGGATGCAGGAGGAGACAACGGCGCTAAGCGTCCCCTGTTTAACGCTCCGCGACAACACCGAGCGCCCTATCACGGTCTCGGAGGGAACGAATACGATCGTCGGACGGGATCCGGCGCGGATCGAAAGCGAGGTCGACGCGATTCTGGCGACGGGGGGTAAATCGGGACGGAGGCCCGAGCTCTGGGACGGAAAGGCCTCCAGCCGGATTCGAGACGTCCTGGTGTCGTGGCTCGAGGAGAGAGGGAAGCTGGACGCGGTCTTGGAGGACGAAAACCGTGGGTGAGGTCCTGGTGAACGCGATGAGCTGCGACGTCGAGGACTACTTCCAGGTTTCGGCGTTCGAAGGAAGCGTAGCCCGGGGCGACTGGGATCGGCTTCCCGGACGGCTCGAGCGAAACATGGAGCGCGTGCTCGCGCTCCTGGACCGCCACGCCGTCAAGAGCACGTTCTTCACGCTCGGCTGGGTCGCGGAGCGGTTTCCGCGTCTCGTGCGGAAGGTGGCGGACTCGGGACACGAGGTCGCGAGCCACGGCTACGCGCACACGCGCGTTCACCACCAGAGCCCGGCGGAGTTCCGGGAGGACGTGACGCGCGCGAAGAAGATCCTCGAGGACGTGACGGGAAAGCCCGTTCTCGGCTATCGCGCGCCGAGCTACTCGATCGGAATGGACACGCTCTGGGCAACCGAGGAGCTCGAGGGCGCGGGCTACCGGTACTCCTCCAGCATCTACCCGATTCACCACGACCTCTACGGCATGCCCGAGGCGCCGCGGTTTGCCTTCCGGCACGGGGGCGACGGGATTCTCGAGATCCCGATCTCGACGACGCGCATCCTCCGCGTGAACCTGCCGAGCGGAGGAGGCGGATACTTCCGGCTTATTCCCTACCAGCTGTTCCAGAGGCTCGTGCGGAGGATCAACGAGCGGGAGTCGAAGCCCTGCGTGTTCTACTTCCACCCGTGGGAGCTCGATCCGGAGCAGCCGCGTCCGCGGAACCTGGGATTCAAGACGCGCTTCCGCCATTACCTGAACCTGGGGCGCATGGAGGGCCGGCTCGAGCGCTTGCTCGGCGATTTCCGCTGGGATCGGGTCGACCGCGTGTTCCTGAACGGGGAGGCGCCCCGATGAGCGCCGCGACCGCGCGCGCAATCTACGGCACCGACGTCGCTTCCGGCGTGCGCCTGTGGACGCTCGGCGAGAGCGACCGCGGGCGATGGGACGCCTTCGTAAGAAGCTGCCCGGAAGCGACGTTCTTCCATCTCACCGGCTGGAAGAACGTAATCGAGAACGTTCTGGGCCATCCGACGTTCTATCTCTACGCCGAGTCCACGAGCGGCATCGAGGGAGTGCTTCCTCTCGCCCATGTGAGAAGCTTCCTTTTCGGAAACGCGCTCGTCTCCGTTCCCTTTTGCGTATACGGGGGCGTCGCCGCGAAGACCGAGGAGGCGAGGTGGGCGCTCGAGGACGAGGCGGAGCGGCTTGCGGTCTCCCTCGGGGTCGACTACCTCGAGATGCGGAATCGGTCTCTCCGCCGAAGCGACTGGCCGCTGAAAGACCTATACGTCTCGTTCCGCAAGGCGATTCTCCCTGACCCCGATGCCAACTTGAGCGCGATTCCCCGAAAACAGCGGGCGGTGGTGAGGAAGGGAATCGCCGGCGGGCTCGAGAGCTCGATCGACGACGGCGTCGATCGATTCTTCGATGCCTTCGCCGCGAGCCAGCGAAATCTCGGGACGCCCGTTCTCTCGAAGCGCTACTTCCAGGCTCTGAAGAACGAGTTCCGCGAGTCGTGCGAAGTGCTCACGGTGACGAGCGCGGGGAAAGTCGTCGCAAGCGTCTTGAGCTTCTACTTCCGTGACGAGGTTCTGCCGTACTACGGCGGCGGTCCCGCGGAGGCGCGGGATCTCAAAGCGAACGATTTCATGTACTGGGAGCTCATGAGGCGCTCTGCCGAGCGCGGCATTCGCGTCTTCGACTACGGGAGAAGCAAAGTTGGCTCGGGGTCTTATAGTTTCAAGAGGAACTGGGGATTCGAGCCCGAGTCCCTGCCGTATCAGTATCGTTTGGTCAGGGCCCATGACGTTCCGAACGTGAGCCCGAACAATCCGAAGTATCGGCTCTTCATCGAGGGGTGGCGGCGACTGCCGGTTTCCGTGGCGAATCGCCTTGGACCCATCCTGGCAAGGAACCTGGGTTGACGCGAGCGCCGCTTCTCTTCCTCGTTCACCGGATTCCGTATCCGCCGAACAAAGGGGACAAGATCCGCTCCTACCATCTCCTACGAGCTCTATCGGAGCGCTACCGCGTCCACCTCGGGACTTTCGTTGATCACGAGGACGACTGGCGTTACCTGCCCGAGGTCGAGAAGCTCTGCGCGGATGTGTGTGCCGTGCGCCTGAATCCGACCCTGAAGCGTCTCGCGAGCTTGACGGGTCTCTTCGGCGGCGAGCCGCTCAGTGTTCCTTATTACGAGAGTGCGGAGCTCAGGACCTGGGTGCGGCGGAAGGTCTACGAGGAGGCCATCTCCCGAATGGTCTTCTTCTCATCCCCGATGGCGCAGTACGCGCCCTCCAACGGGGCCGAGGTGCGGAAGATTGTAGACTTCGTCGATGTGGACTCGGAGAAGTGGCGGCAGTATGCGGAGCGCCGCTCCTGGCCTTTGAGCTGGCTCTACCGGCGCGAAGGGGCGCGGCTCCTCGATTTCGAACGCGGGGTGGCCTCGTCGACCGATGCGAGCGTTTTCGTGACCCGTGAGGAGGCCGATCTTTTTCGCCGCCTCGCCGGTTGCGACGATCGCCGAGTCTGCTCGATCGTGAACGGCGTTGATACCTCGTACTTCTCTCCGGAGCGGCCGTACGACCGTCCGTACGGCGCGGGCGGGCCGGTGGTCCTTTTCACGGGAATGATGAATTACTGGGCGAACGTGGACGCCGTGATTTGGTTCACGCGCGAGGTCTTCCCGAGAATCCGGGGGCTCGTCGAGGGCGTTCGGTTCGTAATCGTCGGCGCTCGGCCGGCGAGAGAGGTCGAGCGACTTACTTCTCACGATGGGGTCGATGTGACAGGCGCGGTTGGGGACGTTCGGCCGTACCTCGCTCACGCGGAGCTCGCGGTGGCGCCGCTCCGGGTGGCACGAGGGATCCAGAACAAAGTGCTCGAGGCGATGGCCATGGCAAAGCCGGTAGTGTCAACCTCGGCCGCACTCGAAGGGTTGGACCTTCCCACCGATCTCCGGCACGTCGGGGACGCGGCGGTTGCCTTTGCGAACGCCGTCGTCGGGCTTCTGCGGTCCCGGGAAGAGTGCCGGCGGGTCGGGGCCAGGGGCCGAGCCTGGGTTCGGGAAAATCATGACTGGAATCGAACGCTGACACCGATCTTCGACCTCATCGAGAATCGAGTACAAAACGAGGGCATCGATGGACGTGCGTGAGGCGGGGGCGCTTTCGGCTCGCGCGCCCGCGGTCGAGGGCTCTATCGCGGAAGTGTGGCGATCCAGCCTCTTCGTTCTCTTGCTTTCTCTCGCGGCGATCCTCCTCGTCTACTTCGATACGTTCCGGTCGATGGCCGCAGTCTGGTCCCGCTCGGACACCTACGTCCACGGCTATTTCGTTCTGCCGATCAGCCTGTACCTGATCTGGACCCGCCGCGCGGAGATCCGGGACCTGGTGCCTCGGCCGGACGGGAGGGCGATCGCGGCCGCCGCTTTTGCGGGCGTGGGGTGGCTCGCCGCGCGCCTGGGAGGGGTCTTGGTCGCCGAGCAGTACTGTGCGGTCGCTTCGATTCCTCTGGTGGCGTGGGCGGTCCTTGGTCCAACCGTATGCCGCCGGCTTCTCTTCCCGCTCGCCTATCTCTTGCTCGCGGTGCCGGTGGGAGAAGCGCTCATCCCGCACATGATCGATTACACGGCCGCGTTCGCGGTCGCTGCCCTCCGGTTCTCGGGCGTTCCCGTGCTCCAGGAGGGGAACCTTCTCACGCTACCGAATAGCCAGTGGTCCGTGGTCGAAGCCTGCAGCGGCCTTCGGTACCTCATCGCCTGCGTCACCATCGGACTCGTGTACTCCTACCTGACCTATCGGAGCTGGGTGCGCCGCGCGCTCTTCGTCAGTCTTTCCATCTTGGTTCCGATTGTCGCCAACTGGATTCGCGCGTACCTGATCATCTTCATCGGATACAAGAGCGAGATGCGGTTTGCGGTGGGAGTCGATCACCTCATCTACGGCTGGGTTTTCTACGCTGCGGTGATAGTTCTTCTCCTGTGGGTAGGCTCTCTTTTTGCGGACGAAGCGACGCCAGAGAGATTGAACGACGCGGAGGAGACCGCGGGGACCAAGCCGCCTTCGGTCGGAAGGACGGTCATGGTGGCCTTCGCTGCCGTCCTTGCCGCGGCGGTCTGGCCCGTGTGGGCGGGCTACGCGGAGTCTTTCGACCGGATTTCGTCGAGCGCGGCCTTTGCGTTTCCCGAGAGGGTCGAGAAGTGGACTCGCGGTGACGAGGCTCCGGGGTGGGAGCCCACTTACGTGGGCGCCGCCTTCACCGGGGGAGCCATGTACGAGGCAGGGGACGCGAGCGTTGGACTCCACGTCGCCTTGTACCGCGACCAGCGACAGGGAGCGGAGTTGGTGGGTTCCGCGAACTCGCTCGTTTCCCCCGATGATGACGGCTGGCGCGCGCGGAGTGTCGAAAAGCGAGAGATCTCGCCTTCCGGCGCTCGTTTCAGCGTCGACGAAGCGCTTCTCACCGGACCGGATGGTCCGCTTCTGGTCTGGAGGTGGTACTGGATTTCCGGCCGGCGCACGGGGAGCGCGGTTTGGGCGAAGGTGATGGAAGCGAGCGACCGGCTTTTGTTGAAGAGGCCCGTGGCCGCGGGAGTCATCGTTTTCACGGAAGGCAATGACGGGGAGGCGGCCCGCGCGCGGCTCGAAAGCTTTCTGGCCGAGGGGCTTCGTGCCATCGACTCGCATCTGGAAGAAGTATCCCGATGACCTCCGACCCCCGTCCTCTCATCGCCCACGTCATCCACCGGCTCGACGTCGGGGGGATGGAGAACGGCCTCGTGAACGTCATCAACCGCCTGCCGGAGGACCGTTACCGCCACGCGGTCGTGAGCTTGACCGGAAGCTCCGACTTCGCGAAGCGCATCGAGCGGGACGACGTTCCCATCGTCACCCTCAACAAGAAGCCCGGCCATGACCTGGGAGTCCACCTGCGGCTGTATCGAGCGTTTCGGGAGCTCCGTCCGACCATCGTGCACACGAGAAACCTTGCCGCAGTCGAAGCGGTTGCCGCTGCCGCAGCGGCGAGAGTGCCCTTTCGAGTTCACGGGGAGCACGGCCGGGACGTTCAGGATCCGGAAGGGACGATGCGGCGATACCGCTTCTTGCGGAAGGCGCTCTCTCCGATGATCCATCGGTTCATCGCTCTTTCTCGGGATCTGGAGCGGTACCTCCTCGCGAGCGTGGGAATTCCGTCTTCGAAGGTGGTCCGCATCACGAACGGCGTCGATCTCGACAGGTTTCGTCCCGACGAACGCCGACCCGGTGCGCCGGTCGTGATCGGGTCGGTCACCCGCATGCAGGAGGTGAAGGACCCCCTCACTCTCGCGAGGGCGTTCGTGCTGCTCCTGAAGCGCGGGGCCGATGCGCGGCTCGTTCTCGTGGGGGATGGACCGCTTCTCTCTCGGGTGCGGGGACAGTTCGAGGATGCTGGCGTATCGTCCCGGGTGACGCTCGCGGGACGCAGGGATGACGTTCCGCGAGTGATGCGGTCGTTCGATATCTTCTGCCTCTCGTCGCGGGTGGAAGGCATCTCGAACACGATTCTGGAGGCGATGGCGTCGGGGCTTCCGGTGGTCGCGACCGGCGCGGGAGGAAACGCCGAGCTCGTCGAGAACGGAGTGACGGGCACACTGGTGCCGCCTCGAGATCCGGAGTTACTCGCGGACGTCCTGGCGCGTTACGTCGACGACGAGAACCTCCGGCGCACACAGGGGCTCGCCGGCCGTGCCCGCGCCGAAAGGGAGTTCGGTCTCGAAGGGATGGTGGCGCGGTATCTGGGGGTCTACGACGGCCTTCTCGCGACGGGAAGACCGGCGGATGTCCGGGGGAGCGAGCTCTCATGTGCGGAATAGCGGGAATCTTCGACCTCAGGCAGCGCCGTCCCATCGATGAGGCACGGCTGGTGGCGATGCGGGACTCGATCCGGCACCGGGGTCCGGACGGCGAGGGGCTTCACGTCGAGCCCGGAGTCGGGCTCGCGCACCGCAGGCTTTCGATCATCGACGTTTCCGGGGGGCGGCAGCCGCTTTACAACGAGGACGGCTCGGTCGTCGTCGTCTACAACGGGGAGATTTACAACTACCGAGGCCTGGTGGACGAGCTTCGCGCGCGCGGCCACGTCTTTCGCACTCACTGCGATAGCGAGGTCATCGTTCATGCCTGGGAAGAGTGGGGCGAGGCTTCGGTCGAGCGCTTCAACGGCATGTTCGCGTTCGCCCTCTGGGACCGGAAGCTCGGAATGGGTTTTCTCGCGCGCGATCGGATCGGCATCAAGCCCCTCTACTACGCGGAGCTCGGAGACGGCCAGGTTCTCTTTGGATCCGAGCTCAAGGCGCTTCTCGCCCATCCGGGGCTTCCCCGGGAGATCGACGCGAACGCGGTCGAGGAGTTCTTCGCCTACGGCTACGTGGCCGAGCCCCGGAGCATCTTCCGAGGCGTGAAGAAGCTCCCTCCAGGGCACACCCTCACCATCGGAGGGAGCGGACGGAACGTGCTCCGCCGGTACTGGGATGTGGCCTTCGAGACGCGGAACATCGCTCCCGAATCGGAGCTGGCCGACGAGCTGGTTCTCCGGCTGAGGGCTGCGGTGGCAAGCCACCTGATGTCCGAGGTCCCGCTCGGAGCGTTTCTCTCCGGAGGCGTCGATTCGAGCGCCGTCGTCGCGATGATGGCCCAGGTATCGGATCGGCCCGTGAACACGTGCTCCATCCAGTTCGGAGAGGCCGAGTTCGACGAATCGCGCTACGCCGTGGAAGTCGCGGAGCGTTATCGGACGAATCACTGGTCCTCGGTCGTGGACCCTCAGGATTTCGGGCTCGTGGACCGTCTCGCGTCGCTCTACGACGAGCCGTTCGCCGACAGCTCGGCGATGCCCACCTACCGCGTCTCGGAGCTCGCGAGAAAGCGCGTGACGGTGGCGCTCTCCGGAGACGGGGGCGACGAGAGCTTCGGCGGCTACCGGCGGTATCGCTGGCATACCTACGAGGAGAGAGTGCGCGGGCTCGTGCCCGGGGAGCTCCGAGGGCCGCTCTTCGGACTTCTCGGCCGCGTGTACCCGAAGGCGGATTGGGCGCCGAAAGTTCTCCGGGCGAAGAGCACGTTCGAAGCCCTTGCCCTCGATCCGATCGAAGGCTACTTCCACAGCGTTTCCATCCTGGGCGACGAGCTTCGAAGCGCTCTCTTCCGCGAGTCCTTCCGGCGCGAGCTCCAGGGCTACCACGCGCTCGAGGTGTTGAGGCGCCACGTCGAGAACGGGCCGGACCATCCTTTGTCGCGGGTCCAGTACCTGGACCTCAAGACCTACCTCCCGGGCGACATCCTCACCAAGGTCGATCGCGCGAGCATGGCGCACTCGCTCGAAGTGCGGGTCCCCATTCTGGACCACGAGCTCGTCGAGTGGGTCGCGGGTCTGCCGCCGGATGCGAAGCTCCGGGGACGGGAAGGGAAGTACCTCTTCAAGCAGGCGATGGAGCCTTACCTCTCGCGGAAGCTTCTCTATCGGCCCAAGATGGGATTCGCCGTCCCGCTCGCGGCCTGGTTCCGCGGGCCGCTTCGCGAGCGCGTACGCGAAGCGGTGACGAGCCCCGTTCTGCTGGATACGGGAATCTTCGACGAGCGGTTCCTGATGAGGATGGTCGACGAGCACCAGTCGGGAATCCGGGACTTCAGCGCGCCCCTGTGGTCCGTGCTGATGTTCGAAGCGTTCTGCCGGCTTCAGGATCGAGCCGAACCCAGGACGGGGCGGGTCGCGGCCGAACCGGCCCTGGCCGAGTGATCTCGCGGTGCGCATCCTCCACGTCCTCGACCACTCGGCTCCCATCCTGAGCGGATACACCTACCGCACGCTCTCGATCCTTCGCGAGCAGCGAAAGATGGGCTGGGAGACCGCGCACGTCACGAGCTCGAAGCACCCCGCCGCGTCGCTCGTGGAGGAATCGGAAGGGTTCCGGTTCCATCGCACTCCGGCGACGAACGGCCTCTCCTCGAGGCTTCCGATCGTTCGGCACCTCAACGTGGCTCGATCTCTCGAGGGCCGCATCCGGACCCTCGCTCGGGAGTTCCGGCCCGACGTCCTCCACGCTCATTCTCCTTCTCTCAACGGTCTCGCCGCTCTTCGCGCCGGTCGGGAGCTCGGCCTTCCCGTCGTCTACGAGCTGCGGGCGTTCTGGGAAGACGCGGCCGTCGATCACGGGACGAGCCTCGAGGGCGGGGCGCGATACCGGCTGAGCCGCGCTCTCGAGACGCACGTCATCCTCCGAGCGGATGCCGTCACCGTGATTTGCGAGGGGATTCGGAAGGACGTCGTCGCCCGGGGGATTTCCGAAGAAGAGGTGACGGTGATCCCCAACGCCGTCGACGTCGAGCGGTTCACGACGGAGCGCCGGCAGGACCCAGACCTCGCGCGCCGCCTCGGGCTCGAGGGATGCGAGGTCCTCGGGTTTCTCGGGTCGTTCTACGCCTATGAGGGCCTCGAGCTCCTCATCGATGCGCTCCCGGCGCTTCTCGAGAAGCGTCCCCGGCTCCGGCTGCTCCTGGTGGGAGAAGGGCCGAGAGAACAAGTGCTGCGGCGGCGGGTCGCGGATCTCGGCCTCGTCGACAAGGTGATTTTTGCGGGCAGAGTGCCTCACTCGGAAGTACGCCGGTACTATGATCTCGTCGACGTTCTCGTCTATCCCCGGTTTGCGATGAGGCTCACGGAGACGGTGACGCCGTTGAAGCCTCTCGAAGCGATGGCGATGGGAAAACTCCTGGTGGCCTCGAACGTCGGGGGCCATCGCGAGCTCATCCGGGATCGAGAGACCGGCCTTCTGTTCGAAGCGGGGAGTGCGGCGGATCTGGCGCGGAAGGTCCTTCTCGCCCTCTCAGACGAGGAACTGGGGCGCCGGATCCAGACGTGCGCGCGCCGGTTCGTGGAGGCAGAGCGGACGTGGTCCAGGAGCGTTGCGGGCTACCGGCCGCTCTACGAGCGTCTGATGCAGGAGAAGGTTGGTGTTTGACTTCGCGGGCGCCCGGATCGTTCTCGTGGGCCCCCTTCCCCCGCCTTCGGGGGGGATGGCGAACCAGACCGATCAGCTTCGGAGGTTCCTGTCGGAGGAGGGGGCCGAGGTCCGCGTCGTTAGGACGAACGCGCCCTACCGTCCGGCGCTCGTGGGCCATCTCCCCGGTCTACGCGCTTTCTTCCGGCTCATTCCCTATCGCGCGCGACTCCGGGACTCGGCGCGCGGGGCTACTCTCTTTCACGTGTTGGCCAACTCGGGATGGGCCTGGCATTTTTTCGCGGCACCCGCGCTCGCCGCGGCACAGCGGGCAGGCGTTCCTGCGGTTCTCAACTACCGGGGTGGAGACGCCGAGCGGTTCTTCGCTCGCTCGTTTCGCTCCGTCGAAAAATGGCTGAAGACGGCGGCCGCCGTTGTGGTGCCATCCGACTTTCTGAGAGACGTCTTCGCGCGCTACGGGGTTGCGACCGACGTCGTGCCGAACGTCGTCGATCTCGAGCGGTTTCTTCCGCGACCGAAGGCGAATGGGGGCGGACCGCGCCTGCTGATCGCTCGCCACCTCGAGTCGATTTACGACATCGAAACCGGGATTCGCGCATTCCAAATTCTGCAGCAGCGCTACCCCGCAGCCGTCCTCGATGTCGCGGGGGAGGGTCCGGAGCGAGAGCGCCTCGAGCGCTTGAGCGGGAAGCTCGGGCTCGATCGCTCGGTGCACTTTCTGGGACAGGTCGACAACGCGTCGATGCCTTCGCTCTATCAATCGGCGGACATCGCGCTGAACCCGAGCCGGGTCGACAACATGCCCATCTCCATCCTGGAAGCCCTCGCGAGCGGGGTTCCCGTCGTCTCGACGAGCTCGGGCGGGATTCCCGCGATGGTGAAGGCGGGTGAGGAGGCCGAGCTCGTGCCGGCGGGAGATGCGGCTGCCATGGCGGGCGCCGCCGCGGCCCTGTGGGAGGCGCCAGAGCGCAGGATGGCACTGAGGGAAGCGGGCCTCCGCAAAGCGAGAACCTTCGGATGGGCCTCGGTGCGCGAGGCGTGGCGGCGCGTATACGAGCTGGCCGCGAATCGAGGCGCCCCCTGACCTACACGCGCGTGGTCTCCTCCGTTCTGTTTCCGCTCCACGAGCTCGCGAAGGGGCACGACACGCTTCGAGTCCGCAGGTTTTTCGAGCGCAGCCAATGGTGGTCGGCGGAGCAACTGGAGCTCCATCAGGTCGAGCGGCTTCGAACGCTTCTGACGCGCGCGGGAAGGAAAGTTCCGTACTACCGGAGGCTTTTCGCCGAGCTGCGGCTCGATCCGGGATCCGTGAGGTCGCCCCAGGACCTGGAGCACCTTCCATTCCTCACCAAGGACGTCATCCGGAGGAACCGCGAGGACCTCAAAGCCGAGGGCGCGCGCCTGCGCCTCTTCAACACGGGAGGGTCGACGGGTGAGCCGCTCCAGTTCTTCATCGGGAACGAACGGGTGAGCCACGACGTCGCCGCCAAATGGCGGGCGACGCGGTGGTGGGGAGTCGACATCGGAGATCCCGAGATCGTCGTCTGGGGCTCGCCCATCGAGCTCGGAGCCCAGGATCGGGTCCGCGAGATTCGCGATCGCCTCCTCCGGACCCAGCTCCTTCCCGCATTCGAGATGTCGGAAATGCGCCTCGACGAGTTCCTCGACCGCATCGCTGCGGCCAGACCGAAAATGCTGTTCGGTTATCCCTCAGCTCTTTCCCTCATCGCCGAGCACGCAGCCGCCCGCGGGCGGGACATGAGGAGCGCAGGTGTGAAGGTCGCCTTCGTGACCGCGGAGCAGCTCTACGAGCATCAGAAAAAGGCGATCGCGGAGGCGTTCGACTGCTCCGTGGCCAACGGGTACGGTGGCCGCGACCTCGGGTTCGTCGCTCACGAATGCCCGGAGGGCGGGCTCCACGTCACCGCCGAGGATCTCGTCGTCGAGATCGTGGACGAGAACGGAAAGGCGGTTCCGCGGGGAGAGGAGGGGGAAATCGTCGTGACTCACCTCGCTTCCTTCGATTTCCCGTTCGTGAGATACCGGAGCGGCGACATGGGGACCCTGAGCGAATGGCTCTGCCCCTGCGGGCGGGGGCTCCCGCTCCTCGAGGCGGTGCATGGGCGCACGACCGACTTCGTCATCGCCGAGGACGGCACCGTGATGCACGCGCTCGCCGTCATCTACGCCGTCCGGGATGTTCCCGGCATCCGGAACTTCAAAGTCGTGCAGGAAGATCGCTCCTTCACTCGCGTTCTCCTCGTGCCGGAGAACGGGTTCTCTCACGAGACGGAGGAGAAGATCCGAGGTCGGCTCGCCGAGAGACTCGGGAGGGGAGTGCGAATCTCGGTCGAACGGGTCGACGAGATTCCGCCGAGTGCTTCCGGAAAGCACCGCTACGTGGAGAGCCGCGTCCCGGTGCCTCTGGCCAAGCGCCGCGCGTAGGTCTATCGCCTGGAGTGGGGAAAAATGAGAGAAGAATACGATTTTTCAAAAGGTGAACGGGGTAAGTTCTACCGTCCTGACGCAGTCCTCAACTTTCCCGTCTACCTCGACGAGGATGTTGCTTCGTTCCTCGGAGGACTCGCCGAGAAAAAGGTGTGGACGTCGAGAGCATTGTCAACGAGTGGTTGAGACAGAGCATCCGACTCGTGGAAAGCGCCAAGTAACGGCAGATTCAGACGTCCTCATCGCAAAGTCACTCACCTATCCCCTTTCCTCACACGAGACGTTCAGGGCGCGTGCCGCCGGTGCCACAGCTCGAGCATCGTGAGAACGTAGACCATGACCCCGTAGTAATCGGCATTCTCGCTCTCGTGGAGCCGCATCAGGTTCGGAACGAAGCCCTCCCGGAGGTAGCCCCGCCTTTCGAGGGATCGCAAGCTGTCGTGCGCGAGCTCGCGGAGCGGCGGGTGATCCCGCATCCATCGCCCGCAGGGAACGCCGAAGCCGTGCTTCCGCTTCTTGAGGATTGGATCGGGAAGAAACCCTTCGCTCGCGCGCTTGAAGAAATAGCGCAGCTTCGTGCCCTTGAGCTTGAGGCTCGGGGGAATCCGGTTCGCGAAATCCACGAGATCGCGGTCGAGAAACGGATAGAGGGCCTCGACACCGGCCATCGCGCAGGTGCCGCCCACCTTGCGCAGGTCGTTGTCCGCGAGCGTGAACTTGATATCGAGGTAGAGAAGCCGATTCAGGGTCGACGGCGTCTCGGCTTCGGCAAAGCTCTTCCGAAGGAGCTCGATCGGCTCCCCGGCGCGCACGCTCGAAAGGAACTCCGGCGCGAAGACCGCCTCGGGAGTCATCCGGTTCATGAAGTTGTACTCTTCCAGACGGTCGGGAAGGGGGGTGTTCGCCTGGCGCACGTAGCTCCGCGCCTTCCTCAGAGGATCGAATCCGTTGCCGGGAAGGGCGCGAAGAAGGGGCTCGAGGATCGAATGCCTGAGCGGGGCGGGTATCCGAAGGTAGTAATCGAAGACCGCCTGCTTGGCGTACCGCTCGTTCCCGGCGAAGATCTCGTCTCCGCCATCGCCTCCGAGGAGTGTTGCTACCCCATCCCCGTGCGCAAGCCGGGCGCAATAGTAAGACGCGACGGCGGAGGAGTTGCCGAAGGGCTCGTCGTAGGCGTCCGCGATCCGGGGGAGCGCGTGCTCCACGTCTTCGGGCATCACCACGTAGGTATGGTGGCGGGCGCCAAAGTGCTTGGCCGCGATGCGAGCGTAGCTCGATTCGTCGAAGCCCTCGATTGCGAATCCGATGGAGTAGGCATCGGGAGCTTCGCCCGTGAGCTCGCGGAGAACGCCGACGACGGTGGAGCTGTCGGTGCCCCCGCTCAGGAAGGCCCCGACCTTTCCATGGGCGGACGCCAGGCACGAGCGAACCGCGCTCCGGATTCGGGTTCGATACTCGTTCGCGAGCTCGGCCTCGCTCGTGGAGCTTTCGTCGAGGTAGCGGGGCATCCAATAGCGCTCGCGGCGGACCTCGCCCGCTCGCGCCAGGACGTACTCGCCCGGCTCGAGACGCTCGACGCCTCGAAACACGCTCCGCGGACTGGGAACCATGTGGAAGTAGACGTAGTTGAACATGGACTGAGGATCGATCTCCCGCGGCACGTCCGGATGCGCGGTGAGAGCTCCCAGTTTCGTCGCGAACGCGACGCCCGATGGGCAGCTGTGGAAGTAGACGGGGTGGATCCCGAACCGATCGGTTGCGACGAGAACTTCCCGCCTCTTCCCGTCGAGGACGACGAGGGGGCCGTCGCCGCGAAGCTCGCGCAGGACGGCGGGACCTTCCTCGCGCCAACGGCGGCCGACCTCCTGGCCCTCGAGCGTGCCCTCCCAAGCCACGAGGGGTCCGTCACCCTTCTGAACTTGAAAGCCGCCGACGGCCAGAGCACTGCCCTCGCTCGCGAAACTCTCGACCTCTCCGCCGGGAAGGCTGCGAGCCATGCGCTCGAGCCCCTCGCGGGCTGAGCCCGGCTCAGAGCCGCCGAGAAAGCCGCAGAAGCCGGCCACGGCGAGTCAGCGCAGCTCGTCGAGAATGGTCTGCGCCTGGGCCGCCAGGGGCGAGTTGGGCGCGAGGGCGATGGCCTGCTTCAGCACTCTCGCGGTGTCCTCGAACTGGCCGAGCTTGTGGTGGGCGAGACCGAGATGGTACAGGACCTCCGCGTTCTGAGGCCGTCCGGCGGCCGCTTCTTTCAGGAGCCCGAGGGCGCGGTCGAGCGTTCCGCGCTGGTAGAGGATCCAGCCGAGGGTGTCGGCGATGTCCGGGTTGTCCGGGGCCTCCTTGCGGGCGAGCTCCGCGAGCTGCAGCGCCCGTTCCATGTCGCCCTTCTCCTGGAGGATGTACGCGAGGTTGTTCGCCGCGGGGGCGAAGTTGGGGTTGACCCCAAGGAGCCCTTCGTACGTGACCTGGGCGTCCGCGATCGAGCCCTTCTGGTGCTGGAGCATCCCCTTCATCATCATCACGGGGACGTTCTTCGGATTGTGCTCGAGCCCCTTCTCCATTTCGGCCAGGGCCTGGTCCGTACGCCCGGTCTGCACGTAGATCTGGGCGAGCTGCGCGTAGGCGGCGTTCAGGTTCGGTTCGAGCTCCAACGCCTTGCGATAAGCGGCCTCGGCAGAGTCGGCCTGGTTCGACGCCGTGTAGAGCTGTCCGAGGAGAAAGTGGTGCTGTCCCGTCTCGTCGATCTTCGCGATCTGGTCCTGGACGCGCTTCAGCGCGCTCCCGAGGCGTTGCTGCCGCGCGTCGATCGTCGCGAGGAGCGCGAGGGGCTCGACGTAGGAGGGGTTCATCTCCAGGGCTTTTTCGAGCTCCCGCACGCTTCCCGGGATCTTCCCCTCGTTCGCGAGGCTCGTTCCGAGCAGGAGATGGGCCCGCGGCTCCGAAGGGGCCAGCTCCACGAACCGTTCGAAGGCGGCGGTCGCCTGGGAGAACTTCTGCTCCTGCAGGTAGGCCTTGCCCAGGAGCTCGAAGGCGAGGGCACTCGGCTGCCTCTTCGACAGGTCCTCCAGTGGGGCGATGGCCTTCGTCGCCTCGCGGCTTCCGATCTGGAGCTCGGAGAGGAGGAGGACGGCGGACGGGGAGTTCGGGGCGAGCTCGACGACCGTCGCGAGCCTGCTCTTCGCCTGCTCGGTCTCGCCCACCCGGATGTGGAGCTGCGCGAGCCGGAAGTGAAGCGACGGCTGCTCGGGGCGCCGCCGGGCGTAATCCTGGAATATGTTGATGGCCTCGCGGAACCTCGCCTGCGCCTGCTCGTTCTCGCCTTTGGCGAGGTGCACTTCGCCGACCATCCGGATCGTCTCCGGATCCTTGTCGCTCGCTTCGAGAAGGTGGTTCAGCGCCACCTGGGCGCGATCGTACTCCTTGTCGGAGAACGCGTACTGGGCGATGCGGCGCCAGGCCGGGTAGAAGTCGGGGGCTTCCTTCACGATCTCGTCGAGCCTTCGGTCGCCCTCGTCCGGCTGCCCCAGGAGGCGATAGAAGTCGACCACCCGAATCTGAATCCCCGAGCGCACCGGCGCTTTCTCCGCCGCGACGTCGAACTCCTCCTTGGCGCGGGCCGGCTCCCGCTTGGCCAGGTAGAAGGTTCCGAGGGCCAGATGGGCGTCGGCAGACTCGGGCTCCACCCGGGCCGCTTCCTGGAAGGAAGCTTCCGCCCCCGCGACGTCCGACTTCCGGAGCTGCAGCGACCCCATGGTCAGGTGAAACTTCGCCTGGTCCTGGTGATCGGAGCGCGCGCTCTCGAGCCGCCGCATCGCGCCCTCGATCTCACCCTCGGTCGAAACGGTGCTCGCGAAGATCGCGAGCGCGTCGAGATTCTTCGGGTCCTTGTCGAGGGCGAAGCCCGCTTCTTCACGCGCTTCCTCCATCCGGCCGCCGAATACGTGAAGCGTCGCGAGCCGGACGCGCGCCTCGATGTCGCTGGGGTCGAACTCCACCGCGCGCTGGAGGTAGGGGAAGGCGGGGCCGAACTGGCCGGTGTCGAAGAGGGCTCGGGCGAGCCTCGCCGTCGCGTCGCGGTTCCTCTCGTCGAGCTGGATGACGTTGAGGAACTCGATGATGGCTTCGCGGGTCTTCCCTTCCTTCAGGTACTGGTCTCCGCGCTCGAGGTAGCGCGCGATCTTCGCTTCCTTGGAGCAAGCGGAGCTCG
>Ga0187893_10002315_pt1 | contig 42257 bp, 39 predicted proteins | sample MA1701074metaG_FD_139574 | JGI IMG/M metagenome (GOLD analysis project Ga0187893, IMG submission 139574) | White microbial mat communities from a basaltic lava cave in the Kipuka Kanohina Cave System on the Island of Hawaii, USA - MA170107-4 metaG ... | reverse complement strand
ATGGTTTGTGCGTCCATGCCGATGGCCTCCTGGGTCCAAACACCGCTCGACCCAACCATCGGCTGGCCGCTTGAAGTTTCTTGAGCTTTCTTAGCGTTGTGGTACTAAGTGGTGGGCACGGCCCACCCTACAGCTCGAACTAAGTGGTGGGCACGGCCCACCCTACAGCTGACCTCGTTTGACGACGACGGCGACGTGGATCTGGCCGATTTCGCCCGTCTCGCGAACATCTTTGATGATCGGCGGTGGGCCGCATCCTGCCGGACGCGGCTCGATTCGCTCCTTTGGCGGTAATGTTGTTTCTTTCCAATCGCGACCGCCGTACCGGGCCCGCACCCGTGGCGCCGACTTGCATCGTCCGGCGCGACCGATGGTCTGCGTTTGAAGAGCCCATACCTTCTCGCCCTAGTTGGAACCGAAGGCTGAGTTCGTTGGTCGGCTCTGTAAGGAGAATCGTCAATCCACCTTTGCCGGGAACAAAGCTCGATTCGATTCGGAGGCAGATTCGTTCGGATGGGCCCAATATACATCCGGGCGCCGGCGAGGTGTCGGAGCCGACGAAGACACTCGAAAGGAGAAGTCAAATGCAGAAGAAAAGGCAAACAAACATTGGTAGCTTGATCTGTGGAGCCATTATCAGTGCATCGCTTCTGGTAGTGACTCCGGCGATGGCGGGCGGGTACGCGAAATCGTACGGCCTCTGGACGAAGGCGAATGCCTGGGTGAGCGCGTGCGGTAGCTACGATTCCGAGACTTATGGGTGGAGATTAGGCGCGACAAGCTATGCGGACGCCAATGTCGGTGGAGCATGTTGGGGTGAGGCGTGGGCACGAGCGAAAACCTGGGGCCGGGTCGATGGTGACGCCGATGCCGGCGGAGGGGGAAGTGCCGGGCCGGACAATCCCTTCGGCGAACTGGACCCGGACCCGATGGTTCTGCGGGGACGAGCGCGAGCCAACGTAGCAAATACGGTCTCGAATGGCCGCTTCATCGTGTACGGCCAAATCGCCTACAACCCGAACGGCTTCGTGGAGATTGCTGTTCTAAACATAAAGGGGCTATCCCAGATGCAAATCGACGCGGTGGTTTCGCAATACGCTAGCGTCGAGAAGGCGCTCCAGGGGAATGCGATTTCGGCGAACCGCGTGCTGGGCCGCTGGCGGGAAACGGACTTCGTGGCGGGGCCGGATGGTCCTTCCGTCGTTTCCGTAACGGGCGGCGGTCGGTTTCTGCCCATGATCGTCGCCCCGGAGCCTGAATTCGAGGAACAGGGCCGGTTCGTTCTGCCCATCACACTGAATGGGCTTACGAAAAACGACATCCTCGTTTCGCTGGTGATCCACGCGATCAGCCCGGCAAGCGAAACAACCGATCTCGAAGTCGGCGAGGAAGTGCCCGACGAATAACCGAATACAGGGAGTGCGAGCGGGTAAGCTCCAAACCCTGGTCGAGAGCGGCGAACTTGCTTCGGCGGTGCCCGTTTATGGCGGGCGCGGCCGTCTTTGGTGCGCTAGGCATGGCGCGACTCTTGGGGTTGAAAGTCCCCTGTGGGCCGTGATTGAATAGCGACACAGCGACTAAGCGACGGAGCGACGAAGCGATCCCGGCGCGCCGGGAGAGAGTCAGTCGCGGCGATTCAGATTGCCGTTTTCCGGCCGAATGCGAACGCGACACTCATCGACGATCCAGAGGCGCCCCGCGATGGACGCTCGTCCGCAACGCCTTCAAACTCCTTTGGGTCCGTCGACTTCCGTGCCACGCCCTCGAATTAACGGAAAACGATCCAGGGCGCAAATTGCCCACTTCAACAATGCCTCGACGGGTTGACTGCAGGCGGCTGAAGAGTTACGAAAGTGACATGCGGCGAGATAGTAAGGCCAAGGACACCCTTTTCCCGCGTGCATTCACGCTTATCGAGCTACTGGTGGTGATCGCCATATTGGCCCTGTTGATTGCCGTGTTGATTCCGGCGCTGGCCGCGGCGCGGCACCAGGCACGAACGGCGGTATGTTTGTCCCGACTGCGCGTGCTGGGTCAAGGGCTGCACCTCTATGCGAACGAACATCAGGACGCGATGGTCCCCGGTCGAATGCCGCGGATCGACGATGAGCGCTGGCGCGTGCGCATCAAGGGTGGCGTGAAATATCGGCCGACGTTTCTGGCGATGATGGCCCACCAGGTCGGGCTTCAGCCGTTCGAGGATCCGCAACCCACCCGCGTGACCAAAGATCGCTTCGGTGAGCCGGGGGATCGACAGAACTACGCCGAAGCCGCGTACGTTTGCCCGGAGGCGTCCGATTGGACCGATGAGCGAAACGGCGCCTTCGGATACAATTATCAGTTTCTGGGCAATGCCCGGTTGAGCAACACTTCGGACCTGGACTCGTACAAGAATTGGGCGGTTCGAAGTTCTTCGATCCGCACTCCGGCCGCGTGCGTGGCCGTGGCCGACGGTATGGGCACGGCCGCGGCGTTCGCCGCGAACGACCGCCGACTGTACGAAGATGACGATCCGATTGACCGAAATCGCGGACGAAATCCCCATTCGTATGGCAATGAAGGATTCAACCTCGATCCGCCAAAGATTGACCCAGTTCGCGGGGAGGTAGCGAGCATCGAGGGCAGTAACATTCTTCGTACGGCTCCGCACGAGCGGCATCGCGGCCGGGCTTCTGTACTCTGGCTCGACGGGCACGGGTCCGTGGAAACGCTTCGATCGCTGGGGTACGAAGTATTTGATGACGGCCGCGTGGGATTGGAAGGCCGAAACCGGTTGTTTCACGCACTGGGACGGGACGACGCCTGGGTGCCGCCCCGAGGCCAGTAGGTCGTAGCGCACGACTTTGCCCGGGCTCTTGTCCTGTAACCGGGTATGGACAAATCTCGCCTACGATCGTACAGACCCACAGGCGTGGACGGTAAACACCATGACCCCTCATCCAGTCGGCACCAAGTTGCGCGGGCCGCGGACGGTGATTGTATCGCTTCACCGTTGATCCGGTTGCTCCGACAGATCGCTACATTGATAGACCAGATTCCCGACGCGCAGTTTCGGCGCGATGACTTGGGGATCGTGGAAGGCAGCGTGGGGGCTCACGTGCGGCATTGCGTGGATCATGTTCGAGCGTTAATCGATGCCCAACGCACCGGGCGAATCAACTACGATCAACGTAATCGCGGAGCGACTATGGAAACGGACCGCCGTTCGGCCATGGCGGCGTTGGCCGAGGTGTCGAAGCACCTTCTCGAGATTCGTCGGACCGACCTGGACCGGCCGGTGCGGGTGGAGACGCTGCTGGAGACGGGCGAGACGCCGTTGGAGCTGCAATCGACCCTGGGGCGGGAGCTCTCCTTTGTGATCAGCCATACGATCCATCACAACGCGGTGATCGGCGTATTCGCGAGGACGATGGACGTTTCCCTGCCCGCCGATTTTGGCTTTGCGCCTTCCACGGTGGCCCATCGTCAACTGACCACGATTTCCAACTCCTAGCCCTCCTGATGATGAACAACTTGGAAGGACGATTCCTTGACCCGCGACGGCGAAATTGCACCGATTGACATTTCCCTAAAAAGCGAGAAAGCGTCGCGGCGGCGCCGTGGGGTCTTCATTTACATCCTGCTGGTCATCGCGTCGTGCTTCGCTCAATTGATTCGAGAGGGTGACTCCGCTGCCGAGTCCGCAACGACGAGCCTCATGGCGCCGGCCTTTGATGCTTCCGGTCCGATTCACGGTATGCAAAACCGCGTTTCTTTTGACGACCTGGGAGAAGGCGATCCGGTCATACTGCTTCATGGAAGCCCTGGATCACGGCGTGATTTTGATCATCTGGTGCCGTTGCTCTCAGACCGGTTTCGCACGATTGCGGTGGATCTTCCCGGATTTGGGGGTTCGGATCGGTGGATTCCCGACTACTCGATTCGTGGCCACGCGCGCAGCGTGCTTGCCGTCATGGACCAGTCGGACGTGGATCGGGCCCACGTCGTCGGGTTTTCGATGGGCAGCGGGGTCGCGCTCAACATGGCCGACCTCGCACCGGAGCGGATTCGTTCGTTAACCATGATCGGCGGAATCGGGATCCAGGAAGGCGAAGGCAGCGGCGATTATCGATTCGAGCATCGGAAATATGCGATCGGCTATGCCCTGTTGGTCGTCGCGCCGGAATTGGTACCCCATTTCGGTTTGCTCGGCTCGCGCGCCGCACGGCATTCCTTTATCCGCAATTTCCTGGACAGCGACCAGCGGCCGTTGCGCGGTGTGCTCGAAGAAATCAAGACTCCGTTGCTAATTCTCCACGGGCGGCACGATCCGCTCGTTCATTCCTGGGTGGCCGAGGAGCACCACCGCATGGTCGAACACAGCGCCTTGGTGATGCTCGATTCGAGCCACTTTATGCTGTTCTCGAACGACGGGTCGAAACAGATCGCCGAATGGCTCGTTCCGTTTCTGGAGGCGCATGCGTCGGCTGAGGCCGAGCCGGTTCGGACAACGATCGATCTTTGCCCGCCGCTGGAGCCGGCGGAGCTTCCTCTCGATCTTCACGTTTCTCGCTCCGCGGGGCCGTGGGTTCAAATGGCCGCCCTGGTGGCGGGGACGATGGTGAGCGAAGACCTCGCGTGCATCACCAGCGGCCTGCTGATCCGACAATCCGGCCTCGATCCGTTTGTGGCCGTTCTGGGGTGTACGATAGGGATTTTTCTGGGCGATGTGCTCCTGTTGCTGCTCGGCAGATTTGCGGGGCGCAGAATCTTCACCTGGGGGCCGGTCGTACGGAGGCTGTCCATGACGCGAATGGCAAGCTGGAAGGATTGGATCGAGAACCACGCAGGGAAGCTGGTCCTGGCCAGCCGTTTCATGCCCGGAACGCGCGTGCCCATGTACATCGCGGCGGGAGTACTCGGGCGGTCGTCCGTTCGATTTGTCTTTTGGCTGCTGCTGGCGGCGGTGATCTGGACACCGTTGCTGATCGCCACCTCGGCCGTCGTTGGCCCAGCCGTCGTCCGGCCCCTGGAGAGAGTGCTTGGGCACGGGTGGGCGGCGTTTGGAGTCGGCGCTGTGCTGGTGCTCGTGCTGCTTCGCTCGGTGGAACGGGTCTGGTCGCGCGTGGGACGAGCCCGGATGATCGCGGCCGTATCGCGTCTTTGGCGGTGGGAGTTCTGGCCCATGTGGCTTTTCTATCTGCCGCTGATTCCGTGGTGGATTTTTCTGGTGATTCGGTATCGCGGAATCACGACTCCGACGGCGGTCAACCCGGCGATTCCGGCGGGCGGGGTGGTGGGCGAATCGAAATGGGATATCCTAAGACTATTGCCCCAACGGTGGGTCGTACCAACGGAACGGTTCGATGCCGGAACGATCGAAGAGCGCATGGCTCGCTTTGAAACCAAGCTTCAAAACCCGGCCTGGAGATTTCCCCTGATTTTCAAGCCGGACGTTGGGCAGCGCGGCCGCGGATTGAAACTAATCCGATCGTTGGAACAGGCAGCGGAGTATTTCCGGCACGAACCTTCGGCGGTTCTCATCCAGCAGTATCACGCCGGTCCGCACGAGGCAGGGGTCTTCTACTATCGGATGCCCGGCGAACCCTTGGGCCGCATTTTTTCGATCACCGACAAGGTATTCCCGCGAGTCATGGGAGACGGGACGTCGACGCTTGAAGAGTTGATCTGGCGGGACGCGCGGCTAAGGATGCAGGCCGAAACGTTTCTGGCTCGCCATGCCGAGCAGCGGAGCCGCGTTCCGGCCTCGGGCGAGGTGGTTCGGCTGGCGGTCGCCGGCAACCACTGCCAGGGGACGATGTTTCGGGACGGCGCGCAGCTGATCACTCCGAAACTCGAAGGCCGCATCGATGAAATCGCACGGTCGGTTCCGGGCTTCTCCTTCGGCCGCTTCGACATTCGTTACGCCGACCCCGAAGCCTTTTGCCGTGGAGAAGATCTGAACATCGTGGAGCTCAACGGAGTGACTTCGGAATCCACGAACATCTACGACCCGGCCTGGTCGCTCGCCCGGGCATACCTCACCTTGATGCGGCAGTGGCGGATCGCCTTTCGCATCGGTTGGATCAACCGGCGGAACGGCGTTCCTGTTACGCGATTTCACACGTTGGCCGGACTGATCGTGCGACATTATCGTGGTCGAACGAGCCGGGCGTTGTCGGATTGACGGCAACTCTTCATCCGGCTGCCATCATGGGCGGCGGGATGAAGACCGACTCGTCTCGAATCACCGGGGCGGCACGGAACTGTACCACCTTACGGCGCGGACCAGCCCCTCGGTCAGCGGAACCTTCGGATGATAGCCGAGCAACGACCGCGCTTTGGAAATGTCGGCCACGTAGCGGGTTACTTCACCCACGCGGCTGGGCTCATACGTCACCTCGGGCTTTTTGCCAAGGGCCAAGGCGAGAACGTTGACCACATCGACCAGCGTGTTGCCTTGCCCGAAGGCGAGATTGACCGTGGCGTGGGTGACGCGGCCCGACACCAGGGCATCGATCCCCGCGAGCACTCCGTCGACGCAGTCGTCCACGTAGGTGAAATCGAGTACTTTTTCACGGCCGAAGACGACAATGTTCTGATCCCGCGCAATCCGGTCGTAGAAGAGCGGAATGACTCGCTCCATGCGCTGCAGATCGTTGTCGAACCGGCCGAAAACATTGCTGAAGCGGAACACCAGGAAGGGCAGGTCGTAGCACTGGGCAAAGGAGTAGATCAGAGCCTCGCCGGCGATCTTGCTGGCGCTGTAGGGGCTTTCGGCGACGACAAAGTCCGCGGCCGATTCGTCGGTCACGTGGCGATGAATGTCGCCGTAGACCTCGCGGGAACTGCTGAATATGAGTGGAACGCCTTTTCGCCGGCAGAAGTCAAGGACCGTGAAAAGCATCGAGATGTTTTCCATGGCCCGCGCGGGCTGCTCGACCAGTTCAAAGACCTTGGCGTGTGCGGCGAAGTGCAGCACCGCGTCGAATCGCTCATCCGTCGGCAAGTCGATCCCCGGCCGCGACAGGTCAAACTGCCGCGTAAGAATTTTTTCGGTCCAGGCATTGGGGCGCTTGTCAATCCCCAGAACGCGTTCGCCGCGAGCGAGCAGGGCCAACCCCACGTTCGTGCCGATCTGCCCGCTGGATCCGGTGATGAGGATGTTCATGGGAATCAAGAACTCGCGCTCGCGGCGAAGTGGCCCTCGACGCGATCGCACATCAGGTGATACGCCAACTGATGCACTTCCTGGATTCGGTCGGTGCGATCGTGGTCGGCGTGGAAGCAGAGAGTGCACAGCGTATGGAGCTCTTCTCCCCAGCGGCCGGTAAAGCCGATGACGGTCCCGCCGATTTCACGGGCCGCCTCCGCGGCGCGGAGGACATTCGGCGAGCGGCCCGAGGTGCTTAGCACCCACAGTGTGTCCCGCGGACCCATGAGCGCTTCGACCTGCCGGGAGAAACACCGCTCTGCGCCCAAGTCGTTGGCCACGGCCGTAAGGATTGACGTGTCGGTCGTCAAGGCGATCGCCGCCAGCGCCCGACGATCGGCGCGAAACCGGCCGACCAGCTCCGCGGCGATGTGCTGGGCGTCGGCGGCGCTGCCGCCGTTTCCGCAAAGAAGCACCCGCCCGCCTATTGACAGGCATTCGATCAACCGGTCCGCAATCTGATTCAATAACGGTATCTGCCGCCTCAGCGATTCCACGGCTCGGAGATGTTCGGCGATCTGGGTTTCCATTATGTAGACTTTGCGAGCATCATCCGCCTCGACGAATCCGTTCAATGACGTCGGTCGTGCTTCTCCCCGTCAGCAACGGCAAGAGCACCACACGACCTCCGATGGACTCGACAAATTCGCGCCCCTTGATCCCCTTGGCGGCCCAGTCTTCTCCCTTGATGAGCACATCCGGACGAATTCGGCGGATCAGGTTTTCGGGGTCGGGTTCATCAAAGCCGACCACGTATTCGACGCATTCCAGCGCCCCCAGCACGGCCGCGCGGTCTGCAAAAGTATTGATCGGCCTGTCCGGACCCTTCTCAAGTTGGCGGACCGAGGCATCAGAATTGAGGCCGACGACCAGGACGGAGGCCTCCTGCCGGGCCTGCTGGAGGAACCCGACGTGCCCGGCGTGGAGAATGTCGAAACAGCCGTTGGTGAAGCCGATCGTTTCGCCCCGGTCGCGGCGAAGCGTCAACTCGGGAATCAGTTCCTCCACGGTTCGCAGAACTCCGCTTCGGCGTCGCTCCCCGATCCGCAAGTCGGCCAGTACCTCATCCGCGGTGATCGGCACGCAGCCGAACTTTTCGACCTCGAGCCCGCCGGCGATGTTGGCCAGGCGTGTTGCACTTTCCAAACCGGCCCCGACCGCGATCGCCGCACTCAGCATCGCCAGCACGGCGTCGCCGGCTCCGGTATTATCATAGACCGCCCTCGGCGTGGTCGGAACGTGCACCCATGCGGCGTCGCCCCGCACGACGACGGCCCCGTCGCGGTCCACGGTGGCAATCACGGCTCGAAAGTCGAGGCGTTCGCGAAGCTCCCCGGCCCCTTCGGCCAGGTCGGCCAGCGAAGGAAACGTCCGCCCCACGGCCAGTGAAAGCTCGTCTCGATTCGGGGTGATGAAGTCCACCCCGCGGTAACGGGAATAATCCCTCAGCCGGGCGGGATCGACGAGGATCGGCTTGCCGTGCCGACCAGCCGTTTCCACGATCGCCGCCACCAACTCAGCGCAAATCACTCCCTTGTCGTAGTCTTCGATGCAAATGACATCGACGGCGGCAATTTGCCCGCAAACAAACGCCCGAAACCGTGCCGCCGTTTCCTGCGCGAGCGGACCGACGTCTTCCTCATCCACGCGAAGGAGCTGTTGACGATGGCGGTGTTGAGCGAGTCCGACCAGGCGCGTTTTTGTCGTGGTTCGGCGGTCGTCCACAGTAAGAACTCCCGAAAGATCGATGCCCGCGTCTTGCAAAAGCCGGGAAAGCTTTCCTCCGTGCGGGTCCCGTCCGATCACTCCACAACTTGTTACGGTGCAGCCCAGCGCCCGAAGGCAAGCGGCCACATTGGCGCTGCCGCCGACCGCCTCGCGCGTTTCGACCGCGCGAAGGACCGGCACGGGTGCTTCCGGGCTGATCCGTTCCGCGTCGCCGTACAGGTAACGGTCAAGGATCAAGTCGCCGACGAGAAGAACGCGGCGACCGGGAAACGATCGAACGATTTCGGCTAAGTCGCGCAACACTTCCTCGCCGTCATGAGCGCCCGTCGGTCCCTGATAAGAACATTCGGATGAGCCTACGCCGCGCCAAGCCGTCGATTACCTCGAAGTCGAGCATGCCCAGCGTCCACCGCAATACGCGGGGTGCTCGAAGTTCCTACGTAGGATTGTCGGTTCGTTTCGACGCATCCGCAAGGTAGGCAGCTATCGGCTCAATGGCGAACGCGGTCTTGCGGCTTCTATTGCGAACGGCTCACGCGAGCACGGGATTCAAGGCTCGACCGGCGCGCTCGGCGACGCCGGGCATGAGCCGGCGGATGGGGCGGAGGTTACCGAGCAACAATGGTACGATCCCGGCGAGCCGGGACCATTTCCCACGCACTCTCGCGGGATTTCAATTCCGATTCCTGAGTAGGTAGCCGGGTCGTGACTTGGGATGATCGTGATGGTATGCTTGTCGCAGCACGCCTCTTGTTGAACGCTAGTACCGTCGCTGCGGCGTGACGAGGGTAATGGATCCGCTTCCTAAACCCGGCGCGCCGGGACGGCTCTGAATAAGATGAGGAATACCGATGGTGCCTAACCCCGATGCCTCAAACGCCTGGCGATTCGCAACACGGGCCATCCACGTCGGCCAGGAACCCGACCCGGCCACGGGAGCTACCGTGCCGCCCATTCATCCCACGAGCACCTATACGCAGACCTCGCCAGGAAAGAACAAGGGCTATGAGTATTCCCGATCCTCCAACCCTACGCGGGTCGGGCTGGAACGTTGTCTGGCCGCATTGGAGGGCGGGGCGAAATGCGCGGCCTTCGCCTCCGGCTCCGCGGCCACCGCGGCCGTCTTCGCGACTCTTGCTCCCGGCGACAAGGTTCTGGCTTATTCCGATCTCTATGGCGGCACGTTTCGGCTGTTGAAACGCGTCTTCGAAGGTTTCGGACTCGTTCCGGTCTTCACCGATGAAACCACTCCCCAGGCTTTTGCCAAGCAGATCGACAAGAAAACCCGGCTCGTCTGGCTCGAGTCGCCGACGAACCCGTTGTTGCGATGTCTGGACATTCGTGCCATCGCCGACCTCGCCCATTCGGCCGGTGCTCTGTTGGCCGTGGACAACACGTTTGCCACGCCTGCGCTGCAACTCCCGATTTCACTGGGCGCGGATTATGTCATTCACAGCACAACCAAGTACATTGGCGGGCATTCCGACGTCATCGGCGGGGCGGTGATCACAAAAAACGACGCCCTCATGGAGCGGATCGCGTTTCTGCAGAACGCTCTCGGCGGCGTGCCCGGCCCCTTCGATTGTTTCCTCCAACAGCGCGGGCTCAAGACCCTTCAAATCCGCATGGAGCGGCACGGCGCCAACGCTCTGGCCGTCGCCAAACATCTCAAGGGTCATCCCAAACTTTCGCAGGTTATCTATCCCTTCCTTGAGGACCATCCGGATCATGCATTGGCCCGAAAGCAGATGTGTGGCGGGGGCGGAATGGTCACCATTGTTTTCAAGTCCCGCGACGGGCGTTCCGACCGTGACGCCGCGCTGCGCTATTGCGAATCGGTGAAGGTCTTCTCGCTGGCCGAGTCGCTGGGCGGCGTGGAATCGCTCGTCAATCATCCAGCCATCATGACTCACGCCTCGATCCCCAGGGAAATCCGCGAAGCCCGCGGCGTGACCGACGGTCTCGTCCGTCTTTCGGTGGGCATCGAGGATGTGGAGGATTTGATCGCGGATTTGGATCAAGCGTTGGCGACCTCCTGAGTCGCGCACGATTGTGAGCGGAGCGCGAAAGCGAACAGAGCCGCGACCGTGAGGAAGCGGTTCTCCGTCGTCCTTTTCCTCGCGGTCGCGGCTCTGAACAATACTTCGGCGTCCGCTTCCCTACCCCGGCGCGCCGGGACGGCTCCGAATGGCGGACTCAATCCTCGAAGCGGGTTTCCGCGGCAAGGCGCAGTGCGGTCACCGGACCGATTCCCGGCACGGCTTCCAGATCGGCCATTGAACTGAAGCCTCCGTTAGACTGGGGGCCGGTCGCCCTGGACTTACGATACGTCACGATATCCTGTGCGCGGACCTCACCGATGCCGGGCAGAATCGTCAGTTCCCATGCCGGCGCCGTATTCGGATTCACCGTGGAAAGGACCGACCGCGGATCCACGCACTGCGCTTCGCGTCGCGGCAGGAGGGCAAATGCCGCAAACGGAATAAGGAGCATGATGGTCACGGTGGCGCGATCCGCAGCCGCATCGTCGCGGGTCGGGACCCCGATGCGAGTTTCGTTTTCAGCCGAGGCAGGAATCATGGCCTCATCGTGCTCCGCCGGACAGGTCGGAACGGAGCTTGACGAACTGCTGATACGCTCGTTTTGGGGCCAGGTCGGAACGAAGCAGCCCGCCGTTGGGCACCGCTTGCCGTGGATGATCTTGAATGGTGCCCCACGACACGCTATCCACGAATGGTTTGCTCAGGGCGATCTGGACGAACTCGCGAACCCAGTCCGCCTGGACCTGCTCGCTCCACGGCCCGTGCCACGACCCGGACTCCACGCGGACTCCGTCCGCCCGCGATTCCGGACGCACGGGCGCGTCGGATGGTACCTGCACCCCCGTAACGTGCACGGGCTTGCTCATCTTCGTGAACTGGTCCAGAAGCGCGGATACTTGAAAGAGGTCGCGCATGAACGTCCCGTCCACGAGCGGGCCGAATTCAAACTGAACGCCGAACGCATCGAAGTTCACCCCGCTCTGAACGGCCATGTCCGCGTACAACATCGGCGGAATGGTCCGTTGATTTTTCGCGTAATACTCGCCCCACGGCGCGACCAAGTTGACCACCGACGTGCTTCTCGGCGAGGCCTGCTTGGAAAGCGCCGCGGTCATTCGCGTAAGTTCCATCAGTTGTTCGAAGTTGAACGCGAAGCCGTGGGATGCGTGGATCCCGCTGATGACGTCCCAAGTCTGTACGTATTGGCCGTACCGGTTGATGATCCGCCGGGCGTGTTCAAAGGCTAGGTCGCGCAGGGCGTCAAAATTGTTCTCCCAGGTGTAAAGCCAATCCGGCACGTTGCGTTCATGAAAGGACAACAGGGCTGATCCCTTGATCGGGATCCGCGCCTTGGTCAATTTCTCGATCCAAGTGTCGAGCGGCTTCCATTGAAAGGACTGCTCGCGCGGCTCGATTTCCTTCCACAAGAAAGGCACGGTGACAAAATCAAACGAACCGGCCAGCCGCTTCGTACAGAGATCGGTGGGACTGTCCAGCGAGATCGCGCATCCGAATGCGCGCCGCGGAATGCCTCCGGATTGTTTTCTTCGCGTGAGGAGCATGTCCGCGTGAAACCGGGTCAGCTCTTCGCTGGCGGCAACGGCTTCGGCGAGCGCGGCCTCCCCCGATTCGGAGGCCTGGGCGGGTGTCGCGGCTTGCAAGGCCTGTATCAACCGCTCGCGGGCCGACGCTATTTTCGCCGTGATCGGCTCCGTACCTTCAAATTGGATCATCCCCCATTCTTCCAGCTTCTGATTGATGCGCAGCAACCGCCCGCGGGCCAATTCAACTTGAAGGATGTAGGGCTGGGGCCTCTCCAGGAGGCGGACCGTTTCCAGGAGGATCGATCCGACGCCGGATACGTTCCAAAGTACGGCCAGTCCGGCAGGCCCCGGCGACCGCTTCTTGCAATGGATTACGCCCGGTTTGCCGGTCAGTTCGGCGCGCAAGGGAACGTCGTCGCTACCCACCAGGTACGCGCCGGCCAGATTGACCCGTTCAACGGGCTTTCCCTGGGAATAAACGGAAAAAGACAGCATGGGTGGCCTATCAACTTTCGCGAATGACCGTAACGAGCCTTACCCCCGCGAGACGTAGACCGAAAATCGCGTCGCCCGCGATTCTCCGTCGCGCGCACTTGCCGTCCGCCGATTCGGCGGCATTATTGCGGTTGGCAACTGCCTCGTCGAGGGGCGGAGAGCAACTTTTTTGGTGCCGGCTTTCCCCGCGCCCAGGGGTCCCGGCGGGCCGCGGGTCCCGCCGTACCCGGATCGGTCGTGCCGATCCGAAATGTTTGGTCCGGGGAAATCCCTCGACGTGGGTCGCCACATGGAAAGTTTTGACAAAATGAGTCCATTTACCTTGAGTGATTCCCAACCGGTTGTCACCACCGATTTGCCCGGTTTAAGCGTCCGCCGCGGTAAGGTTCGTGATATTTACGACATTGGGGACGAATTGCTGTTGGTCGCTTCCGACCGAATAAGTGCCTACGACGTGGTGTTGCCCACGCCCATACCCGGAAAGGGCGTTCTGCTTACCCAGATATCGAAGTTTTGGTTCCGCTTTTTCGACGCCGAGGTTTCGCACCACCTGATCGAGGTCATCGAAGAGCGGGCACCAAAGGGTCTTGAAGCCCACCTCCGCGAACTTCGCGGACGGACCATGCGTTGCCGCAAGACGCGGGTGATCCCCATCGAATTCGTGGTGCGCGGATACCTCGCCGGATCGGGGTGGGCGGAGTACAGCAAGACCGGCACCGTTTGTGGAATCCAGCTCCCTGCGGGCCTGAAACAGTGCGACCGCCTGCCGCAGCCGATCTTCACGCCGGCCACAAAGGTCGAACACGGCCACGATGAAAACATTTCGTTCGAGGCGGCGTGCGGACTCGTCGGCGAACGCGTGATGACCGCGCTGCGCGATCGGAGCGTAAAACTGTATAACCGGGCGGCGGAATACGCCCGCACCCGCGGCATACTCATCGCCGACACCAAATTTGAATGGGGACAGCGCGAAGAGGAACTGCTGCTGATCGACGAAGTGCTCACCCCGGATTCATCGCGGTTTTGGCCCGCGGACGAATACGAACCCGGCCACGATCAGCCCAGCTTTGACAAGCAATACGTGCGAAACTATCTCACCACGCTCATCGATCAAGGCCGGTGGAATAAGACGCCGCCCGGCCCGTCTCTGCCGATGGAAGTCGTTGAAGGGACGGTGGCCCGTTACCGCGAAGCGATGCAACGATTGACCCAGGATTAGAGAGCATTCGGCCCACCTGAGAATCGGCCGCACGTTGGCCCGATCTCATCCCGACATGGAAACGTCTTCCTTCACCTCGCCGAACCCGCCCTGGCAACGACTTGGGCCGTCCTTGTCGCGTTATTCACGGCAGATGTTGATTGAATCGATCGGCGTTGAAGGTCAGCGCCGCCTCCTGGAATCCGGCGTCTTATTGATCGGTTGCGGGGCGTTGGGCACGGTGCTGGCCAATACCCTGGTTCGCGCCGGCGTCGGGAGACTGCGCATCTGCGACCGGGACTTTATTGAACGAGACAACCTCCAACGTCAAGTTCTCTTCGACGAGGACGATCTTGCGGCCAACGTCCCCAAAGCGGAGGCCGCGGCCGCGAAACTTCGTCGCGCCAACTCCGACGTGACCGTCGAAGCCGTAGTCGCAGACGTCCACGCGGAAAACATCGAACTCCTCGCCGAAGGATTTCCGCTCATCCTCGACGGCACGGACAATTTCGAAACGCGATTTCTCATCAACGATCTCTGCGTCAAGACTGCCTGCCCCTGGGTCTACGGCGCCGTAATCGGCACCACCGGCTTGTGCATGACCGTGATGCCCAACGATACGCCCTGCCTGCGGTGCATTTTCGAGGAGCCGCCCCCGCCCGAAATGAACCCAACCTGCGACACTGCCGGCGTTTTGGCGACCACGGTTAACGTCGTGGCCAGCCTTCAGGCTACCGAGGCGTTGAAACTGCTTACGGGCCGAGTGGCCGAAATCAACCGCCACCTTGTCAGCATGGACGTTTGGTCGGGTCGATTCATGAATCTCAATGTTCAATCGGCCTACCAACCGGGCGCGTGCAAATGTTGCGGGCGCGGGGAGTTCGAGTACCTGGACGGACGCCGGGGGAGCAAGACGACCACTTTGTGCGGTCGCAACGCCGTGCAGGTCAACCTTAGAACTGCTCATCCCATCCGCTTTGACGACATTTCCGCACGATTGCAACCGATCGCCGCCGGACCCATCCGCCGCAATGCGTTTCTGCTCCGCGCATCGATCGGCGAATTCGAGTTGACGCTCTTCGCCGACGGCCGCGCGATCATCCAGGGCACCGACGACCCTGAAAAGGCGCGTTCGATCTACGCGAAGTACGTCGGGGCCTGATCGCAGTCCCGAATTCGTCGAACCCGGTCGCGTCGTCCCCGTTGCAATCCCACACTGTCCCGCCCGCTCGGTTCCTTTTATGATCAATGGCAATGCTTATCCTTCTCGAAGTGGACGGCGCGCTGCTCGATGTGGCACCCTTGCGTTATCGCGCGTATCGCGAGACGGCCAACGCGGTCGGTTGGTCGGTACTGGTTCAAGCCGATTATTGGCGCCTGGTGCGGACCAAGAGCCGCGAAGCTCCCATCCTTCCCGGCGCGCCCCCCTCGAAAATCAAGGATTTCCACGCTCGATGCGAGGTCCACGTGGAAGCCGAGTCGATCGTGAACTGCGCTGTCGTCCAACCTTGGGCCGACGCCTCGCTTCGTGTGCTGCGCACGCATGCGACCCTCGTCTTCTTTACCTTGGGTTCCAACGCGGCGGTCCGTCGGGCAAAGCTCGAATCCTTCAAATTACTTCTCCCGCGTGAATCGGTCGAGTGCCTGGATCCCGATCCTCGCCGTCGCCCCGCACAGATCAAGGAACTTTCAGGGAGCGAGCGACGAAGTCTCTTGGTTGCGTCCACCGACTCCGCGATCCGAGCTGCCGGCGAGGCCGGCATTTTCAGCGTCGGACTCTCCTGCGGATCGTGCGCAATGCCCCGGCTCCATGCCGCTGGGGCCGATGTTGTGTTCAAAGACCTCCCCGGCCTTCTCGATACCCTGGAACACGGTGGTGAGGAGCTGGTTCGTGCCGGCCTGATGCCGCGGCCCTTGGGTTGACCGGAAATTCCGTCGAGCCTTCCCAAGCAAAACGTAGATCGGGTTGTCGAAACCCCGGGTCTCCGGGATAATCCGTTCCCACGTGGCGCGGATGCAGAATCGATGACCATTTACTTCACCGGCTCGATGGTTCTCGGTGTCCTTACCGCCTTCGTCTGGTTGGTTCGACTCCTGGCCATCGGTCCAGCGCTTCGACGGCGAACAGCATTGACGGCTTCGTCCTATCACGACCGGGCCGCCCCGCAAGGAAAAGTTTCCGTCCTGATCGCCGCCAAGGATGAAGAGCACACCATCGAAACCTGCGTTCGCTCTCTCTTTGAGCAGGATTATCCGAATTTCGAAGTCATCGTCGCCGATGATCGCAGCGCAGACCGTACCCCTGAAATCCTCTCTCGACTTCAAGAGGAATTCGGCGACCGCCTGCGTTGCAGGCGAATCGACGACCTGCCCGAGGGTTGGACGTTTGGAAAGAGCCACGCCATGCACCGGGCCGTTTCCTTCGCCACGGGCGATTGGCTCTTGTTCACCGACGCCGATTGTCGCCAAATTTCGCCCCGAACGATCACCACCGCGATTCACGACGCTGTTGTCCACCACGCGGATTTCCTTTCCGTCACGCCCGTGCTTGAATCGGAAACTTTCTGGGAACGTGTGTTTCAGCCTGCGTGCACGTTGACGTTGATCGTCTGGTTTCTGCCTGATCGCGTGAACGATCCTCGAAAAGCCACCGCCTACGCCAACGGAGCTTTCATGCTCCTTCGACGCTCGTGCTACGAGGGCGTTGGCGGCCACCTGGCCGTGCGCGCCGCCCTGAACGAGGACATTCATTTGGCCCGAGCGGCCAAGCGTGCGGGGTTCCAATTGCGAGTCTGCGGGAACGAAGGTCTGTATTCGACGCGAATGTACAGGTCCATCGGTGAAGCCTGGCGAGGCTGGACCCGTAACTTCTACGGCTGCCTGGAAACGCTGCCCCGGCTTGCCGCGGCGGCGGCACTCGTCTTCGTGGTTTCTTTGGTTCCCTGGATCAGTGCCCTGGCCTCCTGGCTGGCTCTGTCGTTGGATTCGAATGTCCACGACGCCTGGCGGGTTGCATCGTCGTTGATCTGGACCACGTCGGTCATCCTGATGCAACTAGTACTTTGGCGCATGTACCCGGTCGTGGCCGGCCACTCCCGATTCTCGCTGCTCTATTTTTTTGGTGCCGCGGGAACGTTTGCGGTGCTTTGCAACGCCATCATCAAGGCGGCCGGAATCTCCGGGATCACCTGGCGAGGTCATTCCAACCGAAAAATGGGAAGTGTCGTTTCCGAACAAGCGGATCGTTCGTGCGCTGGTCCGACGACTTCGCTTCGTAACGACGCCGCTTTCGAAACCCAAGTTCCTCGTTTGAAAGATTCACGCGCATGTGTCCGGCCCAGCACTTCGGTCAATCGGTGAACTCGGCTCCGCGCCACTCAACCGCTTCGCCTCGCTCCTTTGCGATCGGCGCCGGGATCATCCTCATTTTCGCCGGAACCGTGTTGTTCCTAGGGGCCTGTTGCCTCGCATCCTTCGGAGCAACGCTCGACTGGAGAAACGTGCCGCCGCCCATGAAGTGGGCTGACTATTTTGAATCTCAACGCCTTCCGATGACTCTCGCCCTGGCCACGCTGACCACCACGTTTGTCGGAGGGCTGATGCTGATCGCCGGGGGCGTGGGCCTTTACGGCGAGCGCTCCAGTGCCGGACCCCTGTCCTCGATCTGCACGATTCTTTTGGCAATCCTCTATGGGGTGCTCGCCGGTACACAGTATTTCCAAGGGGCCACACGAACGAGTGCCATCCTCCCGACGTTGCTCGCATTGGTGATGATCGGTCTGGTCCCGTTGGCGTGGCGGGCAGCGGGTGTTATGCGCCGACATCCCCCTCCGCCCGATCAAAATGCGGTCAACGACAATTGGCTCAGGGAGAATGCCCCCCGACGGCGCCGCGAGCCGTAACGCGGCACCGCGTGCTCGCCCGCCTTCTTATTCCTTGAACGAGTCGGGCGATTGACCCGGGTTGGGAGCGTCGGCCACGACAGGAACCGCCGAGGTCAAGCGCAAAAGGGTCTCGGAACCCGACGGAAAATGTTCCCTGATGAGCAGTGCGTTCTTGTCCCGGCACCACTGACGCGAAGCCGCCTGATCCTCCCCGGCCAATTTGGCGGCCCACTCGCGTAAGACGATCAGTTCCGCCCAGACCACCGTCCGAAAGGCCTCCGCCCGTTCTTCATCCTTGGAGAACCAGGTTTCGCAGCGTTCCTCCATCTGCATCATCAACGCCAGCGACGCGGCAAAGGAATCCTCTCGGGACAAAAGCCGCGCCCGCAGCAATCGGGCGAAGAATGCATCGGGCATCGCCGATCGAAGCGGTTCGGCCAAGGGTGCATCGAGGACCGAGATCGCCGCCGCGGGATCGTCTTCCCGCCCGCGAAGCACGGCCTGCCACAACGCTGCCGAGGTCGCGACTGCCGGGTTGCTCTGCTCCAGGTGCACCGACAGCCGCGAGGCCGCCCGTCGAGCCCGGCGGACGCCCTCGACCGTCGAATCGCCATCGAGGACGGCGCGGAGTCCCTGCGAAAATGCTTCAAGTATTTCCAGCTTGGACGCCGACGCCGCTCGACTCTCACCCCCCTGTGGAGCATGGGCGGGATTCAAGGAAGATGCGGCGCGAGCAAGCAATTGATCGGCCCGGTCGAGCGCTGCCAAGGCGAGAGCCGTCGCTCCGGCCTCGATCGGCATCTCCAACAGTTTACGCGAGCACACAGGCTCAAGTTCGAGGGAAAGAATTCGGTTGGCGGCTGCCAGATGCCAGTCGGCCTTGATGGTGGAGTCCGTGGCATCGTCGCCGGCGCGGATCCACTCCTCGATCCGAAGCCGCACAGAGGCCTCCACGACACCTTCTTCGCTGATTCCGTTGCGCGTCGCGAGGCGTACAACCGGGAGTTCGACGGGAGTTCGATGCGTAACTGAGGGGAGTGTTTCTTCAGCCTGTGTTGTGGCGAGCGCCGAGGGAATCCATACCATAGACATAAGTAGCTGCGTCACCGCGCCTCGGATACGAATCCATCGCAAACGAATTCCTCCCATGAACCCTCGTCGAGAACACTATACCCATTTCACCCGCGGCGTGAAAAGTCCGGTCTGCGGCCGCATACCCGGCTGGATTCCGAACTAAGGTCCCAACATCCTCTCTCCGAAACAAATGTAATCCGAAAGATCAACGTCGCCGTCGAAGTCCAGATCAAACGTCTCCGCACAATCCGCGGAGGGCGGCACGTGCCCCGGATCGCCCGCCGGGCCGGTCACACACGATTGAAAAGTACGGAAGTCTTTCATATCCGTCCGCCCGCTCTCGTCGGCATCCCCGGAACCGGGCAACGGCAACGTCCAGATTCCCCTGCCCAAGGTCCCCGCAACCAACCGATGAAACCCAACGTCAACCACGAGATCCATTACCGGACTGTTCGCAAGCCCGCTGCCCATCCGCCGCCAGTGCATTCCCCCGTCGCAGGTCATATACACGCCGCGGTCCGTTCCCGCGAAAACCGTCGAGACCTCCCCCAGCCGATGAACCGCAACCGTATTGACCGGGTCGTCCGGCAAATCGCCGTCGATCGCGGTCCAGGTCGCTCCACGGTCTTCGGTGCGCAGTACCTGATCCGCCCCAAACCGGGAGACGGCCAGGTAGGCGATCTCGTCGTCCGTTGGATCGATGACAATTTCCCGGGTGATTCGCCGCCAGCCGGGCAGTCCGGTCAGCCGCAGGGTCCAGTTCGCCCCGCCGTCCGTGCTCACTTGGAGCCGTCCGTCGTTCGTGACCGCATAGACCACCTGGTCATCCGACGGCGCGATCCGCATCGACCGTACCGCGTAAGGGGTTCCGGAGGTCAGATCGCTGCTGATCGCCGTCCACGAGGAACCCGAGTTGACGCTCCGATAGATGCGGTGAGTGGCGAAGAGCAGCCGGGCGGGATCCGACGGACTGATCGCCACGGGGGAGAAAAACGCGTTGCGGTCCGTCGTCGCGATCCCCGTGTTGACGCGAACGAAATTCACTCCCCCGTTGATCGAGCGATAGATGTTTCCCGTACCCTGAATCTCGGCAAAGACGGTCGCCGGAGTGCTGGGATGAAGCGCCGTGGGGCCCCCGTCGCCGCCGAGAGAGTGTATCCAAAGCCCTGCCGGATCTCGTCGGACCGTCCCATTGTCTTGCGCTCCGCCGATGAAATAGCTCGACTCGGTGGGGTGAACCGAGACGCCGGGGTAGAACTGAACGATACCCAAACCGTCGTTGTGCGCCGTCCACGTGTCTCCGAAATCCAAAGTGCGGTGAACCCCGCCGTCATCGCCGCACCACAGCACGTCGTTGGAATCGAAAACCAACGAGTGGATATCCACGTGAGGCGGCGTCACTTCCACGTAGGCTTGCCCGCCGTCCGTGGAGCGCAACAACGTCAATCCTCCAAAAAAGAAAAGTTCGGGATTGGTCGGGTGAACGACGACGGCACTAAGGTACCAGCCGTAGGTCGCCTGGACCCCGCCGCCCGGATTCGTCGCCGTCCAGGTGGTCCCCCCGTCCTCACTCTTGTAGAGATTCTTCAACGTTGCATTGGATCCGTCCGCGGCGCTGGGGTTCGTCACCACTGCATAAAGCCTCTGCGAGTCCGACGGGGCCACGGCGATTGAGATTCGCCCCACGCCGGTCAAGGGAAAACCGCCCGCGAGTTTGGTCCAGTTGTCGCCGCCATTGGTCGTTCGATAGACGCCGTTGTCCGCGTGACCAAAGATGTCGCCGATCGCCGCGTAAAGTATCTCCGGATCGGCTGGGTCCATGGCCAGGTCCGTAGTCGGCACCGCGGGAAGTCCGTTCAGTAACGGTTCCCATGTGGCTCCCGCGTCGTCCGACCGAAACACGCCGACGGGACCATCGCGAAGTGGGTGCCCCTTCGCGGCGGTCTTGGCTGGAAACCCGCCCGCGTTGCCCACCGCCGCGTAGAGTAGATCGCCATCCGCAGGTGAGATCAGAATCCGCGCAATGGTGCGTCCTGCGAATGCATCCGCCGCCAGAACCTGCCAGGTCATACCCCCATCGGTCGATTTGTAGAGTCCCAGTCCGTAAAGACTGTGGTTTGCGTAGTTCGCTTCACCCGATCCCGCGTAAACCACGTTCTCATTGTTCGGATCGATCGCCAATGCTCCGATCGCAGCGGCGGGCAACGATTCGGTGAGCGGTGAATAACTCGTGCCGCCGTCCATCGTCTTCCACACGCCGCCGGAGGCGGCGGCCACAAATATCCGATTCGGGTTGCTGGGCGTAACCGCAATGGCTGAAACGCGGCCGGTGTGTGGTCCATCAGAGATCGGATTGGGTCCGAACTCGACCCACTGCGACGCCCCCACGCTCGAAACCGCGACCAGCAAACATCCGCAGAGCACAGCGCGTGAAACGAGCAAGAGATTCATGGGGCCGGAGACGGCGGCTACCAGCGCGCTTGCGATCACCGATCACCGCCTTCCGCATCGTCCGCGGAAACCTCAAAAATCAACTCCGCCTGGCAGGTCGCGCCCTCATGTTCCGTCTGAAAGCGGACCGTCCATCGGCCGCTTTGATCGATACGAACCGCGGAAATCCCCACTGCATCCGTTGTCTTGGACTCCACATTGCCATTCGGGTGGTGGAAGGTGACCGTCGAATCCTTGGCGGGAACAAATCCCGAGTAGACCCGCACGGGTAGATCACTTCCAACGCGCAGTTGCGGCGGGGGAGCCAGGGGAACAATCTCAAACTTCTGCCCGAACTTCGCCGTCATCGCGGGGTTGACGGTTTTCGTTTTGCGAGCCGCATCGCGCGTTCCGCCGGGGGGGACGACTTCCAAGATCGACTTGCTGCAATGGGTAACGCGCTGCCAGGAGTCCGATTTTCCCCGTTCCGACCGCGGTCCCCATGAAAACCCGGCCAATACCCAGCCCGGCTCCCGAAAGGTATGCGCGGCAATGATTTCGCCGTCCTGGACGCGAGGCACCACCGCCACTTGCACGGAACCAAAACGCACGACTCCTCGGCCGATATTGACCTCCGACCATTTCGTTGCACCAGGAGCGTCGGGACGGAACTCGACTTTCTCTCCTGTTTCGACCTTCAAGTCGTTTTCCAATAAACCAGCTTTGATGTGAATCATGGGCCGCGCCGCGCCCGCATGAGAATTCGCGTCCGCGGCCGTCGCGCGCAATTCTCCCACGGACCCGCACGCTAGGACGGCGACGGCCACGCACGCCGGAAATCGCCGACTCGCGAACGGAGGATCGGCCTGCCAGTTTATTGACTTACGCTTTGCCTTCATTGCGACTTCCGGCTCAATTACAGTAACGGTCGTAATCCAATGGCTCGCTTTTTCGCAATCGCCGCATTCTCATGTTCCATGCCGACCTACAATAGAACCGTACCACGCACGGCCTGATTCTCAAGTCCCCAGCGCCGCGAAGTTCTCCCCGCCGCGAACATCCCGTACCATCGTACGCCGGCGGCGGTGCCGGACCGAACACGAAATCATTCCGGGCGGACGCGGCAACTGCGAGTGGATCGTCAACGGGCCCACACACCCGCCGCATAGGAGACTCATCGGATGAAATACGCATGTGCCTTGGTCGCGGCCCTTCTCCTGAACGCATTCGCCAATTTGCTCATGAAGATCGGCATGAAGACCGTACACGAGTCAGGTGGATTGCTTTCCCACGGGCCCCTTGCGGGCCTGTATGCGATCCTGTCCCGACCCTCGCTGATTGTGGGACTCCTCTGCTTCGCGCTCAACGCTACGTTCTACATGTATGCTCTCCAAAGCCCGGCGTTAAAAATCAGCATCGCCTATCCCGCTATGGTCGGCGGGGGATACGCCCTCATTGTCGCCGTCGCACACCTGCACCCCGCACTTCGCGAGAGCCTGACGCCGGGCCAGTGGATCGGCGTGGCGGCCGTGCTGGCCGGAATCCTGGTCATCGCATGGAGCACACCGGTTTCGCGTTCTCCATAGAGACCGGAATACCGGCGAGCCCGGGATGGACAGTGTATTCATTCCCGGCCTCAAAAGACCACGGGTTTCCTCGCAAACTTCAAAACTCAGATTCAATCCTACTTCTTACATCGTGGAATCGGCGCCTTGACGGCGCCACGCGTAAACGTTAGGTTCCGCACTGTTGAGCACCGGGTGGAAAAACGTGGCGCGGTTACTGTATGTTCGGAATCCACAAGACCCCGGTCGTTGCGTCTGCCGGAATGGAGGCCCGCGGGATGCGGCGTCTCCGGTTCCGCCGGACTGAATGTTAACTTTTGAGGAGAGAATCATGCCAAGGAAATCAAGAACGAGCGGTCGAAGAGCACGAAGGTCGTCGCGCGGCGGTGGGGCGGGTAGGGAGGAATCGCAAATCCTGTCCGTCATGAACGCGATACACAACCGGCTCCAATCGCAATGCACGGTGATCCAAACCAAAATGAGCGCCCTCGCCGAAGCCATGAAAGTGTTAGGCAGCGCCCCACGCTCCGCCGGTGCATCCGCCGCCCGCCGACCCTCACGACGGTCACGACCGAGCCGGCGTCCCTCCGCCTCTCGCGGCGCACGACCCGTTCGCGGTCCCCGCGGCAGCGGGAATTCGTTGAAAGACTTCATCCGCAATGTCGTCTCGTCCTCTTCCAAACCCATGCGCCTCATGGACATCACCGATGGCGTCGTGAAAGCCGGCTATGAAACCAGCAGCAAGAACCTCTCCAATCAGGTGAGCATGGCCCTGGCGAAAATGTCGAAAAAGCGAATTGTGCGCAAGGTCGACCGGGGAGTCTACGCACTTTGATCCGGCCGGGGTGCGTGCGGCAGCGGCACCGAAATGCGCCGTTGCCGCACTCCCCCGCTTTGTTCCGCCCCGACGAATCCCTATTCGTTGATGAAAACCGAGTCTGCAACCTCCCCGGGAATCGTTGAACGGATCGCCGTCCGTCGCCAACCCGGCGGACCGATGGCCGAGGTGGATGGCATCTTCGTAACCGCAGGCGCGTCGATCGATCAGGAACCCGGCCGATCGCGCCGTCGCGGCCTCACGTTACTTTCACTCGAATCCTGGACCCATACCTGCCGCGGGCTTGACGCCCCATTGCCTTGGACCTTCCGTCGGGCCAATCTTCTCATATCCGGCTTCGACCTCGCCAGGACCATTGGTCGGACGATCGACGTGGGCTCCGTGCGCGTGCTCATTCATGGCGAAACGAAGCCGTGCGACGTGATGGATCGGGCCCATCCCGGCCTGCGCGACGCATTGAAACCGGATTGTCGCGGCGGAGTGCACGGTGAAATTCTCGTTGGGGGCTCGATCCGAACGGGTGACTCCATTCATCTCCTTGTCGATACGGGATGTCCCTGACGCACGGCCCGTTCGCCCATGCGCTCACGCCAAACGTGAATTCGGACCCGCGTAAACGGGAATCCGATCGGTCTGAAGACTCGCTTTGATCAGTTGATATACGGCGCGCGTCGCCGTCGATCGGTTCAACGTGTAGAAGTGAATGCCCGCGACCCCGCCCGCCAGTAAATCCAGACACTGCTGAGTCGTATGATACATTCCGATGTGCCGCACGGCTTCCGCGTCGTCCTCCACCGCCTCGATCCGCTTCCGGAGATCCTCCGGCAGTGTCGCCCCGCACATTTCCGTGAAGCGTTTCACCTGCTTTACGCTCTGAATCGGCATCAGACCCGCAATGATCGGCACGCGAATCCCGGCGCGTTCCGCCCTCTCTCGAAAATTGAAAAAGGCGGAATTGTCGAAGAAAAGCTGGGTGATTAGGAAATCCGCTCCCGCGCAAACTTTCCGTTTCAAGTTCTCCAGATCGGTCTCGCGGCTCGGCGCTTCCGGGTGGCCCTCCGGATAACACGCCCCGCCGACGCATAGTGACGCGCAGCGATTCTTGATGAACGTCACCAGTTCATCCGCGTGCGCAAAACCCCCTTCGGTGGCCGTAAACGAAGCCTCGCCCTGCGGCGGGTCTCCGCGGAGTGCCAGTATGTTTTCAATTCCGCGGAATCGCAGATCGTCCACCACCGCGCCGAGTTCGCCTTGCGCCGCGCCGACGCAGGTCAAGTGGGCCATGCTCTCGATTCCGATGTCCGATTTGATCCGCGCCACCAGTTCGAGTGTTTTCTGCCGCGTGCTTCCGCCCGCCCCATAGGTCACGGAAACGTAGGTGGGGTCTAGGGGTTTGAGCCGTTCCACCGTGCGGAACAAGTCCCAGAAGCCGATGTCGTCCTTGGGGGGAAAGAACTCAAACGACAACGAAGGGCAGGGCTTCTGAAGAAGTTCCTTAATGCGCATGGTTCGACGGGAAAAACGAATGGGCGCGGAAGGATTTGAACCTTCGTAGGCTTGCGCCAACGGGTTTACAGCCCGTCCCCTTTGGCCGCTCGGGCACACGCCCTCGTTTCTTAGGCCGGCATTGGGGACGCTCAACCCGCGTAATCACCGGGCGCGCACCCATGGTTCAGCCCGGCGGATTGTACTCCCGAGGCCGACCGAGGCAACCGTCAGGCGACGCCCTGACAAAGTCATTCCCTGTTGAGCAAGCCACCGACGGCGGGATCTGCCCGCTACGCCGTTTGCACAAGGAAGTTGACAAAATAAAGGATGACGCTTCCCACGATCCCGATCCAGAAAATCAAGAATCCGTCCATCGATCTATCTCCGTTTCCCAGATTCGCAGGTCCCACGCGCCCGCGTTACACCGCACCGATCACACCCAAAGTGAAATTCCAAGTCGGTAGCCACGGCGCGCCGGGACTTCCGCCTCGCTTCAGCGCAAGCAACCGGTCCCCATCCGCCTCACACTGCCCCAATCACCCCCAGGAGTGTAAGCAGATACGCTATCCCCAGGAAAGTCAGCACGCCTACGAAATACGCCGACATAAACTCGACCTCGCCATCCCTACTCGGCTGCCCGCAAAGGAGCCTTTCGACGATTCGCACATCCTTCGACGGAATCCGCATCCAGCTCGCATTCACATTCCCACCGGCCGGTACACGCGAAAAAGCAGTACGTACACCGCTACCCCGGTGATCGACACGTATATCCATATCGGCAGAGTGACTTTCGCCATCTTCTTGTGCCGCGCCCACCGCCCCCGATACCCCAGCACCAGCGTCCAGCTTGCCAGCACTGGCACCGTCATTGCGAGCACCACATGAGTGATCAGAATGAAAAAATAAACCGGACGAATCCACCCCTGACCGGTGAACTTCTTCTCCTGCCCCGCGAATCGATAGGTCAGGTAAGACGCCAGAAAAAGGACCGACACCCCGAACGCGGCGGTCATACACCGCCGATGTGCCGTCACCCGTCGCCCGCGGATCATGGCATATCCTGTTAGGAGAAGTGCCAAGGAAATGGCATTCAGAACCGCGTTGACCAGCGGCAAGTCGGCCAGACGGATCACGAGGGGCCTTGTTCCGAAAGCAGCGCCTCGATGTCCCGCACGATCGCTGCCTTCGACTCCGGCTCCAACCCCGGATAAAATGCGCGGATGGACCCGGCCCGATCCACGAGAACGAAATACGTGCTGTGATCCAGGGGCGCGTCCCCTCCGCCCACCACCGGCTGGAGGAAGCCTCCGCGAATGAGGGCATGCATCTGCGGCTGGCTCCCCCCCGTTAAGAACCACCATCGCGCCGGCTCGGCGTTGAACCGCTTTGCATACGCCTCCAACACGGCCGGTGTGTCATATTCCGGGTCCAGCGAGAACGTCACCAGCATTACGTCCGCCCCGAGTTTCTCCACGCCGCGCTGCACGCTGTGCATCCGCAGGCTGAGCTCCGGGCACGGTCCAGAACATCGTGTGAACACGAAGTTCGCCAGCCACACCTTCCCACGCAGATCACCGAGCGTCACGGTTCGTCCGTCCCGTTCCGTCAACGAAAACTCCGCCACTTGGTGCCACGCAGGCAACACTCGCGCCGGATCCGGTTGTTTCGTTCCCCGCCATGATAGGGCAATCGCCACGGCCACGATGACCGTCGTCAACGCCAACCCGAGCCGGAGGACGTGACGCGGCCGCGGCGGCGAAGTCAGATGGGCATTCCTCGCTTCAGATTCACCTCCAACAAGATCCATCATGGGCACCACTATAATCAAGAAAGTAGGCTAAGCCCACTGCAAAGGGAGACGGGTGCATCTCTTTTTCGGTGGCGCCCTTGAACTATTCGCGCCAGACTGAAATCAATTTGAAAGAGGCCGATGGCGGAGTTCGAGGTATCGGATACCCGCAGATGCTGCTACATTCGAAGTGTGAGGTGGGTAGCCTCGGGATGCGGGAAGGCAAGACAAGGAGGTTTGTGGTGCAGCAGCAGGTGGAAATCACGGTGAAAGTGAATGGTCAAGTGGTCCGTCAACAAGTGGAATCGGTGTCCGGCACGCGGCGCGCCCGGCCGTAGGGACCGTTGAATCGATCGACATTCCACATCGGTTGGTAACGGTTCGTGATGCCTCGGGCAATTCGTCCACTTACGACATTAGAAGGTCGGTCAAGGACTTCCCGCAGGCCAAGGTCGGTGACCAAGTTCGGATCCGCTATCAAGAATCCGTCGCCGTTCAGATGAAGCACAAAGGAGAGGGTACCCCCGAGATGCAGATCACGAGGGAGACCACGGAGCCGGAATACGGCGGAACGGAACGCGGCTCGACGCGAAACGAGCTGACGGCCACGGTAAGAATCGAGAGGGTCGATCTCAACGCGAATACGGTGACCTTCACCGGCCCACGTGGACAGCGGACTTTGTACGTTCAGAAGCCGGCGATGCGAGAGTTTGTCAAGAAGCTCCGCCCGGGTGATGCGGTCGAAGTGACATATTCCGAGGCGCTCGCGATTTCGTTGGAACCAATGTCGCGATAACCGGGATCGGAGGCTAGACCGTCCCGTTCCGATTACTCCGTCCGCCTTGTCGGCAATGGACCCAATAGACCCACGGCATCGACGCCTTGGCTACGACTATCTCGTCGCGGTCGACCTGTCGGCCGCCGTGAACCAGTACAACCAGACGGGAGGTGTCGCCGGAATCATCGCGATACAACTCGCATGCACCACCCGCTGTGTAGCGACAACGCACACCACACAGCGGGGCGGGTCAGAAAAAAGGCCGTTACCCTCTTCGCCACGCCAGCCGGGACGATCGCGTTGAGTCAATCGTCATTCGGGGTCACGAGGCCGGCGGCTTCCCAGAACGTCGGCGCGCGTGCGTTTTTCGCGGATGCGGCGTTCTTGTGAGCCGGCCGTGCGGCGGGTCGGGCGGCGCGGCCGTGTCACTTTCAGGTGAACACGAAGAAGCTCGAGAAGGCGGCGCTCGGCGAGCTCGCGGTTGCCCGACTGAGTCCGTTCCTGCTGTGACACAACCCGAAGGACGCCTTCGCGCGAGATACGCGAAGCGAGAGCCGCGCGCAATCGTGTCATCTGTTCCGCAGTCAGCAGCCCGCAATTCGCGAGATCGAAGAGCAACGTTACCCGCGTGCTCAATTTGTTGACGTTTTGTCCGCCGGGACCGGCTGATCGCGAGAAGCGCACCGTAATCCAAGGGCGGAGCTGTTCAATATCTTCCGGGAGTTCCGACATTCGAATCACGGTGACGTAAACTGAGCCGCGACCGTGAGGGAGTGGTTTTCCCGTACAAACCACATGTAAGAGGCACTTCGCGACAGGAGCAAACAGAGACAACAGAGATGGGATTGTCTCACGATGGATCCCCTACGGCACAAACGTGAACCGGAAATTTGACTGTTCGTCCTGAGTCCTCCTCACGAATCGGGGAATTGCAAATCCACGATCTGCATTTCGACCGTTCGGCGGCCCTGGTAATCGTTAATGATTGGCTCGAACGCGACACGGCAGCGGCGATGCTGCTTGAGGTCCTGGAGCAATCCGCCGAGACCGAACCCGATGCCCTTCATTCGCCGGCCGTTCTCCGAAAACTGTGCCTGAAGGTGTTCGCTGTTCCGCCCGACGGAGCGCGGCTCGTCGGCCAGCTCTACCCAGCCGGTGGCGAACTTCGGCCGCGGGTTGCCCAAACCGAAAGGACCCAGCTGATGAATCGTCTCCACGATAGGCAGGGTCAATTCTCCGATCGTCGCGGCCGCGTCGAGGCGCAGCTTGGGCAACAGGTCGTCTCCGGTCAGCGCACGGTTCGCCGCGGCTACGAAGGCGTCGGTGAAGGCGGCCACCCGGTCGGCGGCGATGCGAAATCCCGCGGCCATGGCGTGCCCGCCGAACTGCAACAAGTGCTCGCCGCATTCGGCAAGAGCCTTGGATAGATCGAAGTGCCGAACACTGCGGGCGGAGCCCTGGCCTTCTCCGTTGGATAACGCGATCATCGCCGTGGGCCGGTGATACTTTTCCACGAGCCGTGCCGCCGCGATTCCGAGAATGCCCGCGTGCCATTCGGATGACGCCAGCACGATCGCCCGGCGGGCGTCGCCGGCCAGACGAGTTTTTTCCACGACTTCGCAGGCTTCGGCCGCCGCCTTCCGCTCGGCCACCTGCCGGGCGCGGTTGTGGTCATCCAAATAGAGTGCGATCTCATGGGCGTGGACCAGATCGGCGCGGGTAAAGAGTTCCACGGCCAGTCGGGCGTGTCCCATTCGCCCGGCGGCGTTGATCCGCGGAGCGAGTTTGAAGCCGACGTCCTCGGTGGAAAGATTGCCGCGCGTCAGGCCGGTAGTTTCGAGCAGCGCGCGGATCCCCGGGATCTTGGATTTCGGCAGCCGATCGAGGCCGTGTCGGGCGAAGATGCGATTCTCCCCATGAAGCGAAACGACGTCGGCGATGGTGCCGAGAGCGGTCAGCGGCAGCAGTTCCATCAGAAGTTCACGGAATTCAGACGAGACCCGATCCGTGCCGCTGATCTGTTGGGCGACGGACCAGGCAAGCTTGAAAGCGACCCCGGCACCGCACAGGCCGCGGTTCGGATAGTCACCGAGACCGGGGTGAACCACGGCCGCGGCCGAGGGAAGCGAGTCTTTGATGGTGTGGTGGTCGGTGACGATCAGTGTCGCCCCCGCGTCGCGGACTTGTTGGGCGACGTCGTGCGAACCGATTCCGCAATCGACGGAGACGATCAGTCTGGTGCCTTCGTCGATCAGCCGCCGGACCGACTCGGCGTTGAGTCCGTAGCCTTCTTCGATCCGATGCGGTACATAAAACTGTACGTCCGCGCCGGTGGCGCGAAGTACGTGCCAAAGCACCGCGATCCCCATGATCCCATCCACGTCGTAGTCGCCGTATAGGGTGATGCGTTCCTTTCGCCGAACGAAATCGACGAGAATCGCGGCAGCGCCTTGCACGCCCGGCAGTAGCGCCGGGGGGTGCAGGTCCTTGAGTTGAGGGACCAGGAAATCGTCGATGGGTTGGTCCGCGGCGTGCCCGCGATTGACCAAAAGTTGGGCCACCAGCGGCGGCACGCGCCAAGCCTTGGCCGCGGCCTCTACGTCCGCCGTCGCCGCCATCCATAGCCATTGTTTGGTCATGGGTCCGTCCTGAATCTTCAAACTCCCTGGCCGTCTATTTTGGAAGCAGAGTAATCCAGAGGTTGGGTTGGGTAAAGAGGTTGCCCTATACTTGGATTCGGGAGATTCGATATGGCTGTTGGAAAAATCGACCCTTTCGCAAAGGGGAACCGCACGATACGCGCACCACGGGGAACAAGCCGCACCTGCAATGGTTGGCTGCAGGAAGCGGCCTTGCGGATGCTGATGAACAACCTCGACCCGGAGGTGGCTGAGAACCCGGCGGAGCTGATCGTCTACGGCGGGACGGGCAAAGCCGCGCGAAGCTGGGCGGATTACGATCGGATCGTCGCGGCTCTTCGCGAACTCGAAAACGACGAGACCTTGCTGGTGCAATCGGGACGTGCCGTCGGAATCCTGAAGACGCACACCGACGCCCCGCGCGTTCTGATTTCCAACGCCATGCTCGTACCGCACTGGGCCACGTGGGCGGAGTTTCGCAAGCTTGAGGCGATGGGCCTCACCATGTTCGGCCAGATGACCGCGGGAAGCTGGATTTACATCGGCACGCAGGGGATTCTGCAAGGAACGTATGAAACGTTCGGGGCTTGTGCGCGGAAGCACTTCGGCGGGACGCTTGCCGGGCGGCTGGTCGTCACGGGTGGGTTAGGCGGCATGGGCGGCGCGCAACCGCTGGCGGCCACGATGAACGATGGGGTTTGCCTTTGCGCGGAGGTCGATCCGCAGCGGATCGAACGGCGGATCAAAACCAAGTATCTCGATCGTTGGACCGCCGACCTCGACGAAGCGTTGCGGTGGATTGGCGAGGCGAAATCGTCGAAGCAGCCGCTGTCGGTTGGTTTGTTAGGCAATTGTGCCGACGTGTTGCCGGAGTTGGTCCGCCGCCGCGTCGTTCCCGATGTGCTCACCGATCAGACTTCGGCACACGATGCACTCATTGGATACGTACCCAATCGAATGAGCTTCGACGAGGCGGCGTTGCTTCGGAAGGCCGACTCAGACCGATACATCCAAGAGTCCATGCGGGCGATGGGCGAGCACGTGCAAGCCATGTTGGAATTGAAGCGAATGGGCGCGGTAACGTTCGATTACGGCAATAACATCCGCGCACAAGCCGAGCTTGCGGGCGTTGCGAACGCTTTTGAGATTCCTGGATTCGTCCCTGAATACATTCGCCCGCTGTTTTGCGAGGGCCAAGGCCCGTTTCGGTGGGTGGTGCTATCGGGCGATCCAAAGGATCTCGCCCGCACGGATCGCGCGGTGCTGGAGACGTTTCCGAAGAATGATCATCTTGCCCGCTGGATTCGCCTGGCCAACGAGCGAGTGGCGTTTCAAGGCCTGCCCGCGCGAATTTGCTGGCTCGGCTACGGCGAACGGGCGAAGATGGGTTTGATCTTCAACGATCTCGTCGGCAGGGGCGAAGTGTCCGCGCCGATCGTCATCGGCCGCGACCACCTCGACTGCGGCAGCGTGGCTTCTCCGAATCGCGAGACCGAAGGGATGAAGGACGGCTCCGACGCCATCGCCGACTGGCCAATCTTGAATGCGTTGGCCAATACGGCCTGCGGGGCGACGTGGGTGTCGGTCCATCACGGCGGCGGTGTAGGCATCGGCTACGCCATCCACGCCGGGCAGGTGATCGTCGCCGATGGGACGATGGAGGCCGCGAAGCGCCTCGAACGGGTCCTGACCGCCGACCCGGCTCTGGGCATCTTCCGGCACGTGGATGCGGGGTATGAGGCGGCCGAACAAGTCGCCCGCGAGCGTAGGGTCGGGGTCTTCGGATAAGCCCTCAAGCTTTTGTAACATCGGGTTGCGACTTTCCTGACGGGTGGTCATAATGCCGTTCGCTGGCGGTTTCGCGCCGCTTCACTGATAACAAGAACGAGTCGGAATGGGCCGTGGCGAGTTACTAACGCTCGGATGCCGAGCAAAGGAGTTCGCGATTGCGATTAGGTCGTGCCGCAACTATCTCTCCTCTTGGGCGACTTGGCTAAGGACGTAAAGCGGAAGGACCATCCCTTTTTGCCTGACGTGTCGGCGTGCAATGAATCGCTTTGGAAGGTGACGTCCGACACAGAAAGGGCTGATGCGATTTCGGATTGGCACGCTCCTCTCCATCATTCGACAAAGCCGGCTTCCACGGCAGCTCTTCGAACATCCTCAATGAATACACGAGTAGTCAGATTAGCGTCATCGAGAGAGTGTTGAGGGGGGTGGTTCTTCTCGGACGAATCAGCCGGCGCGATTCCTGCCGGGAGGGCAATTCCGAATCGGCACGGCAGATAGAAGATTATCGCCCCATGTGCAAGTCAGTTCTCTGAGGGATGCAGGTTCGCGGTTTGGCGGAAACCGAATTGTATTGGATGCTGGGATAAGACGACGGACGGGGGCGGGCGTCCGCGCCGATTCGGCGCCCGCGGGTGGGGTGGAGAGGAGCGATTCGATATGTGTGCACTTTTGGGGCATCTAAGAAGGTTTGTCCGCTCTGAAGAGGGGCCTGCGGCAACCGAATACGCGGTCCTCATTGCGCTGATTGCAATCGGAGTTCTGGTCACCATGAGCACGTTTGGCGAAAGCATGAACGGAATCTACGTGGCCATTTCCGGCGCGGTCAGCGGAATCCTATAACTCCGCGGGCACTGCGCCTCCGGCCGGAGAATTCGCAACTCGTTCGGCGGGCCGCGCCGGCCTTCGCGACGTCTGGGAGCACGCGAAGTTGCTTACGGGCGGAAACCGTGGGCAGAGTTCTCCGCCCCATACCATGAATGCGCTCCTTAGCATTCCAGGGCGACAACCATTGTTCCGCCCATCTCGCGCGACGTCAATGAAGCGGGTCCGTTCTCATATGAATGCGAATCGCAATGATGTTACCCGTTGTGTCGTCCTTCCTGAAAAGTTTCATTTGCCCATGTTGGGCGAGTTTCGTAGAGTTTGATTCGGAAGCCGCCGCGTTCGGCCCATCGGGAAACGCGGCGACAAAACAGAGGCCATGAGACATCTTTCGAGATTCGGCCTCTTTGCCTAACGCCATGACAACGGTGAGATTCGATTGGGTTTCCGCGTTGTGGCGGAATATGACATCGTGTTTTGCACTCGTGACCCTGGGAGGTTCGAGTCGTTGAAGGGAGGGGTCAGGCAGACGGTAGAGCCTGAACGACCTTCGAATCTTCGTTGGGCTGATATGTCAGCCCCCAATCTGGAGAGGAGTTCCGTATGAATACGATTCTGAATCGTGCGAAGAGCTTCCTGCGGTCCGAGGATGGCCCGACGGCGACCGAGTACGCGGTCATGTTGGCCCTGATCATCATCGTGTGCCTCGCGGTGATTACGTCGCTGGGGACCACGGTATCCGGCATCTTCCAGACGGCCGACACGGCGCTTTCGAGCGTCTAAGGCGTCACCCGCGCGCGACGGCGGCCGGCGGCACGAAGGTGCTCCCGTCTCCTGATCGCGCGACTCAGCGTCCAACGGCGTCGCACGCCGGACGGGCGCTGATGATGCGAACATGGGCGGCCGGGCGGCACGACAAACGTGGCGCCCGCCGCCTTGCTCGCGAAGCGAAACGGTAACGGACGGTCCGCGACGCGAGCCGGGAGCCTGGTGCAACTCCCGGCACCCGGCCTGCGCCGCGGATGCAATCGGAAAGAACGGTCCGGGGAAAGATAACCCAACAGGAGTTCCTTTCGTGACGGTGGAATTCTGGCATGTGACCTGCGGCGTGATGGTTCCCGGTATTCTGCTGGCCTCGTGGATTGACTACGCCCAGCGCCGGGTGCCCAACTGGCTGAACCTGGCGTTGATCGTGACGGGATTCGCGGTCCAGGGCTGGTTCTTCGGTGGAAGCGGCGCCTGGAACGGCTTCCTGGGAATGCTGACCGGCTTTGGATTGCTGATCGTTCCGTGGCTGATGCACGGAATGGGCGCCGGGGACGTCAAGCTCATGGCGGCGATCGGGGTCTGGCTCGGGCCGTGGCTGACCCTGTGCTCGTTTTTGGTGGGGGTGGTGTTCGGCGGGCTGGCGGCGGTCGCCATGATTCTCTCCACGGGACGGTTGCGGCACGCTTGCACGAACATCGGAGTGATCATGGCCAAATGTTCCAACCCGGCCACGATGTTCACGGAGTTCGGGTCGGCGAAAAGTTTCGGAACGACCTCGCAATTGCTGCCCTACGGCGTGCCGCTGACCGCGGGAACGCTCGTGGTACTCTGTGGAAAGATTCTGGGTTGGTGGGGGGTATAAACATGAGGTGGGGAATTCGACAAGGTGGAAAGCGTAGTGATTCGCGACGGGCCCGGGCGGCGGCGATCGTGGAATTCGCGGTGGTTCTCCCGTTGCTGCTCACGATCCTTCTTGGAATCATTGAGTACGGCTGGGTGTTCATGGTTCGGCAAACGCTGCAGAACGCGGCCCGCGAAGGCTGCCGGCTGCAAGTACTTCAAACGTCGGTCGAGCCCTACACAAACGTGCACGGTCGCGTCGCCGAAGTCATGGCGCCCACCGGAGTCACGAGCTACGCAACGACACTGACGCACTCGGGTTGCGAGGAAACGGTGCAGATCACCGTGCCCTATTGCGACATTTCGCTCGTCGGCGGATTCTTCGGGACGGCTTGTTATGACCTGACCGGCACGTGCACGATGCGGAAAGAAGGCTGTACCGAACCGGCGAGTTGACGGATTGCGGGTCGCGGAGGCCGAAGGCGTTCAAGTCTCAACTCGCAAGAGCTTTCGATTGAAGCTCGACTTTGGCCCGATGCGCTGATTTCCGATAACTCGTCGGTGTTTATCGGAATGGGGATGGAGGGGGCGTCGTCGCTCACTTTTTTGGATGTTAGTTCCAAGCCCCTACTCAACCTTCCGATAAACGGCACGGGGCGTGGTTGGATTCGCCGGTACCCAGCGGCTCGCGACGAAGCTCGCGAGGCAGCCGGGTCGGACAATGAGGACCACGACAAGACCGGGGAAAGCGAAGTTCAGACGGAGGTTTCAGCATGAAGGGTAAGGCGATCATTCCGCTGGTTCTCGGCCTGGGGATCGGTCTCGTGGCCGTGAAGTTCGTTGTGGACACGCTCAAGAAAGCTCGGGCCTCGGGGGCGGCGACGCAAAAGATCACGGCCGTCCGAGCCAAGCTCGACATCGGCGCCTACGCCGAAATCAAGCCGGACATGGTGGAGCTGATTGAAACGACGGACAATTTGTTTGCCCCGTCGCAGGACCGGATCAATAAGCTCGAAGAGGCCATCGGACGAGTGACGTCCAAAGCCATCCCGCAGCGTTCGCCGGTGTTGCAATCGATGCTAACGCCGCCGGGAACCGCGTCCGGGATGGAAGGCCGGATTCGGCCCGGATTTCGCGCTGTGTCGGTCAAGATCGACGAGGTCACGGGCGTGGCCTATCAGATTCAGCCCGGCGACCTCGTGGACGTCATCGTCGTGATGGATATCGAGAGCGGGGATCGCCGCCGCACCAAGGAAACCTTCGCGGAGGTGATTCTCCAGCGGGTCGAAGTCGCGGCGATCGGGCAGTCGACGGCCACGGGCACGCCGGAAGAAACGGGGTCAAAAGTGAAGCCGGCAAAATCGGCAACGCTGTTGGTCACGGCCGAAGACGCGATCAAGCTTCACGTGGCCGCCACGCGCGGAAAGATCACGCTCTCGCTGCGCGGCAAGGACGATATAATCATGGGCAATTTCGAGCCGGCCAGTTCGCAGGAAATGCTGCGGATGCTGCGGGGCAAGGGCGGAGAGCACGAAGTCACGGCTCCGCAGCCGGTCGCCTGGTCGCCGTCGGCTCCACCTCCGACCGCGGTGGCACAGGCCCAGGAGCCGCACGGGGTGACGGTCTATCGGCGAACGAGCGCCGGCAATCAGCTCAAGGTGGACATCGAACGAATCACGTTCGAAGGCCCGAAGTCCTCCAAGATTATCGAAGTGGGCGATCGGCCCAACAGTCGGGCGAACGCCCTGATGCGCAGTGGATCGCGTTCGTCCTCGAGCGGCGCAGCGCCGCCGACGAGCGGTTCCGCGACGCGGGCGAATGCCCAGGTGGAAACGCCGCCGGCTTCGCAACCGGTTGATGAAGACGATTCCGAATAACTACGAGGAGAAACCTCCCCATGTGCAAACGAATCATGGAAGATCAGACTCTTGGAAATCGCGGCTCGTCGAAGTTCCGGTTCTCGGGACTCGTCGCCATGTGTGGTTGCGCTGCCCTGGTCGGCGTGACGGCACGGGAATCGGCCGCTCAGGTCGGCGGGGCCTCGGGCACCGCGAAGGAATTCCGCGCGTCCATTGTGGACCTGGCTTCCACCACCCAGCGGGTCACCGTTCCGTTGAACCGCAACGTGACGGTGGAGTCGACGGTCGAGATCAGTCGGGCCGACGTCATTGCCCGCCAGATTGCCGACGTCCAGGTCATCAGCCCGACGCGGATCCTGATCACCGGCCAGAACTACGGCAACACCAGCGTGATTCTGCTCGGCGGCGACAACCGGCAATACACCTTCGAGGTGACGGTGGAACTGGACCTGGAACGGTTGAACGAGAGCCTCAAGGCAGTCGACCCACAGGCCAAGGTGCAGGCCACTTCGGTCCGCGGGAACATCGTGCTCACCGGAATCGTCTCCAGCGCCCTTCGCGCCAAACGAATCGCGGAACTGGCCGAACTTTTCCTGCCCTCCACCGCACAGGGCCAATCCGCCACGACGATCCAGAATCATCTGGAAATCGGCGGCGAGCAACAGGTGCTGTTGCGCTGCGTCGTCGCGGAAATGAGCCGCATGGCGGGGCGCGAACTGGGGATCAACGGCTTCATGGCCGGCGAGAATGTGCGCGATGCCTTCGTGGTCAACCAGCTCGGCGGAATCAATCCGATCAACATCGGTGCGGCGGCCGATGCCCTGGTGACCGGCAAGATTCCGTTTCTGACGGGCGAAGACGGGATTCCTATTTCCTCCGCGACCACGCTTTCGCTGGGATTCCCGCGTGTCGCGCTCCAGTTTTTCCTCAGCGCCATGGCGGACAATTCGCTGCTGACCGTTTTGGCGGAACCGAATCTGGTGGCCAAGAGCGGTGAGACGGCCAGCTTCCTGGCCGGCGGAGAATTTCCCTACCCGGTATCGCAGGGCAATCAACAGGTCACCACCGAATTCCGTGAATTCGGTGTGCAACTTGATTTCACGCCGGTCGTGCTGGGGCATCAACGAATTCAAATTCGCATCGCTCCGGCGGTATCCGAACTAGATTTTTCGACGGCGACCCAGATCGGCGGATTTCCGGTGCCGGGGCTCAAGAAACGCTCGGCGGCCACCACGGTGGAAATCGGAAGTGGGCAGACCCTTGCGATCGCCGGATTGCTCAGTGAACAGGTTAATGGCGTGGCCAGCAGGATTCCTGGAGCGGGGGACATCCCGGTTCTCGGAGCCCTATTCCGATCCGTCAACTTCAGCCGGCAGTTGACCGAACTGGTCATCCTGGTAACGCCTGAGCTGGTCGCACCTTTGGAGGCTCACCAGCCGGTGGGTTTGCCGGGTCAGGACCGCAGCGATCCCAATGATTTTGAACTGTACGCGCTCGGCCTGATCGACGGTCGGGAGCATGAGAAGGAAGAGGACGACGGCACGTCGCCGCACGGTCCCAAGGTGAAATCGGAACCGGAGGAAATGTCGATTCATGGGCCCTGGGGGCACGCGGCTCTCGGCGGCCTTCGATAATCTGTTAAACGGGAAAGTTTTCATGGTGGCGTGACGCGCCCTACGGAGGCGGAAAGAAACGTCACGGGGTAGAGTTGAGGTTGGAGGTCTACGCCTCCGGCCGGGAGGGGAAAACCATGCTTCTACGAAGCCTCATTCCCAAGGGGCTGCGCCGGCGGCGAGGAGTCGTCGCCGTCCAGGTTGCGGTCTTGTTGGTCGTCTTGATCGGATTCGCCGCGCTGACGGTCGATCTGGGCGCCATGTACAACACCAAAGCGGACTTGCAGCGGGCGGTGGACGCCGCGGCGTTGGCGGCTGCGTCGAAACTCTCCGATTGGAGCAACGGCGATCCGGCGGAGGCGGCGCGTCAGGCGGCGCTCGATTACGTTCGTCGCAATCCGGTGCTCGGAAAGACCCTGGAGCTCGATCCGGGCACGGACATGACGTTTGGACGGGTAACGTACAACTCCGGCACGGGGCAGTACGACTTCACCCCCGGGAGTGACGCCCCGGATGCGGTTCAGCTTCGACTGCGTCACACCAAGGATTCGCCCAACGGAGCGGTCCCGCTTTTCTTTGCGCGGATTTTCGGCAAGGAATCCACGGACATGCAAGTGCAGGCCATGGCCATGATGGTTCCGCGCGACATCGCCATTGTCGCCGACCTTTCGGCATCGCACACCGACGACAGCGAGTTGCGCCACTATCCCGACACCGAGATCAACCTGTACGACGTGTGGGATGATCTGCCGGGCGGGGTCAACGACATCGCGGCATGCGATGGAATCTCGTGCGCGGCCGGGACGGTTTGCGCGGGTGGGGCCTGCGTGGCCGCCGGTCCGGGCGCGTTGGCCGGTCCGGGGTGGGGTTATTTGAAGAACCTGGGATTCGGCACGGAAACGGTGGACCCGTCGTACAATCCGACGACGGACGCGGGTCTGATCCGGCTGGCGTACAACTCCACCTGGTCGAATGCCGCATTGAGCGGATATCTGACCACTCGAGGCTACAGCGCGGGCGAGGTCAGCGCCATCATGAACAAGGCGTACGACGGCAGCGGCGCCTATCCGTATCGAGTCGCTGTGGCGCTGGGCCTGGCGTATTGGAACAGCGGACTTCCCGGCGGGCTATGGCAAAGGCGCGGCGCCCCGGCCGGCAACAACAACAATTGGGTCAGTAGTTCGGAATTGGAATGGACGGAGAGCATCCTGAGCAATTCGCTCGGCGCCTCCGACGACATCTGGCTGAACTACATCGATAGCTACATGCGAAGTACGTCTACCGAGATGTACGACGCGAACTCCAATTTCCGGTATCGGTACGGAATCAAGACGTTTGTGAACTACCTGCTGGAGAAGCGGGAGAGCAATTCGGAGACGCCGGAACTCGCCGAAGCGCGGACCCAGCCGATGCAGGCGGTCAAGGACGCCGTCGGCTATCTGACGGACTTCATCGATGACCTGGACACTGATGACCAGCTTTCGCTTGAGATTTATGCGACCACGGGACGCCACGAGGTGGACCTGACGCACGACCACAAGCAAATCAGCGATCGGCTTCAGGCCATGCAGGCCGGGCATTACGATTCCTGGACGAACATCGGCGCCGGGTTGCAACGCGGGATCGAGGAGTTGACCGGCTCGCGGGCGCGGGGCACGTCCAAGAAGATGATCATTCTGCTCACCGACGGCAACGCCAACGTCACCTCCAACGGCGACACCGGCGATGTGTCCGGCGGAAACGGATTCGCCCTGCAGGAGGCCGAATCGGCCGTGGCCCAGGGGATCCACATTTTCGCGGTCAGCGTCGGCTCGGACTCGAATCAGAGTTTGATGCAGCAGATTGCCGATATTGGCAATGGTGAGCACTTCCACGCGGAAGGCACCATAGAGGAATACAGCGCTCAGCTTGCGGATATTTTCCGCCGGCTCGGGGGGACGAGACCGGTCGAGTTGATCCGTTAACCGCTCTTTTCGGACCGCCCGAAAAGAGTGGAGCGACCCGACCCGGCAGGCTGCGGGTCGGGAGCTCCCGGGTCAGGTTCGACTGTCCGGCCCAGGAGAATCACGGACAGTCGATGGCTCGCGATCTTCAGTTTCTGGTTCTGAATCAGGATGAGTCGTCCGCGGAGGAACTGCGGGCCTTTCTCCTGGGCGTCGGAAACATCAAAATCGTCGCCGAGGTGGAAGAACCCGCCTTGCTGGGGCAGGCGGTCAAGCAGTTCTCGGTCGACATTGCCTTGGTCAATCTGGATCCGGCGCCGGAGGCGATTCTGCCCGTCGTGGCGGAAGTCGCCGCCTCCGCGCCGGATCTTGTCTTTTTTGCGATCTCCAATTCCTCCGATGGACAGCTCATCCTCAAGGCCATGCGCACGGGGATCAAAGAGTTCTTTCCCAAACCCATCGATGCCGCGAATTTCTCGGACGCGGTCGGCAAAATCGCCTTGCAGCTCGTGGATGCGGGATCGATGGGCAAGCTGATCACCGTGGTGGGCGCGGCGGGAGGGGTGGGCGCGACCACCCTTGCGGCGAATCTGGCGGTGGAACTAGCTCTGTTTTCCCGAGGGCCCGTGGCGCTGGTCGATCTTGACTACCGCTTCGGACAAGTCGCCACGTTTCTGGACGTGGAACCGACGTACACGCTCGCGGATCTGTGCAATTCACCGGAGCAACTCGAGCGCTCGGTCATCGAGCGGGCGCTGGTTCGGCACGAAACGGGCGTGCACGTGTTGAGCCGGCCGGCGAGTTTTTCCCAGGCGGACACGCTTACGGCGGCATCGTGCGTCGGGCTGCTGACGTCGTTGCTTCAGTTTCACGAATACGTTGTGGCGGACGGGCCGTGTCGCTCGGATATGAGCGCGCGATCCATTCTCGACATTTCGGACCTGTGCCTGATGGTGACCCAGCTACTCGTTCCCCACGTCCGAAATTCACTGCGCATGATCGAGGGGATGCGCGAAAGCGGTTTCAACCCGGGGCGCCTGCACTTGATCTGCAACCGAGTGGGAAGGGACTCCGGGAACCTCTCGGTCAGCGATGTTTCCGGAACTCTGTCGCTGCCCGTCTTCGCCGAAGTTCCCGACGACTGGATGACGGTGAGCGCGGCGGTGAATCTCGGTGAGCCCCTCGCCAAAAACAGTCCGAAAAGCAGAACCCGCCTGGCGATCGCGGACATTGCGCAGAGGCTCCACAACGCCGAACCGAAGGCCGATGAAAAGGAAGGTCGAAAGAAGGGGCTGATCGGCCGGATCTTTGCCGGTAGCACGGCCTGATTCGATTTTAGGGCGGCGGCCGGACCCTTGGCCTTGACGCGGGGATTGGCCCGACTCGGTTTCCGGGCGCGATAGAACGGAAGGGACCGTGCCGTTCCAATGGGACGCGCCCTGCTCCGCGGGTTCAGGATTCGGTTGGGGGAAGGATCCTCACGGGAGAATAAGCACACTTATGTTCGGAAAAAAAATGACGGGCGGGGTCGCCACTCCGCCGCCGACACCTACGCTTCCGGGAGGGGTCCCCAAACCCCCCGCACCCAGGCCCGCCATGCCCGCGAACCCCGCGTCTCCGGTTCCCGCGGCCGTGGCCCGGGCGAAGCCGTCAAAGGAAAAGCTGGAGCAATTCAGCGGGCTGAAGATGCGCCTGCATCGAAAGCTCATCGATCAATTGGATCTGACCCGCATGGTCGGAGATGAGGAAACACTGCGCAACCAGGTCCGCGAAATCGTGGCGCAACTGGCGGAACAGGAAAACACGCTTCTGAATTTCAATGAACGCCAACGCCTCATCAACGAAGTGCTCGACGAGACTTTCGGACTCGGTCCGCTGGAAGTGATTCTGGCGGATGGATCCGTCAGCGACATTCTGGTCAACGGTCCCAAGCAGGT